>OBXF01001493.1_pt1 | contig 10648 bp, 10 predicted proteins | sample 1495371 | NCBI WGS metagenome assembly OBXF01 (sample SAMEA2580143, study PRJEB22360) | human gut metagenome | biome: human gut; feature: human-associated habitat; material: faeces | place: Denmark | collected 2008/2010 | reverse complement strand
AAAAAGGACAGCCTTTTAGCTGTCCTTTTACTTTTTGAGCGGAAAACGAGACTCGCACCCCCGCTTCGCGTGGGTGATTTCGCGATTATTTGTTGACACCCCCGCCCCCTGGAAGGGGCGTTTGGGGTCTCGCATCAAGTCTCGTTATCCTGAAAAGCAAAAAGGACAGCCTTTTAGCTGTCCTTTTACTTTTTGAGCGGAAAACGAGACTCGAACTCGCGACCCCAACCTTGGCAAGGTTGCGCTCTCAAGCCCCCAAAACGCTACGCGTTTAGGGGTAACCAACTGAGCTATTTCCTTTTACGACGATTTTCTCGAATGTGTTTTACCTCGTTTTTCGCATTGGTTAAACGGATGGTTAAACATTTGCGTCTGTCTGCTGGTTTGTAAATGATTGTTAATTAGAGAATTGTTCAACGGGCTAAATAAGTTCTGTAACACGTTCTTTCTTGTTATTCATTGGCATAGTGAGTTTATGGTTTCCAAATAAAAACCTCCCGACCTAAAAGGCCGAAAGGTCGTATCGTGTCTTACACAGATAATTGCTTAACTATAACTCCACCGAACGCTACTTTGCAAATTGCATCAGATAGTTTTCGCAAAATCCAGCTAACGGGAATTTCACCACCTCGTTCCGTCCGTCGGGTGTAGTGTATTGGAATAGGATTGTATCGGCTTTCACGTGGTAGTCGAACAAATTCACCTTTTCGCCCGTTCCCTCGATTTGTGCCTCGTTAGCCGTCATTGTGCCGATTATCTCGCCCATCTCTTTAAGTTCGCATTTTCATCCGAAGATATATTGTCGGTTCTTTGTAAGGATAATTTCGACGGGCTTTGTTATGTCTGCCATATTAGGGGCAAACGCATAGATAAATGTTTCGGGATATATTCTGTCTTTGAGTTTATCGACAAGCAGGGCTATTCCCTCTGTCTGACTTAATCTGACCGTCTTTTGGATTAACTGCCTATCTTCACATGTGTCGGTCATTCATTCTGTTTTCGGTTGTTTGTATCTGTTCATATTGCGCAAAATATTATGTTGTTTTTATCTTTATAAAGATAAGATTATTAGCGGAATAAACAAAATAAGAAAGTGACAAACTCTGCAAAAGGGTCTTATAGATTAACCTTTTTACAAAGTCTGTCACTTATTTGATTATGACAAAAAATCAGATTTTCTTGTAGGTATATGTGTACTCGAATTTTTCGCCATCTTCTTTTTCTCCTTTTTCAAAGAGGGTTAGGTTTTTCGTCGATAATGATTGTATTTCATATTTAATGCTACCTTCACTACCCGCCGTTGTTAATGTTTTTCCTGCGATGGTATAAGTATAATTGCTTGAATGTCCAGCCCCATTGTCGCTGTAACTTGTACGTATCATTGTCCCGTTTTCTTGGAAATTGAGTGTCCAATAATAGGCATCATCAATCGCAGGATAATCTTCCGAAATTTCATCGCGGGTTCCGTCGCTGTATGTAACCCATCCTTCACTGTGAGTTATTTGCCATGTTCCAACGATTGACGCATCCTTGTTGTCATCATCATCGGAACAAGCCGAGAAAGAAACTACCGCAAACATAGCGGCCACAATAAGAAACAACTTTTTCATAGTTGCAATAAGTTTAGGTTGTCGCCCCAGCACCAACGCGACGGTTAATGTTTGATTTTTAAGAAACAGAAAGCGTGGAACTGCAATGCCACGTCTTAACTTGAAGGTCGTAGGAAACCCATAGATGCAGATGTAGTGATAGCAGCCCACGCTATACGCGTGAGAACCACTATGCCCTCCTTGCATCTAATTGAAAATTTCCTACGTTTTCAAGTTACAAGATAAGCATAACGCTTCTTCTCAATATGTCTGGAACGAGCGAACTCTATCCAAATACAAAAATACGCAATTTTCTTGAGTTTAATATTAACCACTGAAAATTATGAAAGAATTTTATGGCAACCTAATTCAAAATTTGTAATTTTGATACAGCTAAAAAATTGATAAATAATGAAACTTAAAAGTACAGTAATAAAGAATTATAGAGGTATCAAAGAAGAGACATTGGTTTCATTTCAGGATTTCAATTGTATTGTGGGTAAAAATGATGTGGGGAAATCTACTTTATTGAAAGCAATAGATGCATTCCTTAATGAAAATAATCCTAATATAGAGGATAAAAACGTATATAGTGATTCCAATTTTATCGAAATAAACTTAATTTTTGATTCTGCGTCAAGTCCAATTATTTTGGATGATACTATTCCGGTATCACTTTTTGATGAAGAATTAGTTGATGAAAATGGATTAATCTCAGTTAAAAAGGTCTGGGATGTATCCCAAAAAACGATTAAACCTAAAATCTTTTTATGTCGCAAGATATATGATGCAGATGACTTTGTTATGTTGAGTGAAAAAGAGTTACGTACTCTTTGTGCAAAGTTTCATATAGAAACGGCAAAAGCAAACGGAGAAGAATATAACAATAAAGAAAAGCGGGAGAAATTGCGTGCATATCATCATGAAGCAGGCACGTCTTTCCATTTCGATTTTGAAGAAATGCCTGCTACGGGTACAACTCGTCCTAAAAAAATAATAGAAGCATTAAAAGGTATTTTACCGACCTTTGAATACTTTAGAGCTGACAGATCACTTTCAGATAGTGATACCTCTGTCCAAAAATATTTTAAGGATCAGGCTTATAAATTATTGAAATCAGAGATTTCGACAGATGAAGTTGAAGATTCGATTAGGCATCATATTGAGGAGGCATTAGGCAAAATTACACAAAAAATCAATCAAGTAGTTCCAGAAGATGAACAAGTTGAAGCTCAAGTGGAGTTTGATTGGTCGAAATTAATATCTACATCATTTCGTTGTAAAAAAGATGAGGCTAATATTTCTCTAACATCCAGAGGGGATGGTTTCAGACGGATTACAATGATGTCTTATTTTGAGATGTTAGCCGAAGAAAAACACTCTGGGAGGGATATGTTATTTGGGTTTGAAGAACCTGAAACTTTTTTACATCCCGAAACACAGCAGCAATTATATTCAAAATTAATCGGGATGAAAGATAATGGATATCAAATATTGGTAACAACTCATTCTCCTAATATCGTTGCCGAAAGTAATATTGAAGATTTGATATTTATACAACGAATAGATGGAAAGTATACTGTTCGACAACTTCCTCGTATAGATATTTATCAAATTATAGAAGAGTTAGGCATAAAAAGAAATAGTGCGCTTTTGAATGTATTCGGTGATATAAAAGTCCTGTTTTTACTTGAGGGTATTGATGATGTTGGTGCTTTTAATACTTTAGCTCGGGAATATAAGAAACATGGTGATATAGAGAAGACATTTGATGAGTTAGGTGTTTTATTAATTCCGGTTGGTGGATGTGGCGCTATCAAGCATTGGGCAGATTTGCAGATTATTCGAAAAATGCACAAACCATATTATATTTTATTAGACTCAGACAAACTTAATAATGATATGGATTCACCTAATTTATTAAGACTTAGAGAGCTGGGGTATGATGAAACCAATAGCAGTGTTACTCAAAAAAGAGAAATAGAATGCTATATACATCCTGATTATTTTAAAACGCTTAATCCTCCTATTGAAATCGAGTATGGAGATTGGGATGATGTAAAAACAATCTGCAAAAATCATGAATCATGTATCCAACTGGGTGGATCAAAAGTTTGTGCAAAACATTTCCAGAACTTAATATATGAAGATTTAAGAAAAACATTTTGCCCGGATGGAGAGCATGATGAGTTCCTCGACATTTATCATAAAATTTATGATATGTGCGAAGCTTGATTCCCTATATTTACTTTTTACCAATTAGTATGTTCTTGTTATTTGTTATAGGAGGTTGTGTAATTATTATAGCCATAATAGTTGTAATAGTGAAACGACTGCGTCTTACAAAGCAATCGGAACAACTTTCCGCAAAGATTGGTCGTATTCCCTCCTATGAAAGTGCAATAACGAACGACGGTAGAAAAGAAGCTGTTTATGCTCACAATGAGCGTTTTTCAGTCGATATTATTACGGATTTAGAGACCAGTTTTGCCGCCCGTTATATAACCTTTGCGCAAGAAAAAGAATTTACCTGTTATTACGCGGATTATTACCAAGAAGCAAATGCGCTCGTTCCACAACTCAAAAAGTTCAGTATCGAGCCATCGGATGTCATTGTAAAATTTCTCCATGATTTCGATAATATCGGCAAGCTCGTCAGATTGCATAACCAGCAAGTTATCCAAAATTCGCTCGATAGGCACAAACTCTTTTTCGATCATTGTTTGAAATATCCGTTGGACGAACAGCAGAGGCGTTCCATCGTATCGGAAGAGGATAATTGTCTGGTCGTAAGCAGTGCCGGAAGCGGCAAGACATCCTCCATCGTAGGAAAGGTCAAATACCTGATTGAAATAAAGAAAGTCGATCCGACACGGATTCTTCTTATCAGCTATACGAACAAGGCTGCCGCCGAGCTGACCGAACGAATGGGAATCGAGGGCTTGCGCGGCTATACATTCCATAAGTTGGCCCTTGATCTGATCGGGCAGCAAACAGGTAATAAACCTTCGATCTGCGACAATACGGATGCGTTGTTCGTGAAAATATACCGCGATTTGCTGGCCGATTCGCGATTCCGCAAACATGCGGTCGAGTATTTCGTCGATTATCAAGCCAACGAGGCGGATTGGGAGAAACGGAAAAATGAAAGACGGCAGCAGCTGTCCGAACAAAAGGACGTGCGGCTGAAAGCCATGGTTCCGGATATGGACGGCAAACAGATTTACGTGCGGAGCGAGCAAGAGCAGAAAATCTGTTTCGTCTTATCGTCCCTTGGCGTGCAGTTCAGATACGAGGAGCCTTACGAGCATCCGGTGGCCGATGCGATGCACTCCCAATATAGACCGGACTTTTCAATCTATTTTGAGCGTGACGGTAAACCGCAGCGTCTTTATCTGGAGCATTTCGGGGTAGATGAACACGGCTTCGTACCCGCATGGTTCGCCAAAGATCGGAATATATCCTACGAGGAGGCCAATCAAAAGTACAACGACGGCATCACATGGAAGCGGGCCGCCCACGAGAAATTCGGAACAAGACTAATTACGACGTCCAGCGTGGATTTTTACCGTTCGGATATTCGTGAGACGCTCAAACAATTGTTGCTCGATGCCGGTGTCCCTTTGCAAGAACGAACAGATACAGAGTTGTACAGCATGGTATTACCGGAGGGCAGCAAGCAGGAAAAGGCATTTATTAGATTGATCGCTACATTCGTCACCTTGCTGAAATCGAGTTGTCGATCATTGAAAGACGTCTTGAAACAGACTGACGAAGCCAATGACCGGCGTAGTGAGTTCGTAGTCAAAAACATTTTCCGTCCCGTGTATGAACGCTATGCGGAGGCTTTGCGCAGTGGCGGACAAATCGACTTTACGGATGCCATCTTGCAGGCGACCGAACTTTGCCGGGCAACGCATCCTGTGTCGTATGAATATATCATTGTCGATGAATTTCAGGATATATCCGTTGACCGCTACAACTTTCTCAAAGCCTTGCGCGAGGGAAATCCTCCGGCAAAACTCTATTGCGTAGGTGACGACTGGCAATCCATCTATCGTTTCTCGGGAAGCGATATGGCTCTTTTCAATAATTTCGCAGCTTTTTTCGGCCCAACCGAAATCAATAAAATCGAAACGACCTATCGTTTCGGTGAGCCGTTGGTTGGTTTATCGGCTCGATTCATCCAACGTAATACGGCTCAAATAAAAAAGAACATTCGGCCGTTCAGCGAGCAAAGGAAAACCGAGCTATCGTTCCAAGCCTACGACCGAAACAGCTATTGCAATGTCATCGGACAGCTTATTGCATCTATTCCGTCCGACAAATCTGTGTTCCTGCTGGGACGGTATTCATTCGACGATTACTACCTTTCGTTCATGTATAAAAGCGTCAAAGAAGGGAACAGATTTTACTATATCATTGGCGGCCGAAAGGTCGAATTCCTGACCGTGCACAAATCCAAAGGGCTTGAAGCCGACTATGTGATTCTGCTCCAATGCAACAAGGATACCTATGGTTTCCCCTCTCTCGTAAGCGATGACCCGTCTTTGCAATATGTGCTGACGGCAAGCGACCACTTCCCTTATGGCGAGGAGCGACGGTTGTTTTATGTAGCAATCACACGGGCCAAAGTCAAAACATGGGTGCTCTACGATGCACGATTCCCTTCTGTTTTTGTGGACGAGTTTCTGCGTCCCGAAAAAGTTACGGTGGAGAGTTACACCAAGCATCCGAATGCCAACAAGCGGTGGACGCGCCGTGCCGACCAATTTTTGCTGACGCTCCATCGTGAAGGAAAGAGCATCCGATATATTGCGGAGAAGATGGGCCGCAGTCAGGCTTCCATCGTCATGCGGTTGGGGAAGTTAGAAAGTTAATGACCACGTTTGTTGAGTTTGTGTAATGTAAATTATGATTGATATTGATGATTTTAAGCACGAGATAGAGTGTATTTATAAAGATGAAAAATACTCTGTCCGAGATAATGGAGCTGTTTTCCGATATCCTCGTGATGGTAAACGGCCTCGTCAATATGATAACTTCTGGACTTTCGGTAAGTCCAATGATAAACACGGATACATGGAGATTGCGTCCGTTCGTGTTCACATTATCGTGGCAACGGCCTTTCATGGTCCGAAACCAACGGAAGACCATGTCGTCGATCATATAGATACGAATCGCCGCAACAATCGCCCGGACAATCTTCGATGGGTCACACGATTGGAGAACGCACTCGATAACCCGATTACCCGCAAACGTATCATTATGCGTTGCGGTAGTATCGAAGCGTTCTTAGCCAATCCGTCTTTGTTGAGAGAAAGCGATGTTACCCCCGATTTCAGTTGGATGAGAACTGTAACGGATGCAGAAGCCCAAGTCAGCAAAGAGCGATTATTGGCATGGGCTGAAAGCGACAAGCAAGCATCCGGAGGCACTTTGGGCGAATGGGTATATGGTCGGCAGTCAATTTCGCAAAATGACGGTCAGTCATCGAATGTAGACGAAATTGACAAGTTGCAATCCGATTCCTTAAACGGGTGGGGCCAAATTCCGCCTCGAGCATATGAACGTCCCGTTGAGCCGGAATAAAGAAAACCCAATGTTATGCTCTCGTTAACACCCGGAGCAGCCCAAGAAATCTATTTTTATAATGATAAGCCCAATGAATACCCATGTACTCCGCAGGAATATAGTGGTGATCCTTTAACTGCTTATGCCGCCAATTTGACCGAAAATGCAGTTTATTGGCGGAACAATAATGGAGATCGGGAGTATGTAGTAGACAAGTATGGATTTTCAGAAGATCGAAATTCTCTATATGTAATGACTAAATCCGCATACGTGTGGCAAAGCCAAGAGGATGGAGATTCTATGCCTATTCCCATAGCAAATCTCAATAAAGACGAGTTTAGTGAAAGTGAATTGGACTATCAACTTGGAGTGGTTGTGTACGAAGATAATTTATTCGTACATAAAAGGGTAGAAACCGGTTTTATGCCCAAAGAGTATTTGGAGGAGTTATTTATTGGCAAGAAGAAAAAGATTGACAAGAATTAAAATATTTCGGGAAACCCAATTTTATCCATATTTTTGTTGCTATTTTGTTACTTGCTGCAAGAACTGTTTTATGTTATATATTAATAATCAGACGAATACAAGCGCAAGTAAATAATATCTGGCAGAACTTCGTTAACTCGTATCAGATATGGAGAAAGGACCGCGGGAAATGAACCGGGCGGGCAGGACGGTCTATCCGATCCTGCTGATGGTCTGCGCCACCCATCTGCTCAATGACATGATGCAGTCCGTCATTCCGGCGGTCTATCCGCTCCTTAAGGAGAAATTCGGCTTCACGTTTGCCCAGATCGGCCTCATCACACTGGTTTTCCAACTAACCTCGTCGCTTCTGCAACCTGTCGCCGGGCGGCTGGCCGACCTCCATCCGCGGCCCTATTCGCTGGCCGCGGGGATGTGTTTCACGCTGTGCGGACTGCTTGCGCTCGCCGCCGCTCCCGGCTTCGCCCTGATTTTGGTGTCGGTCGGACTGATCGGCTGCGGTTCGTCGGTCTTCCATCCCGAATCCTCGCGCGTGGCCCAGCTCGCCTCGGGAGGTCGCAAAGGGCTGGCGCAGTCGATCTTTCAGGTCGGCGGCAATGCCGGAAGCGCCATGGGGCCCCTGCTGGCCGCGCTGATCGTGATTCCGTTCGGGCAGGCTTCGATCGGTTGGTTCGCACTGGCCGCGCTGCTGGCTATCTTCATCCTCGTAAAGATCGGGAACTGGTACAAACGGCAACTGGCTTTGGCAGCCCGCAGGCCCGCCGTTGCGGCGGATACCACGGGGCCCGGACTCTCGAAACGTAAAATTCGGAATGCGCTCATTATCCTGGGCGTACTGGTCTTCTCGAAATATTTCTACATCGCCTCGATGACCAACTATTTCACCTTTTTCCTGATGGACAAATTCTCGATGTCGGTGCAGGGAGCGCAGTATGCGCTTTTCGCTTTCCTTGCGGCTTCGGCGGCGGGGACCTTCATCGGCGGGCCGGTCGGCGACCGCATCGGACGTAAATATGTGATATGGGGCTCGATCCTCGGTGCGGCGCCCTTTACGCTGATGCTTCCCTATGCCGGCCTGACCGGTACCATCGTGCTGGCCGTCATCATCGGACTGGTCATCTCGTCGGCCTTCTCGGCCATTCTGGTCTATGCCACCGACCTGATGCCCGGCAAGGTCGGCATGATCGCCGGGGTCTTCTTCGGGCTGATGTTCGGACTGGGCGGCCTCGGCTCGGCCTTCTTCGGGTGGCTGGCCGACCGGACGAGCATCGAATTTATTTTCCGGGTCAGCACCCTGCTGCCCCTGCTGGGCATCATCACGGGCTTTTTACCCAACATAGAATTGAAAAGAGATGAAAAATAAGATATATCCCCGCGAGGGGGACCGGCAGACGGTCTATCTGAAAGAGGTCGTCAGCGACCCGAATATCGAGGTGGGGGAGTGGACGATCTACAACGATTTCGCGGCCGACCCCGTCGATTTCGAACGCAACAACGTGCTGTATCACTATCCGGTGAACGGCGACCGGCTGGTCATCGGGAAATTCTGCTCGCTGGCCTGCGGCGCGCGGTTCCTCTTCAACAGCGCCAACCATACGCTCAAATCGCTGTCCACCTATTCGTTCCCGATTTTCTGGGGCGAGGAGTGGGGCATCGACAAGTCGGAGGTGGCTTCGGCGTGGGACAACCGGGGCGACATCGTTGTCGGCAATGACGTGTGGATCGGTTACGAAGTGGTCGTGATGGCGGGCGTTACGATCGGTGACGGGGCGATCGTCGCCTCACGGGCCGTTGTGACGCGCGATGTGCCGCCCTATGCCATCGTCGGAGGCGTTCCGGCCAAGGTCATCAAATACCGCTTCGATCCGGCGACGGTCGAAAGCCTGCTTGCGATAAAATGGTGGGAGTGGCCTGCGGAGACGATCCGCCGGGCTTTGCCCCTGATCCGCGGCGGGAAGGCCGAAGAGCTGGCGCTATTTGCGGAAAATGAAATAGACGGCTAAAACCAGGCAGAGGAATCCCGCGAGGTGGTTCCAGCGCAGGGTGTCGGATTTCATAAAGACCAGCGCGAAGACGGTGAAGACCGAGAGCGATACGACCTCCTGAATCACCTTCAGTTCCCAGATCGAGAACGGACCTCCGAATTCGGCGCTGCCGATGCGGTTGGCGGGGACCTGGAAGCAGTATTCGAACAGCGCGATGCCCCAGCTCAACAGAACGATGGCCGTCAGCCCGAAGCGTTCGAGCCGTGATTTGAAGGCGATATGCCCGTACCACGCCAGCGTCATAAAGGCGTTGGAGACGACGAGCAGCAGAACGGTGGCGAGACCCCGAAACATAGGATACAGATTTTTAAACCGCGCAAAAGTAGCAAATTATTCGATATGATCTCCTCCCGGCAGCGAAAATACGCATTGGTGACCGGCGCTTCGTCGGGAATCGGCCGCGAATATGCCGCGCAGCTGGCGGCAAAAGGGTATGATTTGGTAATGGCGGGCAATCGCGACGAAGAGAATCGCGCCGCGGCCCGGGAAATTGCGGCGCGTTACGGCGTGCGCACGCTGCCGCTCTGCATGGACCTTTCGGAACCGGATGCCGCCGTGAAACTCCATGCCGAAACCTCGGCGCGCGGCATCGAAATCGGGGTGCTCGTCTGCAATGCGGGCGTCCTGCTGTTCGGTCCGCTGGCCGCAGCCCCGCCCGAACGCATCGGCCGCATCGTCACGCTCCATTGCACGACGCCCGCGCTGCTGTGCCGTCTCTACGGGGAGGAGATGCGGCGACGGGGCGAGGGGTATATCCTCGTGATGTCGTCAGCGACGGCGTGGATGCCTTATCCGACGATTGCGGCCTACGCCGCGACGAAAAGTTTCCTGCGCACCTTCGCCCGGTCGCTGAATTTCGAGTTCCGCAAATACGGCGTCCGCGTGACGGGTGTTTTCCCGGGGGCGGTCGATACGCCGCTGTACGATCTGGACGCCGCCCGCCGCCGCCGGCTG
>OBXF01001488.1_pt1 | contig 10660 bp, 9 predicted proteins | sample 1495371 | NCBI WGS metagenome assembly OBXF01 (sample SAMEA2580143, study PRJEB22360) | human gut metagenome | biome: human gut; feature: human-associated habitat; material: faeces | place: Denmark | collected 2008/2010 | reverse complement strand
TTTGTGTATGAATTAGTTGGCTAATTTTATACTATTTAATGAATCTCCCTAATTAACTTATAATTTCTATTATTTAGGATATAATATTTAGATTTCGCAGAATATACCGAACAAAAACAAGAGAAAACTCCTCTGTCTATCCGAATTTTTAAACTACAAAAATAGGATCAGATAGAAAATAATTTCTTTTGATAGAGATCAAGTCGCTCTTTATACAAGTTGTTCATTTCCTTCAACAACGATATTTCTTTATCTTTCGAAAGAATCAGTTCTTCTATTTCCGGAGTAACTCCATTCTTGACAATATATCCGGCAACCTCTTCCGCAACAAAAGGAACAGTCTTGGAAAGATCGGACAACGATACCGAAGCAGGATATCCTCCGCTATTTTTGTCGGAAAGAGTTTCTGATTTAAAAAATTCCGAAATATCTAAACCGTAGAAATTACAAATCGTCAATAAAACATTCAAATTCAGATTACCACCTCTGACTGCTTTTCCGATCGTATTCTTATCTATACCTAATTGTAGCGAAGCTTCTTGATAAGTTATCTTATGCCGGTTTAAATATTCCCTGAATTTATCTCCGGAATAGACAATTTTTTTCGTCACAGCCATGTTAAAATAATATTTAATCGATAAATTTGTACTTATTTGTGCAAAAGCAGAGAACTATTTTGTTAGTTTTGCAATAACTAATATACAAAATTTTAAAGATTTATCATCACCCGATATAAACAGATAAAAAAATTTTAACCACAAAAACCGGCATTATGAATGAGATAAAAAAGCTGGCCATCGCTTTACAACAAAAGTGTGAAGAAGAACATGTCAATTATGGTATCTTCTTCAGTGAAGTATCGCATACGATTACAGGGGGCGCAACTTTCACACTTGAAGAAATTGCTATAATGATAGAAACCATAGCCAGAAATTTGCCTGTAGAACAAATAAAATTCCTACAAACAGTACTGTCTATGGTTATTGAAGAAAAAAACGAAGACCCTTCAGCAACTGCACAACAATTAACGAATTAAGATCATTCTTCCCAGACCTCTTCTATTTCTCCAATAAATATTTTATGCAGGTCTCGGGAAGGATACCAAGTTTCCAAAATAGATTTATCAATAAAAGAATTTTCTCGTAATTGATCACAATATAACTTCCGACATTTAAAAATTAATCGTGCTTCTTTAAAAGCAACGCATCCCCGGGAAGGCTCAAAAGGCGTTATACCTGCCGCTTTCGCTTTATCTATTTCCTTTCCCGATTTCGTACCGCACAATTTAAGGGCACTCCGATACTGCTCATTAAAGAAAGAGAGAGTAAAACATTCTTCTTCTTCGACAAACTCAAGCGTATATCTCTGAGGGCGTATAACGACACAAGCTACCGGTTTACCCCATAAAAATCCAATTGTCCCCCAACTGGCCGTCATCATATTATAATGATCTATATTTCCAGCCGTAATCAACATCCATTGTTTTCCGATAAGATCTATAACATTATCTTTCAATACAGAAATATCAATCTTGCGCATATTTTTATTATATTTAAATTACCATAAACTCATTTGTGACGGATCCGGTTTTACCTCCGTCTTTTCTTCCTCTGCCATCAATTCTTTCTCCTGCAGTTTCTTTTCTGCTTTTTTACGAGCTATCTCTTCCGGTGTATCAGGACGTGTAGGAACTAACCAATCAAGTTCTTCAGGTTCATCTAAAAATCGGCTATCCCGACTGTTTTTCTTCAGTTCATCTTTCAAAACATCTATTTCAGCCATCAATGCCCGGATATTTTTTCTGTCGATCTGCTGATCGTTTTCAAATTGCCGAAGCGTCTCTTCAGATATTAACAATTTCTGTTGCAATTCCGTTCGTTCCGACTTCTCTTTTTCTACTTCTGCAAACAAATCCTGCCGTTGCGCTTTCACCGCGGCCAACATATCATTAGCAACCAACAATTGGTGTTTAATATCTATCATATCCCGAAGATTTGCCTCTGTTTCCTCAGTCTGCTTTCGCTGAGCGTCCAATTCAGCAGACTTTTTTTCCAATAATGCCGATACATCTTTTTTTTCTTTTTCCAAAAGATCAATCCGACTTTCCAATAATTTCACAGAAGACTGCAATTCTCCACTCCTACGCTCTTCATTTCCGATATTCTGTTTTAAAGAACGCACTTGATCTTCCGATTCTGAAAGAGCCGCTTCCAAACGAGCTTTTGCATCAAGAGTTTCTGTCAACATCTTATCGGCATTTTTCTGTTTTTCCAACTCTTCAGTTAATATACGCAGTTCATTTCGAGCAGATTCTATTTCATTCTCTTTAGAAACCGACAAGTCGAAAAGTTGTTGTTTCTCAAGCAACAGAGAATCAACTTTACGTTTCAACATTTCTTCTCGCTCTACAGCCTGCCTTACTGCATCATCTTTGGCGTGCAATACTTTCGTCAGAGATTCATGCAATTCCTTATTTTCAGCTATCATCTGATCGAGCTCATCCTGCAATCCGGCATTTTCAGTCTGCAAAGTAACAAAGGCATTATCGGCATCTTGTTGTTTCGCAATAACAGAATCCAGATGTTTCTGCAAATTCTCCGCCTTTTCTGTAGCTTTCTGCAATTTATCAGGAAGAGACAAATCTACTTGTTGCACTTTCGCCAACTCCTGCTCAAGACGAGATTTTTCTTCCTGCAAAGCAGCCAACTCATCCGCCTTATTTTTTTCCTGCACAGCCGCAACTTTAAGCTTATTGTTCAGTGCACTTTTTTCCATATCGCTTTGCTCTTTGTCAGCCTCAAAAGTCACAATGCGCATTTCCAATTCATGAACCCGCTCGCCTAATGCCCTTTTTTGCCGTTCGGCGCTTAAATACTGACTTTGAAACTCCTCTTGTTTCGAAGAAAGCTCATGTATATAGTCATTCAACTCTTTTACCTGCTCTTTCAACCGGATTTCATCTTGTTTCCACTGTGAAGAGCCTTCTGTTTGTATCTTCTCATATATAAACCGTATATAATCGGTAAACGGAGATAACAAATGATTATATATATTCCGTTTCTCAGCTTCTTTATCTATCGACTGACGAACCAACTCGGGAATAGACTCGTTGATAAGATCAGCCATTTTATCCAATAACGGTTGTGGTATCTGTTCTTCGGTAAGAGCCCGGACATATTCTTTTGCCAAAGCCGGGTCAATAGAGCAATCCTGCCGGGCACTCTCTTTCTCCTGAAGCACTTCATCTTCTTCATTTGTAACCGGAGAAGATTGCCACAGCAATTGCATCGATTTCATAAATTTTGATTTCATTCCCGTTTTATATAAATTATTTTACTTTTCTTTTACATTTCCGGCATCCGGTTTTATAACAATGCCTATGCTCTTTTTCCCGTTTATCTTTACTATCACCGGACGTTCGAACCGTACGACCCGAAGAAAATCGGTTTCCTGTTCCGCATTCAGGCGGTTTAAATACTCTTCATCGAACAAACATCCTTTTGAAGAAGGGTTGATGGTAAAATATCCCACCCCGAAAGAGGTTAGATTCTGAAAAAAATGAGTCCCTTGACTCGGCTCTATATGATAACCGGCCAACGCCGTCTCGACAATCAACTTCGAATTAGAAATATGAGGCCATTTAACAGGTATTCCGAGAGCCGTATCACTCGATCCCCAACGTCCCGGTCCTACCAATATATAATTTTCACCCCGTTCGGTAAACATACGGTTGATCTTCTCTATTTCTCTTGCTATCAAAGAATTGTTCGAAGACCTGAAATTATCGCTTTTTACATATACCACATGACATATATTATCCATAATGCCATGTCCCAATGCCGAGTCGGTCTTTAAAAGCAGGTCCTCATCCCTCACCTCTCCGATTTCGTCATCTCGCATTTCTTTCGTATCTACGATAGGGCGTATCTGCAACCAATACAGCATCCCCTGTTTGTGTTCCTGATTAGGTAAATTCGCTGCAAATTCTATCTCTACAGGACGTCCCATCTCCTGAGACCCGAACTCCAGCATCATTTTTAATAATTCAGCTAAAGGGAATACCCCATGTTGCAAGATATTTGCAAAGGTAACGACTTTTCTTCCTCCTTCATAATATCCGTCACGGATTATCTGATCATACGGATCAAAAGTCGAAACCATCCCTCGTAACGAATTATCTTTTTCTGCATCTCGGATAGATAGTTTCAACAAATTAAAACTATCATCGATCGAAAAAGTTTTTCCCATGCTTTTCAAATCAAGAGCATAAAAACGCGTTTGAGTATCGCTAAGCGCCAAATCGAGCGTACTGGTTTGCAATACATTACATGGATGTTTAGGCGAAAAACGTAAACTCCGTCCTCCATCGACAATATATTTCCCTAATCCCACGGCAACATCAACGACTCCGTCTTCCGCTTTCTCATCATTGATCGGATAATAATTCAAAGATCTTCCTACTCCGGCAAAAGATGGATAATAACGATCTCCATATTGTGAGCCCACCACTTCCTGTAAAATAATCGCCATCTTTTCCTGATCGATTACATTAGATGTTGCGGTCATATATGCTTTGCTGTCGGCATAAAAAACAGAAGCATATACCCCTTTAATAGCGTCGCTCAACAGCCGGAGCATTTCATCTTTATCTTCAAGAAACGGAATCATATAAGTCGAATATATTCCTGCGAAAGGCTGGTAATGAGAATCTTCGAGCAGACTGGATGAACGAACAGCAATCGGACGCCCTACTACCTCGAAGAATGCCATAAAATCATCGACCAATTTATCCGGTAATTTAGCTTTCAAAAAATATTCCAAAATATCCTCATCCGGCAGATCGGATAATGCAATCTGATAAAGATTGTTCGTCTCCATAAACTCATCGAAAATATCGGTGCAAAGAACCACCGTTTTAGGAATCGAGACACTCACGCCCTCATAATTCTCAAGTATCGGATGCCGCTTGATCATAGAATCGATAAAAGCAAGTCCACGTCCCTTTCCCCCTAAAGATCCCTGTCCTATACGGGCAAAATTAGAATATTTATCAAATCTCTCCCGCTGAAAGATAGCAACGACTCCCCGATTTTTCATTTTACGATACTGTACGATAGCATCAAAAATAAGCTGTCGCATTTCTTGCGATTCGCTAATGTCGGTAAATTGTTTCTGGCGAAGCAATTCGGCTATCGGAAACATCGCCCGGGAATAAAGCCAGCGAGAAATATGATTACGAGAACCATGATAATATAGCGACTCATCGGGAATAGACATTATCGTATTTTGCAAATCCTTCAGATTACGTACCGTTGCAATAACCTCACCCGTATGAGGATTAATAAACTCGAAATCCCCGAAACCAAAATTTCGGAGAATAGTTTTACGCAAATCGACAGGCAACTTTTTAGAGTTCTTATCCAAAAAACAAGCATTCAGAAACATCGCGTCTTTTTGATTCTCCACCTCTGAAGACTCGATTATAATCGGCAGAAATTCATCTTTCTCTCGTATATAAGAACAAAATTTCAAACCGGCTTTCTTATCTTTTTCTCCAGCCCTTTTGAAAGACACGTCAGTAACAATTCCCAACATGTTATTAGGATATTTGTTATAAATCGCTACTGCCTCTTCATAGGTACGGGCAAGTTTTATTTTAGGACGTCCACGCATTCTAAGCATCTGCTCATGCTGATTCAGAGCTTCGGTCGAGAATATTTGCGACTGTTTCAATACAAATTTATAAAGGTGCGGCAAAATAGAAGAATAGAAACGAATCGAATCTTCTACCAACAAAATTACTTGTACCCCTACGGAGTTTATATCCTCCTCAGCATTCATTTTATCTTCTATCAGTTTGATGATAGCCAGCAAAAGGTCGGCATTACCAAGCCAACTGAACACATAATCGACACCACTGAGATCCTCGTTACTGATCCGCCGCGATACTTCTTGAGAGAACGGGGTCAACACTACGATAGGGATATCGGGATAAATGCTTTTTATCTCTTTCGCTTTCTCGAACGTATCACTATTTTCAATTCCCGGCATAGCAATTATCAGGTCATAACGTTTTCCGGATAGTTCCCGAAAAGCTTCGTCAAAACTATTTGCCTGAGTAACTCGAGGAGGCGAACTCAAGTTCAAAGACGTATATTCGAAAAAAATCTGTTCGTCCACGCGCCCGTCCTCTTCAAGAATAAAAGCGTCATAACGACTGGCAATAAGCAACACATTAAAGATTCGTTTTTGCATTAAGTTAGCAAAAGAGGTGTCTTTCAAATATAATTGCTTTATATTTTGAGTTTCCATAATCAATTTTGGTATATTCAGATTACAAAATGCTAAAATTTATTTTAGCTCTTTGATGTTCAAATTTAGCAAAAATAATTTTTTTATCCGCATAAATGATTAAATTTGCAATAAGGGCTAAAGGTACTATCCAAAGCTCTTAAAAATAAATAAGTAACCTTATAAAAACACATCGCTATGAACATAAAAGACATCATGGCATCGCTCGAGGCTAAACACCCGGGCGAACCGGAGTATCTTCAAGCTGTCCACGAGGTACTTCTATCGATCGAGGAAACCTATAATGAACACCCCGAATTTGAAAAAGCTAAAATCATAGAACGACTTGTCGAACCTGACCGGATATTTACATTTAAAGTACCTTGGGTAGACGACAAAGGCAATGTCCAAGTAAATCTCGGATACCGCATACAGTTTAATAATGCGATAGGCCCGTATAAAGGCGGCATAAGATTCCACGCTTCCGTAAACCTGTCTATTCTGAAATTTTTAGGATTCGAACAGACATTTAAGAATGCATTGACAACCCTGCCTATGGGCGGAGCTAAAGGCGGATCGGACTTCAGTCCGCGAGGAAAGTCCGATGGTGAAATAATGCGTTTCTGCCAAGCCTTCATGCTCGAATTATGGCGGCATATAGGTCCTGACACTGATGTCCCTGCCGGCGATATAGGCGTAGGCGGTCGTGAAGTGGGTTATATGTACGGAATGTATAAAAAACTGAAACGAGAAAATACAGGCACATTTACAGGTAAAGGACTGGAATTCGGAGGTTCTTTAATCCGCCCCGAAGCCACAGGATTCGGAGGATTATACTTCGTAAAACAGATGTTATCGACCAAAGGGATAGAAATCAAAGGAAAAACAATTGCCGTAAGCGGTTTTGGAAATGTAGCATGGGGAGCAGTAACCAAAGCGACCGAATTAGGAGCTAAAGTCGTTACCTTGTCAGGACCTGACGGTTACATTTATGATCCAGACGGAGTCTCCGGCGAAAAAATCGATTACATGCTCGAACTCCGCAGCTCGGGCAATGATATCGTTGCCCCGTATGCCGAGAAATTCGGAGTAGAGTTTTTCCCGGGGAAACGACCTTGGGAGCAAAAAGTCGACATAGCCCTTCCTTGCGCTATACAAAACGAACTGGACGAAGACGACGCCAAGCAACTAATCGCTAACGGAGTCATCTGTGTAGGAGAAATTTCGAATATGGGTTGTCGCCCCGAAGCAATAGATTTGTTTATCAAACACCGTATCACGTATGGTCCGGGAAAAGCGGTAAATGCAGGAGGAGTTGCGACATCCGGACTCGAAATGACTCAAAATGCCATGCATATCAGTTGGTCTGCCGAAGAGGTTGATGCCAAACTGCATCAGATCATGAGCGATATTCATCACCAATGTGTAAAATACGGTACTGAAAAAGACGGATATATCAATTATATGAAAGGGGCTAATATAGCCGGATTTATGAAAGTTGCAAAAGCCATGATGGCTCAAGGTATTATCTAAATTCAGACATAAAGACATATTTCTTGAAAATCGGATCTGAAGAGACTCCTAAAAGTCGTTTTTACATGACTTTTAGGAGTCTCTTTACATTTGAATGATTGCCGGCTCACTCATTTTTTCAATCACCCCTCCCCTTCTCTCTTCGGATATAAAAATTCAAACGACAGTCAGACTGAACAAAGATCGTTATCCAATTATCCGTAAAAAGACAAACTTTTTTCACGTAATTCCGTTTTATCGACAAAATAGCATCTTTCGATATGGAACAAACTATTTTAATAAAAAACGTCCGGATATTCAACGGAACAGACGAAAAAACGGTTATGGGAGATATTCTGATCCTGAACAACCGAATAAATAAAATAGCTGAACCCGGAACGATATCGGCAGAAGGAACGATAATCGACGGAAAAGGTAAATTTCTGATGCCCGGACTCATCGATGCACACTGGCACTCCTACATGTGTTGCAACACAATGATAGACTTGCTTACTGCAGAAACGTACTACACACAATTAAAAGCCGGTGTCGAAGCAGGGAAAACCCTAATGCGCGGTTTCACTACGATACGGGATGCCGGAGGTCCGGTGTTCGGACTAAAACGCGCCATCGATGAAAGGATAATTCCGGGTCCCAGAATTTATCCGAGCGGATCCCTCATTTCTCAAACCGGAGGACATGGTGATTTCAGGGCTGTATATGACGATCCCCGACCTTTCGGCTGTTGTTGTCTGACTCACACCGAAAAAATAGGTGCGGCTATTATCGCAGACGGAGTGGATGCCGTTACCATCGCAGCACGGAATAATCTGAGGTTGGGTGCTAGCCAAATAAAATTGATGACCGGAGGCGGAGTCGCCTCACTTTATGATCGCCTGCAAGATTCCCAATATTTTGAAGAAGAGATTCATGCCGCTGTAAAAGCGGCTGAAAATGCAGGTACTTATGTAATGGTACATGTCTATGTACCGCAAGCAATCACCCGAGCAATACAAGCCGGTGTAAAAAGCATAGAACACGGACACTTGATCGATGAAGCGACAATGGAATTGATCGCTCGAAAAGAAGTATGGCTCTGTATGCAACCTTTTACCCTCGATGACAATCAATATCCCACTCAAGAACAACAGGAAAAACATAAGATGATTGTTCAAAATACAGATAATGCTTACAGATTGGCAAAGAAATATCAGGTAAAACTCGGATGGGGAACAGACCTGTTATTCAATCCTGCTAATACGAAAAACCAAAATAAAGATATAGGGAAACTTAAAAACTGGTTCAATAATTTCGAAATACTGAGAATGGTCACCTATGATAATGCCCGGCTATTGTCTCTTTCGGGATCGAGGAACCCCTATCCCGGAGATTTAGGAGTAATCAAGGAAGGTGCTTTTGCCGACATGTTACTTATAAACGGAAATGTTCTGGAAAATATTCAATTACTGGAAAACCCCGATGACAATATTCTATTGATTATAAAAGACGGGCAAATCTATAAAAACAAATTATAGCAATAAATTATGAGCATATCCATTTATATAAAAAAGGTGCTCTTCAATAAAAGCACCTTCTAATACTTACAACCACAAAAATTATTTTTGAATCAAACCTTTCAGTAATGAAATAAGATCATCGATCTGCTTATCTTTACTTTTTAAACTGTCTGCCTGCTTTTCAATAACATCCCAAACTTTAGCCGGAATAGAAACGATTCCCGAAGACTTAAATACATTACCATAATTACCGATAGATTCGGTCGCTACGGTTTTCCCTTCTGTGGGAACAAGCATCTCCCCCTCTCCTGTCAACAACCAACTTTTGTTCAGATCAGGAAATTGCAGAGATATGCTTTTCAATTTTGCCGGCTGTATAGAAACCCGCATATTGTTTACATACCCATATGATAAGCCACACCGATTCTCAAAACTTCTTATCGAAATTTTTTTATATTCTATAAATGCTTTGAGCCTCTCTTTTACTGAATCCATATCAGGTATTTTTAATTATATAACGAACAAAATTCATTATTTGTTTGGATTTTAACGAACATTGTTATATATTTGCATCGTAATAATATATATTACGAAACAAAAATATAAATATTACAGTGAATAAACAACTTTGATACAGAAAAATGACATTTAAAGATTTTCCTGTCGGCAATGCATCCTTTGTCGAATATTACAAATCTCTTCCCGACCGTCGGGTAGTAAAAGCACCCAAAAGTGCTTTTGTGGAATATATCGCACATAAAACATTGAAATCGGAAAAAACTGTACGAATGTGGATTGCCGGAGTACAAACTCCGGATGCTCTGACTCAAAAAGTCATAGCTGAGGAATTGGGAGTTCCTCAAGATCAGTTATTCCCTGAAAAAAAGTCTGCAAATACAAATAAAACGACCGTTAATCAAAAAATATAAAATTTTCCCCTCAATTTCTTTTAAAACAGCTAAAAATCAGCGTTCACCGCTGTCGAGATTATAGTCGAAATTTTTTCAGCTTCCTTTTTATTAGGATGTAACGGGTCATAAAAATCATCTGAAGTAAGAGATTTCCGACAATCTATGAATTTCAATTGCGGCAGTTCTTCCTGCAATTTTCCGATAATCTTTTCTTGTTTTTCAGATGACAGACCTTTCACTTCCGGAGCATGAGAAATAATTGCTATATACAACTTCACATTCTTCCATATACTGATTTGTAACCGCAACAAGCAAAGGCAATATTTTCAGACTTGCATACCCATAAAAGAAATAACTTCCAACAGAATAATAAAAGATTCTGACATCTTGTATTCAACCGGAGAATATAATATATAACGAAGAAAATAT
>OBXF01001486.1_pt1 | contig 10684 bp, 3 predicted proteins | sample 1495371 | NCBI WGS metagenome assembly OBXF01 (sample SAMEA2580143, study PRJEB22360) | human gut metagenome | biome: human gut; feature: human-associated habitat; material: faeces | place: Denmark | collected 2008/2010 | reverse complement strand
CGACAGGAACGGCCACTACGAAATCGGTTCCATTCCGGCAGGTTCCGGGTTCAAGCTCAGGTTCACGCCGAAAACCGGCACCGCTTGGCACGGGCAGAACGTCACCGTCAAGAACTCGAAGGACGCCAGCGAGGCGACCGACTCCGACAGCGACCGGGAGGACGATTCGCACGGCAACATGGTCGCCGGCGTCATCACGCTGAAACCGTTCCCCGCGTTGGACGAGATGGCGTCCGCCGTGTACGAGGACCCGAACGAGGACCACGGCATGAGCGGCACGCTCATGCCCGCCGTTCCGGCCACGTTCAAAGCGGTCAAAGTATTGGACGGGCGTCCGAACGGCGCTTGGACCGACAGGGACAGGTACGTCGCGGACATCACCGCGTTGGACGGCGCGCCCGCGAACGCGGTGCCCGCGTCTATCACGTTCGCCGACAACAGGACGCAGACGCTCCAAATCAACTCCAACGCGTTCGCCAAGGACGGCGTCTACCGGTATCAGGTCAAGGAACGCAAGGGAGACAACCCGGGCGTCGCCTACGACGACCGCACGTGGGTCCTGACCGTCACCGTCACGGACGATTTGACCACGTTCACCCGTCGCATCACCGCCAACACGACGTGCGACGGCGTCCAATCCGACGCCATCCAGTTCACGAACACGTACGCGCCGAAGGACGTGACCGTAAGCCTGACGGCGCGCAAGACGTTCGACAACGCGGACGCCAGCCACGCGAAGCTCACCGACTTCCAATTCCAACTGTTCGACAACGAGCGGGCGGTCGGCGTGCCCGTGCAGACCGTCAACGCCGACCGGAACGGTGACGTCCGCTTCCAGCCGTTGACGTTCACCGCCAGCCAGCTGAAAGGCAACAAGTCCAAGACGTTCACCTATACGGTGCGTGAAATCCGCCAGTCGGCGGGCGGCGTCAACTACGATTCCCACATGGGAATGTGGCAAATCACCGTCACCGACGATTTGACCGGACAGTTGAAAGCCCAAACCAGAACGAACGCGGCCTATCCGACTACGTTCACGAACACGTATCAGGCGAAGCCGGTCAGCGTGCAATTCCGTGCGCACAAGACCCTCAACGACCCCGACCATACAGGCATCCAACTGCAAGCCGGACAATACGAGTTCAAATGCGTCGAGGACAAGACAGGCGGCCAGGTCGGCACGGCGAAGACCAACGACCAGCGAGGCGACGTCCTGTTCGACGCCATCTCCTACACGCGGCCGGGAACGTACGACTACACCATCCGGGAAACCCCCGGCGACAGGGGCGGCATCACGTACGACACCACGAAACACCACGTGAGGGTCACCGTCACCGACGATGGGGAGGGACGGCTGCTCGCCGACGTGAAATACGACGGCGGGACCGCCATCCCCGAATTCACGAACACGTACCGGGCGCAGCCCGCCACGGACACGCCGACCGCAGTGAAGGCCGTCTCCGCGTCCGAAGGCAACCACTATAAGCTCAAGGGCGATGATTTCACGTTCACGCTCCACCGCGTGACCGCGCCCGACGGCGTCACGGCCGAAGCCGACCAGACGAAGACCAACGACGCCCGGGGCAACATCAGGTTCGACCAACTGTCGTTCCCGTTGCCCGGAACCTACGTGTACACCGTTTCGGAACGGGACGTCACCGTCCCCGGCGTCACCAAGGACGGCACCGTCACCACCATCACCTACACGGTCAAGGACGTCGGCCATGCTGGACGGTTGAAGGTCGTCGATAAGACCATCACCCGTTCGGACGGCAAGACCGCGAACGGCATCCGATTCGACAACACGTACAATCCGAAAGGCGTCGGCTGCACGCTTGGCGGCGTGAAGACCATCATCAACGCGGATACGGCGACCAACCGCATCCCACAGGATGGCGAGTTCACGTTCGCACTCACCTCGCATGACGGCGCGCCGATGCCCGAGGGGTCGAAGGACGGCGTGAAGACCGTCACCAACACCGGCACCGGTTTCACGTTCGGACGAATGGACTACGACAAGCCCGGAACCTACGTGTACACCGTCACCGAACAGGCCGGACGTGACCCAACCATCGGGTATTCCACCCAAGCCTATGACGTGACCGTCACCGTCACCGACCAAGGCGGCATGCTCTCGGCCACCGCCGACCGTCAGGCCAACGACATCCGCTTCGACAACACGTACACGCCGACACCCGTTGACGTGACCGTGAAGGCGGACAAGCACCTGACCGGACGTGATCTGAACGATGGCGAGTTCGCCGCCGAATTGAAGGATTCCGACGGCAACCTCCTCCAGACCAAACGGTTCGCCCGCGTTCCACGCGACGCGCAATCCGACAAGGCGAACGTCCGCGAAGGGGAAGGAACCCTCGAATTCGACAAGCTCACGTTCGACCGGGCCGGCGTGTACACGTACACCGTGACCGAACAGGACGGCAATCTGGGCGGCGTCACCTACGACAGGACCGTCCACACCGTCACCGTCACCGTCACCGAGGACGCGAAGACCCATCGGCTCGTCGCCGCCGTCTCCTACTCCAACGGCGAGGGCGGCGAGGATGGCATCCTCTTCCGCAACACGTACCAGCCGGGGAACGTCATGGTCGAACTCGCGGCCAGGAAGAACCTGACCGGACGCGGGCTGAAGGCCGACGAATTCGAGTTCGAACTCGTGGACAAGGACGGCAAGGTCATCGACAGCGCGAGGAACGACAAGGACGGCGACATCCGGTTCAAGCCGCTCACCTACGGTCGTGACAACAACGGCATCGACGATTGCGGCGAACACCGGTACGTGATTCGGGAAAGGAACACCGGCGAGAAGAACGTCACCTACGACAGGACGGAACACCACGTGACCGTCACCGTGGGCGACGACCTGCAAGGCAACCTGACCGCCAAAGTCGAATACGACCCGACGGACGATACGGCGAAGGATTCCAGCGCCATGCCCGCCACGCCGACCGACAAGACCGACAAGACCGATGGGGATGCCGTCGGGGACAAGCCGTCCACGACCCCCGGCGTGGTCACAACCACCGGAACCCGACCCGAGTTCACCAACTCGTACATCCCACCGGCGACCCCGGCCATCGTGAAGACGATTCGCCAACTCGCCAAGACCGGCGTATCCACGCCGACCGTGGCGTTGGCCGCGTTCACGCTCTTGGGAGTGGGATTGATGCTGTTCCGCCGTCGCGGAAACCAAACCGAGACCGCGCGACACAGGAAGTAAGGCCACGGTAGGACAGTAGAAAGGCCGGGCAGGGGAGCGGATTCCCCGCCCTGCCTTTCTACTGTTTTCTTAAATGTCGGATACCCTGTTTGTGAGTGGCATTCAGGAGAACGGGAAAAACGTGGAAGACAATCAGCTTAAACGTGGCATGATGCCGCCTCTGATCGCGGCCGTCTGCGCGGTGATTCTGGTCGCGGCCGGCATCGTCGGCTGGAACGCTTACAGCGGCGCGAAGCTCGCCGAGGCAAGGGAGGCGTGCGCCGCCGCCGCCGACACCGTGCGCAGCAATGCCAACGAGTACAACGCGCTGCTCAACGGCGATGCCGCCGATGCCGCCGCCGTCAAGGCCGAACAGGTCAAGGACTCGAAGACCGTCGAATCCTTGGGCAAGGAGCTCAAGGCCATGGCGCCCGAATACGAGGGCTGCGTGGCCGAAGACGCGCAAGGACTGGATGCCGCCACCGTGAAGCTCAATGAACAGGCCGACTGGTACGGGACCCACGAGAAGAGCCTGTCGAAGGCGGTGAGGGCCGTCACCGAATCCAAGGCAGCGAAGAGGCTGGATGACGCGAAAACGAATCTGACGGCGAAGCTGGACGAGGCGTCGAGGCTGCTCGCGGATTCGGACGGCAAGGTCGCGGACAACGCCACCCGCGACGCATTGTCGAACGCCATCGACGCGGCGAACGGGCTGAAGGACGGGAACGATCCGGCGAAGATCGACGGGGCGCGCAAGACGGTGGAGGATGCCATCAATGGCGTGAACGCGAGCGTCCAGGCAAAGACGGACGCGGATGCGCAAGCCGCCGCAGCGGCCGCAGCGGCAGCCCAGGCTCAGGCGCAGGCCCGATCCGCCTACAACGGCGGCTCCTCCTACTCCGGTGGCGCGTACAGGCGCACGGAAGGCTCCGCTTCCGGCTCCAACACATACCGTGGCACCACATCGGGCGGCACCGGCTCCACGTCCGGCTCCGCCCCAAAGCCGAACCTCAACGGCGCATACGGCTGCACTGAGGACTGCTATGTTCCGCCGAACAATCTTATTCAGCACTGATTGATGATTGGCTGTTTGTGGCCCGCACTGGGGAATCGGTGCGGGCCTTTTTTCATGGATTTTGTGAGGAAGGGACATGTTCCCGCGAACCTGTATTCCCTTATTCCCGTGTGCCCGTGTTGCCGGGAAATACTTCCGGATTTTTGTAGACGCCATGCTCCGTGGTTCGGCGTGTCGTCTGTGAGGCTTGTTGGTGGCTGCCGGGCCAACCGGCGGCTACCTCCCGTTATTCCTGCGGTCGGAAGCCCCGCCACCCCTTGAAAAAAGGCGGCGGGGCCATGACCGGAAAGTTTGAGGGGAGGGGATGAACAGACAATGTTAACGGAGGTTCATTTGAACTTTGGCAGGAAGATGATGAAGGCCGGCGTCGCGGCGGTGGCTGCGATCGCCACGCTTGGTGCCGGCGGCGTCGTCGCATCGACCGCGTTCGCGGGCGGTGGCGGCGGCAACCAGCCCGGCGCGGGCGGAAACATGGACGTATTGCAATTCTGGCAGTACAAGGACGACACCAGTGGTTCGTGGGGTCCGGCCACGAGTCTTGATTCGGTGCGCGCCGCCATGAACAATGCCGGCGTCGCGTTGCAGGGCGATGGCGTCACGAAGGCGCAGGCCGCATTGGACCAGGCCCGCACGGAATGCGAGACCGGTTTCCGGCAGCGACATCCCGGCGAGGGCGATGGTGACTGCCGAGTGGTCGCCGTCGGCGCGGTGCCCTACATCTCAGGCCGCAGCTTCATCTACAACGGCACCGGTTACTATTCGCCCTCTTTACCCGGCGGCTGGTATGACAACTGGAACAAATACGTAGCTCCAAGAACATACCAGTACGGCAGCACCGTATATCTGACATCCAATCCGTTCGATGATGATCCGTCGAACAGCGTGGATGCGATCATGCGTCGTAATGTGGGGGCTTCCTCGAAGCCGTCGATCGTGGTCATCGTGCTCGACAAGTACCAGCCCGCGCCGCCCTCATATCATCTGGGCATCAGCACGCAGGCTGCGGAGATGTCGGGCCAGTCGGGCGACACCAAGGACGCCTCGGATGTGATCACCCTGTCCAGCGACGGGTCGAAGACCGAGAACGTGAACGGCACCGCGACCCTGCACTGGCGTGGCATTGACGGCACCGAGAAGACGGTGGCGAAGCAGTTCACCGCATCCAACAAGGGCAGCGCCACAGTGAGCGCGTCCTTCAAGGACATGGACGCCTCGTGGGAGTCGTGGCCTGCGGGCAAGCGCTGGTGGGACGTTGACGTGGCGAAGCAGGGCGACATGGCCGAGGCGGTCTCCCACAAGGGAGAGAACGACGGCAAGGAGTCCGGCGAGAAGACCACCACCCCGCCCGAGAAATGGCTGACCAACGGGGCCGGCGACACGGTGCGGGACGGCAACGACTCCATCGCGTCCGGCTCGCTGTACACGGCGCACATCAAGGCGCATTCCAACGCCTCCGGCAAGTTCTGGATCTACGACACGATCGACACCAGGGACGTGGTGATCGGCGGCACCGAGCAGGACGACGTGAGCAAGGTGACCGTGACCGACGCGAACGGCAACATCGTGCCGGCGGACATTTCCATCGACGATTCCATCGATGGCAAGCGCGTGGTCAAGGCGCACGCCACCGCCCCGCATTCCGGCCTCTACACGCTGAACGTGCCACAGTCGGCCAAGCCCACCGGCGGCGACTACGAGATCAACGACGGTTCCGTGGCGTGCTGGAACGGAGACAACGGCACCGGCAGCCTGGCCGACTGCCAGACCGGCAACAGCGACAGCGTGGGCAAGGTCACGCCGACCCCGGACAAGGTGTGGGTGCTGGACGAGTCCGGCGCTCTCGTGGCCGAGGACAAGCAATGGACCAACCAGCAGGGCGTCGATCAGAAGACGTTCCTCGTGGGCGACCAGGTGGGCGTGGTCGTCAACGGCAGCATCCCCGCGCACCTGCTCAACCCGCTGGCATCCTATTCCATCACCGATGATCTGACCGGTTCGAACCAGTGGATCGACTGGAAGTCCGGCAAGGTGTTCGTTGACGGCAAGGACGAGACCGCGAACTTCACCATCGCGATCGACCGGAAGGCCGGGACCGCGACCGCCACCGCGAAGTCCGCCTACATCGCGAAGACGATGTTCAGGAACAGCGCGAGCAAGGTCAGGTTCTACCTGACGGGCACCATCAAAAAGGGTGCCACCGAGGGCAAGAAGATCCAGCTGACCAACAAGGCGTACGAGAAGTGGAACAACGAGACCCGACCGACCAACGAGCCGCCGGTGTTCGTGTGGACGCCCAACCCCAACAAGGCGTGGGCCATGAAGGTTGACGGCAAGTGGCAGCTGACCGTCGATCCGACCAAGAGCGACAAGGTGGGCGGCGACGACAAGTACTACCGTCTCGGCGACGAGGTGGCGGCGGTCATCTCCGGCACCCTGCCCACAGGATTGGGCCGCGTGCCCGAGATCGCGTGGACCGACGACTTCGCCAACGTCGATAGCATCCTCGACCTGAAGGACACCTCCAACATCAAGGTCTACGAGCAGGACACCACCGACGAGGCCAACGCCAGCGTCAACGACCTGAACAAGACCGGCAGGGACGTGACCGACCAGTTCGACATCACCGCCGAGGGCACCAAGGTCACGGTCAGCGCGAAGGACTCCTACGAGGCCGCGCAGAAGGACCTGAAGACCGCGAAGCAGATCAGCGTCGTGATCCCGTTCGACGTGAACTTCGACACCGTGAAGCTGCTCGAATCCTACGGCAAGTCCGAGGGCGACGAGCTCAACACGTGCGTGGACCCGAAGGGCGACGACCTCGACAACAAGGGCGGCCAGACGGTCGGCGGCAGCACGGTGGACACCAACACGCCGAAGATCTGCGTGACCGTGCCCCCGATCCACAAGCAGGTCATCGCCGAATCCTCCCAGGGCGGCGACCAGTCCAGCATCGACACCAAGACCGTGTTCCCCGGCCAGACCGTGGAATACACCGTGCGCGTGGACCCGCAGATCCCTGCGGACCAGGCATATTCGGTGACCGCCATCAAGCTGAGCGACACCTATTCCGAGTACACCACCGCGAACAAGCAGACCCTGGAGATCACCGACCTGGGAACCGGCGGCATCATCCCGAAGAGCGCCTACAAGGTGCAGTGGGACGAAGCCAACCACTCGTTCGAGGCCACGTTCGCCAGGGACTGGGTTGCCGCCAACTGGAAGGCCGGCTCCAACCCGCGCGTGCTGCTGCGCTTCGAGGCCAAGGTGAACGAGGACGCGCCCACCGACAAGACCGTCGACAACAAGGCCGCGCTGACCGTCAACAACGGCGTCACCCCGTCCAACAAGGTCGAGAACGAGCCGCCGGTCATCAAGCCCTCCAAGCAGGACACGCAGAAGGACCCGACCATCAACATCGACGGCAAGACCGCGCTGCTGGGCGACAAGGTGTACTACCGCGTCAACATCGACGCCTCCAGGCTCACCGACACCGCCTACAAGGTATGGCGACTGGGCATGACGGACGACTACGACCAGGAGTACCTGACCCTCGACGCGAAGCACGTGGAGATCCTTGACGAGACCGGCAGGGACCGCACCGGCGAGTTCAACATCCAGGACAAGGACGGCGTGCTCTACGCCTTCGCCAAAACCGTGGACACCCAGATCCCCGCGACCGGCGAGACCGTGAAGGGCGACCCGCAGCCCGGCGACCTGAAGGCGTACAGCGAGAAGTCCGACAAGGATTACGACCCGCTGAAGGACCCGAGCATCGACCAGTCGCTGCTGGGCCACACCTACCAGGTGGTCATGCCGATGACCGTCACCAAGGTCAAGGACGGCCACACGGTGGAGAACACCGCCACGCAGGTCACGAACGACAAGCGCGACAAGACCAACACCGTCACCAACCCGCTGAAGGAGATCAACCCGACCAAGGACGTGACCGTGCAGGTCGGCGGCGACAGCATCGACGGCAAGAGCGTGTATCTGAACCACACGTTCCTCTACCGACTGGATTCCAGCATCCTGCCCCCGGACCGCGCCTACCAGACCGTCACGGACTGGGGCGGCACGGACCAGCTGGCCACCGAGTACGACCAGTACCTGGGCAACTGGGCCGTCTACGCCTCGCGTGATTTGTACAGGGACGGCCAGGTGCTCGCGGCCAGGGGCGAGAAGATCGCGGGCAGCGGCTTCGACTCCTCGAAGTTCGGCGGCAACCTGTTCGCCGTGGACGCCGACGGCAACGGCAAGGTCACGGTCAACGCGACCCAGGCCTACCTCGACCTGGTGAGCGCCGACAACGAGCACGAGGCCGGCTGGGTGCTCTACCTCCAGTGCAAGCGCATCGCCGTGGCCGACGAGGTGCCCAACACGTGGACCGAGACCATCAACGGCCAGCCGCGCGAATCCAACAAGGTCGTCACCAAGACCCCGGACATGACCCCGAGCATCCACCTGGAGAAGGTCGATGCCCCGACCCTCAAGCAGGAAGGCCAGGAGCGGGCGGACCGCGACGACCCGAAGCAGGCGCTGAAGATGGACGCCGACAGCATCGGCATCACGTTCATCATCACGAACACCTCCAAGACCGACCCGGCCACCGGTGACGGCGCATGGTTCAAGGCAAGCGACCTGGACCTCGCCGACTCCACCATCGTCGGCGACGCGCACGTGGACATGGATTCGCTCGCCTACCCCGACAACTGGGACACCCTGGTGCTCAAGCCGGGCGAGTCGGTCAGCGTGACCGGCACGCTCAAGGGCGTCAGGGAAGGCGACACACACACGGACCGCGCCATCGTCACCGGCACCCCGCTCGTGGAATGCGCGCCGTCCAACTGCGACCCGTTCAACGACAAGACCGACGGCGGCGAAGACACCGATCCGGAATATTCCACCGGCGACGTGACCGAGATCGACGGCAAGCAGCTGTGCGCCGACACCCAGGCCACCAGCAACACCGACGACTGGAACGGATACCGTGCCAAGCCGTTGGCCTCCACCGGCACGGCCGTGCTCGGCCTTGCCGGCGGCGCCCTGGCGGTGCTGCTCGCCGGCGGCTCCCTGCTCGTGTTCCGCAAGCGCCACCGCGCACAGGGTTCCGGCCGCCACACGGCCGCGAACGCGGGCAAGTGACCCCGAGGCGTTCCGGCCTCGTCGTCCGATGACGGCCGGAACGCCCTCCATCGACTTCACATGCCGGAAAGGGGCATACCTTCCGAATCCCGTGCCCCGGGCGGCGTGCGAACCCCCAGGCCCTTCGCCAGCCTCTCCCGGCGGAGGGCCTTTCCCATGCCCGGAACCCGTGGACCCGTGGAGCCGTGCTCCCGATGGGGCCTGTAGACGGTGCGCCCCGCAGCGGCCCGCGACCCGGCGCATCATCGACTCTGACATTGTTCGCACCATCATCATTCCTCTGGAGGTTGCACATGGCTGACAGGCAAACCGCATTGGCCGTATTCGATTTTCTCGACTCGCTGCGCGCCGGACAATACCGCATCGGCGCGGACGCGGAAAAGGACCATGCCACGGCGGGACTGCTGGCGTCGCTGTCCGGCGACACGGGGCTGCGCGACGCCGTGTGCGCGAAGCTGATATCGCCGGGCCTGGAGCGCGCCCGTTTCCTCATGGTCGCCGAGCATGATCCGCGCGCCATACCCCTGTTCGCCTCGGGCCAGGTCAAACCGTGGTACCAGGCCGACTACAACGTGCGCGAGATAGCCAACAGCGAGTTCCACCAGGACATACCCGCACTGCTGTGGCGGCTGTCCAACAGCATCCCGGATTCCGCGCGAAGGGAGGGCATGCTTGAGGCGGCCGCGTACATGAGCTTCATGCAGGGCGATCCCGAAGCCGCGTTCACCGGCCATCTGGGCCGGCTCGCGGCGGTTTCGCCCGAGGGCGAGGTCACGCGCTGCCTCATGGACGCGCACGAGCACGGCCAGCATCCCGCATGGGTCATGGAACAGCGGCAGCTGCGCGAACGGCAGGCCGACGCCGCCGACGGCATGGCCGCCACCGCGCCGGACCGCCCGAGCCTCCGCCAGCGCCTCTTCCCGAACCGATGAACACCTTCGGCACGGACCCATGGGAGATCGGCCCCATGGTCGCCGCCGGCACCGCCGTCGCCATCGAACCGGCACAGGAACCGGAACGCCGGCCACCGGCCGAACCCGAACCCGAGCCCGAAGCGGAGCCGGATGCGCGATGCGTGGACGACGCCGGAAGCGAAGTCCGGGCGAACACGGCCGTCGATCCGTGGGAGATCGGCCCGCTGCCATCGGCCTCGAATCCGGTGGGGAATGATATCCCGGCCGGTGCTCCGGCATCGGAACCGCAGCACGTCGGCGGTGCCGTGGAGCCGGCCGATCTCGCCCGGTCGCCGT
>OBXF01001482.1_pt1 | contig 10707 bp, 9 predicted proteins | sample 1495371 | NCBI WGS metagenome assembly OBXF01 (sample SAMEA2580143, study PRJEB22360) | human gut metagenome | biome: human gut; feature: human-associated habitat; material: faeces | place: Denmark | collected 2008/2010 | reverse complement strand
CGCTGCCGTTGTTCCAGTATTTGGCCTGGCTGCTGGACTGGGCGGCGATGCAGACGTATGGTCCTGCTATTTTACGTGTTTTGTCTTTGGGCAAAAGCTTGACGCTAAGCTGAGGCGGTTCGCCTCCTTCGTCCAGCCCCAGGATCATGGCGGCGTTTTGGTGCAGGCCGCGAATGCGAAAGTCTGATGGCTGGTGCAGCCTGTCGTCGCAGGGAAAGAAGATGCCCATATAGTAGCTGGCGTACAGCCCTTCAGGCCGTTCTTCCGGTTTGAGAAAGTGTATCTTAGGATAGGCTGGTTTAAACAGCTCTGCCAGTTCTTCGGCCATGGAGCAGTAAAGCTGGCAGCCGTGCTTTTGGCGGAAGGCTTCCGCATAGGGGAACCAGGCCAGAATATCTCCCAATATCCCGACCGGGAATTTTAACAGCACTTTTTGGCTGCGCAGATCCAGGTCGTGGGCAAAGATCATTTTATCTTTTTCGTATACTTCGATACGAAAATCGATAAAATACTTTTTGCTGCTGGCAACCAAAACGCCGCTGGCAGGTGCGTCGTAGACAGTAAGACAGGCTTTGCGGTCAATAAACCGAACCCTGTACTCTCCCTGGGGCACGGTGACGCGGGCGCCGTAGTTAAAGTCGAAGCTGATACCTGCAATACCGCTTGGCTGCTGCACCTGGCCTGCGGCGAAGGTCATATAGGGTTTTGGCGCTGCCTGAGGTGCCTGTCCCTGCTGGGGCAGGCCGCCGTTGTTACCATCGCTGTTGCCTTTGGCAGAGTATGCCGTTTCTTCGTCACTGGCTGATTTTATTTCCGTCATAGTCATGTCTTCCTGTTCGTTTTGTTTTCTATCAGTCTAACTTTTACACAACAGTACCGCTTATTTGTCTAAAGCTGGAAGCGTTACGGCTGACCGCTTTTTTTAACCAGTGTCAGCAGCAGCTCCATATCACTTTGGGTATACCGCTTATCCTGTCCGGTCCCGCCGGCTGCTACGTTGGCCGCCTGCCGGGGGTCAAAAAAACATTCCAGCTGGCAGTCAAAAAGGTTGGCCAGGCGCAGCAGCTGTTTCAGGCTGAACTTGACGCGGCCGCATTCCATATTGCTCAGATGGGTCTGACTGATGCCCAGCGTTTGCGCTACATCCTGCTGGCGCAGCTTGCGCATCGTGCGCAGGAACTTGACATTGGCGCCAATTTTTTCCAGACAATCTGCATCGTACATCGTTTACCTCCACCTTTCTCAATATTTTTAAGGTAAAATTTTACTGCTTTTCAGATAGATTCTTTGGTTTTCTTTTGATTTTCTTTTCTTAAAACGGTGTTTTTATTTCTCAGAGTAATAATAATTATTATAGCACGTATGTACCCCCCCACAAGACATACAAACGGATATTTATCATAGACTTCCGTTTTGCCCCTCCCCGGCACTTATACAACAACCATCAGCGGGCAATGCTCTGCACGCGGTCACTGCCCTCCTGCTGCCCACCTGCGCCGTCAGCAATGCAAAAAAATACCCCTTGTATACTTTGTAAATACACAAGAGGTCAGGATTTATTTAAGCAAAAAATTTAGCCCCAAAGGGGCTAAGTATTCTACGGCGTTATTTTGCTATTTATTTTTTTAAAACAGGCGTACACTTAAACACAAAACTCCGGCTTCTAAACAGCCGGAGTTTTGTGTTTATTGCGTTTTTTATATTTGTTCACGTGCCAGCTTTTTCTGCAGCCAGAACATCCGCAGCGTTAAGAAAACCGCCGAGAAAAACAAGCCTATATCCAGGCTCTGCCAATATGCGGCAGGACCATGCTCCATTACAAAATCCAGGAAACAGCCCAAGGGCAGACAAACCACCCAATAGGCAAAAAATCCGGAATAGAAGGTTGCTTTAACGTCTTTATACCCGCGCAGGATTCCCTGGATCGGCGCTGCCGTCGCGTCAAACAACTGAAAAAAGATCGCATAAAACAAAAAGCCGACTACTTTTTCAATAATGACAGGGTCAGTAGTGTAGAGCATGGCTATATAAGGTCTGTTAGTGTAAACCAGCACCGCCAGAAAAATCGCGATGGCCATATTGAGAGCAATGCCCATACGGCTGAATTTCTGCGCTTCCTCAAAACGTTTGGCACCTGCTTCGACCCCAACTAAAATCGTCAGCGCCATTGAAAAACTGAGCGGCACCATATAAAGCAATGAAGTAAAGCCCAACGCTGCCTGATGCGCCGCGATGATAACTGTACCGAACTTGGCAATAAACAGTGCAACTACCCCAAAAATACTAGCCTCCATGAACATTGCCAGGCCGATCGGCACACCGATGCTGAGATTTTCACGCAGCTGTTTGATATCTAAATGGAAACGGTCTTTAAAAATCCGGAAATGCTCAAAAGCCGGCAGCTTATGCACGATCCAGACAAAAATAGCAAATTCCAGCCAGTAGGTAATACCAGTCGCCACACCGGCGCCAACACCGCCCAAACGCGGCATTCCCAGTTTTCCAAAAATGAAACAGTAGTTTAAAAAGGCATTTACCGGCAGCGCCAGCAAATAAATCTTCATTGTGATACCTGTATGTCCCAAAGTATCTATCAGCGCGCGCAGCGAGGTTGACATAAAAAACGGTATCACACCTACAGCCACCGCCGCCATATACATCTTGGCAATATAATGCACCTGCGGTTCCAGATGCAGATGTGTCAGCAGAGTATCTAAAAATAAAACGCCCATTAAAATGATAACTGCCGAAAAGGCTATCGCCAAAAAAATCGTATGCCGAATGACCTTACCAATATTATCGCGCTTATCAGCGCCTAACAGATGAGCAACGATAGGCATCGCGCCTAATAAAACTCCATTAGTGCCGACAAAAATCGGCATCCAGATATTACCGCCGATCGAAGTGCCCGCCAAATCGACCGCACCTGCGTGGCCAGACATTGAAGAGTCAAAAAAATTCATAGCCATGATCGCCGTCTGAGTAATCAAAATCGGGATCATCACTGAAAAAAGCCGCCGCAGGCGTTGTTTAAAATTTTCGTCTACTAACATATTTATCCCTTTCTATTTCAAGGCAGCTCAGAAAACACCGCTCGCCTCCGCAAGTTCCGTAAGATAGGCCCAGCGTTCCACAAGCTGTTCCAAACGCTGCTCTGCAGCCTGCTGCTGCACGGTTAGCTCGCCCAGTTTTACAAAATCACTGCCGGCTCTATTGACTTCCAGCGTCAGCATTTTCAGCTCGGCTTCCACACCGGCAATCATTGTTTCTATCTGCTCAAATTCCAGTTTTTCCTTATAAGTCATCTTGATTTGTTTGGACTGGCTTTTAACGGCTTCTGTACGCTCCTTGCCAGTGCCGGTTTTAACGCCGCCTGCAGGCATTACTTTGCTTTCGGCAGCCGCCGCTTCATATTTGCTGTAATCGCCGATAAACTGTCTGATCTCACCATTACCCATAAAGGCAAAAATTTTGCCGGCAAACCGGTCTAAAAAGTAACGATCATGCGAAACAGCGATGACTGCTCCGTTAAAGCTGTCCAGATAATCCTCCAGCACCGACAGCGTCGGGATATCAAGATCGTTGGTCGGCTCATCCAGAAGCAAGACGTTGGGAGCACTCATCAGCACCCGCAGCAGATACAGCCGCCGTTTTTCTCCGCCGGACAGTTTGTTGACCGGCATCCACTGCAGCTCGGAAGGAAATAAAAACCGTTCCAGCATCTGTGCGGCTGTAATCCTTGTCCCATCGTTTGTTTCGATGTGGTCGCTCACATCGCGGACATATTCCAGCACACGCTGTTCGCTGTCCGGAAATTCGCTGTGCTGAGAAAAATAACCGATCCTGACCGTCTGTCCAATCTGAACACTGCCCCGGTCAGGCACTAATTTTCCCGCCAGAATATCCATCAGCGTTGTTTTGCCGCTGCCGTTAGGGCCAACAATGCCCACACGGTCATTACGCAGCAGGATATAGCTGAAATCTTTGATATAGGTCACGCCGTTGTAGTCAAGTCCCAGATGCTCGCACTCGACCACAGTTTTGCCCAATCGGCTGCCGGCAGATGACATTTCCAGTTCTCCCGATGCAGAAATATTTTTCACTTCCTGCTCCAGCTCGTTAAAACGTTCGATGCGTTCCTTGCTTTTTGTCCGCCGTGCTTCCGCGCCGCGGCTGATCCAGGCCAGTTCACGCCGGTAAACATTGCGCAGCCGCTGAGCAGCGGCTGCTTCCGACTGGCGTCTTTCTTCACGCTTTTGTAAAAAAAGGCTGTAATTGCCTGTATATAAATAGCATTGCCCGCCATCTAATTCCAATGTCCGGTTGACCACTCTGTCAAAAAAATACCGGTCATGGGTCACCATCAGCAGAGCGCCTTTTCGCTTCAAAAGCAGCTGTTCCAGCCAGGCCACAGTTTCATTATCCATATGGTTGGTAGGTTCGTCCAAAATCAGAAGATCGGACGGGCGCACCAAAACTCCGGCCAGTGCCACGCGCTTGCGCTGCCCGCCGGAAAGTTCCGCCATCGGCTGATTAAAATCACTGATCCCCAGCTGATCAAGCACCGCTTTAGCTTCGCTCTCCAGCTGCCAGGCATATGCACTGTCCATTTGCTGCTGCAGCTCCAGCAGCCTGCTCTGTAACGCACTGTTCTCAGGATCAGCAGCCGCCAGCGCTGCCGCCCGTTCATAATGCCGCAGTAATTCCAGCTGCGGCGAATCACCCTGAAATACCTGTTCCAATACCGTAGCCTGTGGATCATGATCAGGATTCTGCGGCAGATATTCGATCACACAGCTGCCATTTGCCGTAATCCGGCCGCCGTCACCGGCTTCACCGCGTGCAATATCGCGCAGCAGCGTGCTTTTACCAGTGCCGTTGACGCCTATAATACCGATTTTATCGCCCATTTCAATATTAAAAGTTACATCTTTAAACAAAGTTCTGACGCCATAGCTGTGCGACAGCTTCTCTACACTTAAAATCATTCTTTTCGCCCTCTGTAAAACAGAATAAAAGCAGCCTGCCGCTTGAGCAGACTGCATATATTTTAAATAAGCTCTACTTGAAGATTAGGATTTGCAGCGGCAGCATCCTGTATAACTGTAAGCAGTCTTGCGCCATACCAACCTAATTCTGAACCTGCGGCTACCGCCTGCGGTATTTTTAGTATAACAGGCTCGCAGACTTCCGTCAAACAATCATACAATGCGTCCAGATTTTCACCGTAATAATCCGGCAGTTCAAGCTCCGCACGCAGATATTTATGCAGCTGCCTGATCGACTGCATCCTGGCCAGTGCCAAAGTTACTGTTTTCATCAGCCGCCTCCTTAATACAATTTTTCAAAGCTTTTATAGTGATCATCAGTATAATAGATCAGTCCGTCATTAGAATACACCAAACGTTTAGCGTTCCGGTTACCGGTTTTGTAATCAATATCGCATTCTTTCCAGCTGCGTCCTGATTTCTGCGGCAATAATCCTTCGTAGTTACCATACCTGTCACCGCCGATACTTTTACCGGGCGCCACTTCATTCAGCGTTCCCTTATGCTTCCAGCCCAGGCGCTCGGCTTCACGTTTGGTAATAAAATTTCCCGGCAATTTATGAAAGGTATGGATATACAAAGCTACCTCAGCCTTACCGGTATAAGCGCGCCCTTCTTCGACTTTGGTCCGTGCCTGCTTCTCCTGAAGCTGCTCCAGTCCGCTTTTTGCGGTTTTCCTCACCTGCTCTGCAGCCTGCTGTTTAGCCTGATTCAGCTCTGTCTGAGGCGTTTTACTGCAGCCAAGCACGGCACCGGTTATAAATAATACAGCCAGTAATGCTGCAAAAATCTTTTTCATTTCAAGCACCTTTAAAACCATTTTTTCATTTGATTAAAAATACCGCGTACTATAGTGTCTACAGCTTTATTTTCCATTCGCGTCATCGTTTTGCTGATCAGCTTTTCAGCGACCGTAGGCGGTTCTTTTTTAGAAGCCGCGCTGCGGCTGCGCAGCTCTTTCTGCAGCGCCGCTTCTTCCTGTGCCCTGGCTGCTGCTTCCGCATCCTGCTGGGCTTTGACGCTCAAAATCTCATAAGCAGACTCACGGTCTACAGCTTCAGCATATTTACTATACAGCGGGCTGGAGGCTATCAGCTGGTTGCGCAGCGTGTCGTCAGCTACGCCCAGATAGCTGCGCGGCGGCATGACATAAGCACGCTCCACCATTGTCGGCACTCCGTCAGCATCCAATAGTGATACCAGCACTTCGCCGGTACCAAGCTCCGGCAGCACTTTAGCCGCGTCAAAACCAGGATTGGCTCTAAAGGCCTGCGCCGCAGCCTTCAGCCCTTTCTGATCTTTAGGTGTGTAAGCTCGCAGCGCATGCTGCAGCTTGTTTCCCAGCTGCGACAGTACCGAATCTGGTATATCAGAAGGCTGCTGGGTAATAAAATAAATGCCGACGCCTTTGGAACGGATCAAACGCACGATCTGTTCAACTTTATCGAGCAGAGATTTCGGCGCATCTTTGAAAATCAGATGCGCTTCATCAAAGAAAAAGACGATTTTAGGCTTTTCCGGATCGCCTGCTTCCGGCAGCAGATCATACAATTCCGACAGCATCCATAATAAAAATGTGGAATATAAAAGCGGATTCTGGAACAGCTCTACACAATGCAGAAGATTGATATAACCGCGTCCGTCATCTGCCACTGCCAGCCAGTCCCTGATGTCCAGTGCCGGCTCGCCGAAAAACACATCGCCGCCCTGCTCTTCCAGGCGCAGCAGAGCCCGCTGGATCGCGCCGACACTCTGAGCCGACACATTGCCATAGGCAGTTTTGAACTGAGCCGCATTATCACCTACGTACTGCACCATCGAACGCAGATCCTTCAGATCCAGCAGCAGCAGTCCCTGATCATCGGCAATCTTAAAAATAATCGTCATGATCCCGCTCTGCGTAGTATTCAGCTCCAAAAGCCGACTCAGCAGATCCGGCCCCATCTCGGAAATAGTCGTCCGAACAGGATGACCTTTTTTACCGAAAACATCAAAAAAACGTACGGGAAAGCCTTTGAACTCAAAATTTTCTATGCCTAATTTATGCAGACGTTTCTGAAACCCTTCACTGCTTTCACCAGCCTTGCACATACCGGAAACGTCGCCTTTGATATCGGCCAGGAATACCGGCACACCCATCTCGCTGAAGGATTCTGCCAGCACCTTTAAAGTAACGGTTTTGCCCGTACCCGTTGCTCCGGCGATCAGACCGTGACGGTTTGCCATTTTCGGCAGCATGCAGATCTTATCCTCGCCTTTACAGACCCAAATCTTGTGTTCATCAGCTAAATACATGGTATTCCCTCCCGCATTTTTACAAAATAAACTACATCTTTATATTAATTTTTATTATACGTTATTTAAAGGTAAGAGTAAACAAGCTGAACAGATTCTGTTTTTATACTGCTGTTTTTTAGTTTTCCTTGCTTGACATTATCGTAATTCTTGCTATAATGAAAACATAAATTAAATAGACCTCGCAGGACTGACGGATAAAGTGGAATCAACCACGTGTACTGCGAAGCCATAGAAACAGCCGACCGTCTGGGCAGAGAGAACTGATCCCGGATGGCTTTTTTATTTTCCGGCTTTGGTCCTCTCGAATTTTTTCTAGTGTGAAAAGGAGATGTTTACCTATGAAAAACAGATGGCTCATTGCTCTGTCGGCTATCGGCATCCATATCTGCATCGGCAGTGTTTACGCCTGGAGCGTACTGACAAAGCCTATTATGCAGGCTATGGGTTTTACCCTGAAAGAAACGACCTGGACTTTTTCGATCGCAATTTTATTTCTCGGACTGTCAGCGGGATTTTTGGGCGATTACGTTGAAAAATACGGCCCGCGTAAAAGCGGTCTCACCTCGACCTGCTTCTTTGGTCTGGGTATGTTCGGTACAGCGCTGGCACTGCATCTCAACAGTCTGCCGCTCTTATATCTTTTTTACGGCGTTATCGGCGGTATCGGTCTGGGGACCGGTTATATCACCCCTGTTTCGACGCTGGTCAAATGGTTTCCCAACAACCGCGGCTTTGCCACCGGTCTTGCTATCATGGGTTTCGGTTTTGCCAGCCTGATCGCAGGTCCGCTGATGCAGATCCTGGTTGCCAAATACGGACTGGTACAGAACTTTATCATTCTCGGCTGCGTGTACATGGTTATCATGGCCGCTTCCGCCTTATATCTTGAACCACCTAAAGCAAGCAACGGCGGGCCGTCCGGCAGTAATGTCAAAAGTATCCTCCCGGATACTCAGTTCACAGCCAAAGAAGCACGCAAAACCTGGCAATTTTATGCACTGTGGTGGATTTTTTTCACCAATATTACCTGCGGTATCGGACTTTTAGCAGTAGCTTCACCAATGGCGCAGGAAGTAGTAAAAATGACACCGATGGCAGCCGCCTCCATGGTCGGTATCATCGGTCTGATCAACGGTCTGGGACGCATTTTCTGGTCTACTATTTCCGACTATCTCGGACGCAGCACAGTTTATGTAGTTTTCTTCCTGATTCAGATCTTTGCCTTCTATGTACTTGCAGAAACAAGCAGTGTCTTTATCTTCCAGCTGATTGTCTTTGTCATCATTTCCTGCTACGGCGGCGGCTTCTCCTGTATGCCCGCCTTCCTCAGCGATCTGTTCGGCACGAAAGAACTCAGCGCTATCCACGGCAAGATCCTGACTGCCTGGGGCATGGCTGGTATTGCCGGGCCTCTGTTGCTGTCCTGGATCCGTGAAACGACCAACAGCTATTCCATTACCCTGTATTTCTTCTCCGCCTGCTTCGTTGTCAGCCTCATCATCGCCGGTATTTTGAAATGGCGTACTTCCGTAGGCGTGCTGATCGAAAAGAAACATCTCTGATTTGACCTTAACCCCTCCGTAACTGTAGCGGAGGGGTTATTTTATGCCGTTTTAGACTCTGCCTATTCGTTAACGTCATAACTATCAGTACATTTTATCTATATCTGGTATTCATTTTATTTTCCATACTATATCTGGTTTTATTTGCCACAGCCGGCATCGCTGCCTGTTCCAACCAGACTTGTAATACTGAAGCAGATAACCGATAATTAAAATAACACCATTTATCAGACTGAAAAGAGGCGGTTATTATGGATACTTCGCGCCCGCGTTACCTTCATATGTTTCTTGTTTTTGTTAAGATAGGCCTGTTCACGATCGGCGGCGGGCCGGCAATGATACCGCTGATCCGTGACGAATTTGTTGAAAAACAAAAATGGATCAGGGATGAAGACATTACCGACGTTCTTGCGCTCTCGCAGTCTTTGCCCGGCGTTATTGCCGTTAATGCTTCTACATTTCTTGGTTACAGGCTGGGTGGACTTAAAGGATCACTGGTAGCAACTATCGGCGTCGTCCTGCCTTCTTTCGTCATTATTTTCGTCATCGTCACGGCTTTCACCTCCAGTGGTTTTGACCAGTACCCCAATATATTGAAATTTTTTGACGGTATCAATTCTGCTATCACAGCTTTATTGATCGCAGCAACTCTGAAACTGATTCCCTATTCCATCAAAAACAATTTTGGCTGGTTCATTCTGGCCTTTTCACTGCTTGGTATCTATTTTTTCAGTCTCGACATTGCCATAATCGTTCTGCTGGCCTCAGCGCTTGGTTACTGCGCCACTAAATATCTGGGAAGTGATACAAAATGATGCTTTATTGGGAATTATTCACTGTCTTTTTCAAAATCGGGCTTTTTTCTTTCGGCGGCGGTCTGGCAATGATCAGTATCATTCAGCAGGAAGTCGTCGGACGCGGCTGGATCCCCGCAGCTGAATATGCACGGATCATCACCATTTCTCAGATCACCCCCGGCCCTATCGCTGTCAATACGGCTACATATGTAGGAGCCAGGGTCTGCGGTCCTGAATTCTGGCATGCCCTGCTTGGTTCTTTTGTAGCTACTTTCAGCGTCAGCCTGCCATCTTTCATTCTTGTCGCCATCGTTGCCCGTTCTCTCCAAAAGTTCAACTCTTCGCTGGCTGTACAAGGTATCCTCAATGGATTGCGGCCTTCGGTTATCGCCTTGATGCTAACCGCAGTTTTCTTTTTTATGCGGATAACATTTTTCCCCGCAGCCGGAACCGCCGCAATGGAAAATCTGCTGACCTATTTCAAATTCTGGCCGACATTGCTGACGGCTTTGCTTTTTTATCTACATTACTACCGTAACCTGAGCGCTATTCCCTTGATGCTTTTAGCCGGCTGTGCCGGACTGTTGATGTAGAAAAAACACAAAATAACCTGCATACGGCAGGTTATTTGATTTCTTCTTTAATATTTGCAGCCCAGAGAAATGGCTTCGGTCGGGCAGGACTGCCTGCATTTACCACAGACAATACATTCCCTGTCGCCTACCCGTTTACAATCCATCAAGCAACTACGTACGCAGCGCTGGCAGGCGGTACATTTACGCGAATCTACCTGCATGCCAAAAACGGCGATCCTGTTAAACAGGCTGTAAAAAGCTCCCAACGGACAGAAAAAACGACAAAAAGGCCGATAGATAAACAGCGCCGCAGCAGCCAAAAGTCCAATGATCCAACGCCAGTCCAGACCATGCAGATCAAAGAAATACAGATCGCAGGCAAACAGCAGCAGAACCACATATTTAAAATAACTTAAATAGTATGTAA
>OBXF01001480.1_pt1 | contig 10766 bp, 8 predicted proteins | sample 1495371 | NCBI WGS metagenome assembly OBXF01 (sample SAMEA2580143, study PRJEB22360) | human gut metagenome | biome: human gut; feature: human-associated habitat; material: faeces | place: Denmark | collected 2008/2010 | reverse complement strand
ACAAGCTACCCAAATTATATATTTTAATTATTTAGTTACGATATCATACAAAAACCCCTCCCACATTTTCATATGTAGAAAGGGTTTTAATTTTAATAGGCTTCTGACCATAAAACCAGTTCATCACCATACAGCGATTTTTTTAAATCAATAACGCGCTGGTTAGAACTGCCTCGAAAACGCAGATTGGGATTTTTTAAATCGAGCTTAAATTCGCCGTCTACTAAAACGTCTATATAAGAAAGCATCTCCTCAGTAACCGGCCAATCACATAAACGACCCGTAAGAAGATCCTGTTCAAAATCATACCCGGTATAGCACCAGATCGTTTTTTCAGGATAAGCCTTACGTACCTTACGCAGCAACGGCAAAAGTGCCTGTTGATTAGACGGTTCAAAAGGCTCGCCGCCCAAAAGCGAAAGCCCGCGGATAAACCATGGCTCCAATCCTCTGACGATTGTATCTTCCTCTGTTTCTGTAAAAGGAGCACCATAATTAAAGTCCCATGCTTCCGGGTTAAAACACCCTTTACACTGGTGAGTGCAGCCGCTGACGAACAGCGACACACGCACTCCCGGCCCATTGGCGGTATCATGGGTCTTGATCGTAGCGTAATTCATTTATAACGCCTCCCGCTTACAGATGCAGGACGCGGGATTTGATTTCTTTAGTCTTACCCACGTTCCAGAAATTTTCACCTAAATAGCCACAAGTACGGCGAGTAACATTCATTAAAGTCTGATTTTTATTACCGCAGTTAGGGCATTCCCATTCCAGATCATCGTTAATGATAATCTCACCATCAAACCCGCACACATGGCAGTAATCTGATTTAGTATTAAATTCAGCATATTGAATATTGTCATAAATAAAGCGAACAACATCTTCCATTGCTTCCAGGTTATGGCGCATATTAGGAATTTCGACATAGGAAATAGCGCCGCCCGAAGAAATACGCTGGAACTGGCTTTCAAAATTGAATTTACTAAAGGCGTCGATATCCTCACGAACATCTACGTGGTAAGAATTAGTATAATAGCCTTTATCCGTTACATCGGCAATAGTACCAAACCGTTCTTTGTCAATACGGGCAAAACGATAGCACAATGATTCAGCAGGCGTACCATATAAGGCAAAACCTAACCCTGTTTCTTTTTTCCATTTATCACAGGCAGCACGCAGATATTTCATCACGCGCAAAGCAAATTCTTCCCCTTCAGGTGTTGTGTGGCTGACATCTTTCATTAACTTAGTCATTTCGTACAAACCAATATAACCGAGTGAAATAGTAGAATAGCCTTTTTCCAGATATTTATCAATAACTTCGCCTTTTTCCAAGCGTGCAATCGCTCCATACTGCCAATGTACAGGGCTGACGTCACTGCGAATACCCTTTAATGAGTTATGACGGCACATCAAAGCTTCATAACAAAGCTGTAAGCGTTCATCCAGCAATGGCCAGAATTTTTCTTCGTCGCCATGTGCCAAAATAGCCACCTGAGGCAAATTCAAAGATACAACGCCCTGATTGAAACGGCCTTCGAATTTGTAATTACCTTCGTCATCCTTCCAGGCAGCCAAAAAACTACGGCAGCCCATCGGTGCGAAAACATTTCCTTCATAATTCTCACGCATTTTTTTAGCAGAGATATAGTCAGGATATAAACGTTTAGCGCTGCATTTTACAGCCAGCTTAGTAATATAATCATACTTACCGCCCTTCAGGCAGTTATGTTCATCAAGCACATAAACCAGCTTTGGGAAAGCAGGCGTTACAAAAACGCCTTTATCATTTTTAATGCCTTCCAACCGTTGCCGCAAAATCTCTTCTACTATCATTGCATTTTCTTCCAGATATTCATCGTCCGCCTGCAGATTAAGGAAGATAGTGACAAACGGAGATTGTCCGTTTGTTGTCATCAAAGTATTAATCTGGTATTGAATTGTCTGCACACCGCTGCGCAGCTCATCCTGTAAACGTCTTTTGGTAAGGCGCTCTACAACTTCATCAGCAACACTGTCACCGACCTCAGCTTTGATCGTCAGTTTGAATTTTTCATAGCTGCGACGCAGATATTTTCCTAAATGACGAATATCGACAGACTGCCCACCATACTGGCTGCTGGCTACTGAAGCGATGATCTGAGTCATCACTGTACAAGCCACCTGAAAACTTTTCGGGCTTTCGATCAGTTTGCCGTTCATTACAGTGCCGTTATCCAGCATATCGCCAACATTGATCAGGCAACAGTTGAAAATAGGCTGTACGAAGTAATCAGCATCGTGAAAATGGATAGCGCCCTCATCATGGGCTTTAGAAATCTTTTCCGGCAGGATCAGACGGCGGGTCAGGTCCTTGGAAACCTCACCGGCAATCAGATCACGCTGGGTAGAAGCCATAACGGCATTTTTATTGGAATTTTCTTCCATAACATCTTTATTACTGTTGCGGATCAGCGACAAAATAGATTCATCAGTCGTGTTAGCCTTACGAACTAAAGCACGAGTATAGCGGTAAATAATATAGGACTTGGCCAGGTTGAATTTACCCTCGTCCATAAGCTGATGCTCTACCATATCCTGTATATCTTCCACCAAAAGACGCATACGGTTTTTACTTTCCACATAATGAGCGATAGCTTCGATACGTTCCTGATCAATACGGTCTTCCGGTTCGACTACCTGATTGGCTTTCTGGATAGCAACTATAATCTTGCTGCTGTCAAAATCGGCAGTGCTGCCATCACGTTTGATTACTTTCATAACTGACGCCTTCTTTCATAATTTCTTATCGTTAACGCCAAACAAAAATTATTATTTATGCGTAAAATTTACATTATCATCATAGCACAGCGCATTGTTAATGTAAAGCCAAAAATTACTAGATGTTGTGTTTTATTTTGCACATGCAACCATATTTGGTAGAAAACTTTCTTTTGCAATATTTAAATAAGGTCTCAAAAATACTACTTTCGGTATCGAAATAAACACAAAAAAGACGGCTTAAGCCGCCTTTTTTAGAAAATCATAGCAAACTGTACACTCTTACAAAATTGCCTTCTGCTAATGCCCAAACAGCAATATTTAACTGCAACGACACAACAGCCGAATAATACTCCCTGCTCTTATTACCATTTTTCAGGAATCCCAGCGAATGTATCCACTACAATCATCGCCGCTGTAGCCTTAGCCACCAGGGTATCATTGTCCAGATCACGCACTTCGATATTGATGGTTACCAATCTGTCGTCAGCGTGTGTTATCCGTGAAGTAGCGCTGATCGTCGTACCCACCGGTGCGCCTTTGATAAAATCTGTAGCAATAGTTGATGTCACTACCCTTTTACCTATCGTTGCACCTGCAATGCCTGTAGCATTATCAGCCAGCGTTGCAACCAGTCCTCCATGCGCCATACCATTAAGATTAGCATGCCGCTTAGGATCTACTTTTACTGCAACTGTAGCGCTGCCGCAAGACATATCTACGATGTAAATGCCGCACTCCTGCATAAAATTATTATGCGAATAAATTTCGCTGACCTTTGCTTTGATCTTTTCCGCTTCAACCACAGGGAGTTCCTCCTTAACGCCGTCTTATGCCAGACATTCAGCCAGGTCTGCTGCAAAATCTGCGCTTGCTTCCAGATTATCGATAAGCCCGCACAGCTTGGCCGTTTTTTCTTCGCCGTAAACAGGAGCAGCCAAAGACATAAATTTTGCAACACTTTCATCCCAGCTCATCGGATTAGGCGGATCTCCTTTCGGAAAATCTACCTGTAACTCCAATACTCGCCCATCTTTACAGCGAACGATAAGCTTTGATGCCAGTTTTGCAGCATCAGCAGCATGTACCGCCTCGATCGCAGCATCACGCATGACCTTGGTCTTCGCCATCAAGCTACGGACTTCAGCATCACCAATAACTTCCGTCAGGAAGCGATCAACACCCATATCGCCGTATTTGAGCATCCCGGCAACACAATATTGGATACTGAACTTGCAGCCATACGGATTTTCAGGTTGAGGATTATTGATCAGAAAATCAGTGATCTCATTGACTAAAATCTCTATCGCTTCAACATCATCAGGCTTCAATCCATGCTCAGTACGCAGCACCTGCATCGCATACAGCGCGGCATGAGAATGTTTACAGCAGGCATAAGGTTTGAACGAATTATTATCAATCTTATATATACCATCATTCAGCCCATCCGTCAATTTTTCCAAATGCGGCTCTGTGACCATAGCCCGGCAAAAGCCTTTTTCTCCTTCCAATATCTTTGTCGCACCAGTAAAACCAGCACGGGCCAGATATGCTGAAAGTACGCCGGCATATGAACTTTTACCGGCATGCAGAGTTTTGCTCATTGCGCCCTCTTTCAAAAATTCCCACAACCCTGCCGCCTGTGTACCAGCACTGCCAAGACATTGCAGCGTCGCAGCCGCATCAAGCCCTAAAACCTTCGCTGCCGAAGCGGCAGCGCCTAAGGTACCTGCTGTACCAGTAGTATGCCAGAAGAAATAGGACTCAGGGATAACGGATTCGCCCACGCGACCGCCGACTTCATATCCTGCTACTACAGCTGACAACATATCTTTACCGCTTTTATGCTCTGCCTCAGCAATGGCAAATACCGGCGGTACAACTACTGTAGCCAGATGTATGATAGATGGATTATGAAGGTCATCAAAATCAAGGGAATGGGAAGCGCTTCCATTACAAAATGCAGCATTTAAAACAGTAGTTTGTTCCGTCTGTCCAGCCAAAACTGTAGCCTGTGCCTTACCACCACCGTCCAGCAGCAACTTACGAATGATTTGGATAGGTTTTTCCTGCGAACCGCGAATACAGACCCCCAGCCAATCTAAAATACACTGCTTTGTAATCCGAACTGTTTCCGGACTCAATTTATCATATTGTACGCTTGCCACAAAATCAGCCAATGCTTTCGTTGTCATAACAATCAACTCCGTTCTTTCACTCACAACCTGTCGGTCAGATCAGAACATGGAACCGTCCTGTCTATATTCTCCGAATATTTCTTTCATCACGCCGCATATTTCTCCCAAAGTGGCATAAGTTTTAACAGCGTCAATCAGATAAGGCATCAAATTTTCTTCGCCGGCGCAAGCTTGCTTCAACGCCGTTAAAGCAGCATCGACGGCTTTCTGATCACGTCCGTCTTTCATCTTTTCGACTTTGGCAATCTGGCGTTCGGCAACACTAAGGTCAGCAGTCAAAACATCCTGTTCCGCCAGTTTTTTATTATCAACAAACTTATTAACACCGACAACTATAGACCGTTTAGTTTCGATATCGCGTTGATCTTCATAAGCATGAGCCGACATTTCCCCCTGCATATAGCCTTGCTCGATAGCAGCTACAGCACCGCCCATAGCATCAATTTTCTTGATATATTCATAAGCTTCTGCTTCCATCCTATCCGTCAGGGCTTCTACATAATAGGAACCTGCCAGCGGATCAATAGTATCGGTAATACCACTTTCATAAGCCAGCATCTGTTGAGTACGCAGTGCCAGAGTAGCCGACTCTTCAGTTGGCAAAGCAATCGCTTCATCATAAGCACAGCAGGCCATAGACTGAATACCGCCTAAAACGGCGGACAACGCCTGCCAGGTAATACGGGCTACGTTATTAAGCGGCTGCTGAGCAGTCAGAACACTGCCGGCAGTATGCACATGCACACGCAGCATCTGTGCTTTCGGTACTGTAGCACCATAACGTTCTTTCATAATGCGCGCCCACAAACGGCGTGCCGCACGGAATTTAGCAACTTCCTCAAACATATTAAGTCCGGCAGTAAAGATCCAGGAAATACCAGGAGCAAAATCATCTACCTTCTGCCCGGCCTTGATTGCCGCATCAATATAAGCCATCGCATTAGCAAATGCAAAAGCGATTTCCTGTACACAGGAAGCACCGGCTTCACGAATATGGTAAGCACCTATGCTGATCGTATTCCATTTTGGAATACTCTTGGAGCAATATTCAAAAGTATCGGTAATCAGCCGCATCGAAGGCCGTGGCGGGAAAATATATGTGCCACGGGCAATATATTCTTTTAAAATATCATTTTGAATGGTGCCTTTTAATTGTTCCGGCTTAACACCCTGCTGTTCGGCAACAGCAACGTACATCGCCAAAAGCACTGCAGCCGGGCCGTTAATAGTCATAGAAGTACTGACTTTATCCAAAGGAATACCTTCAAAAAGCTTTTCCATATCAGCCAGCGAATCAATAGCCACGCCAACTTTACCGACTTCACCATGCGAAAGCTCCGCATCGGAATCAAGTCCGATCTGTGTCGGCAGGTCCATAGCTACCGACAGGCCGGTTTGACCTGCTTCCAGCAAATATTTATAACGGGCATTGGTTTCCTCAGCTGTAGCAAAGCCTGCATAAGCGCGCATCGTCCACAACCGCCCACGATACATAGTCGGCTGTACGCCGCGTGTAAAAGGGTATTGTCCAGGGAACCCGCTTTTAGAGCAGTAATCAAAACCTTCTACATCCAGAGGAGTATACACGTGTTTTTCTTTAAATTCTTTTCTTTCAGGAAATTTGGCATTGGCTTTAGCAACCTTTGCTTCATAATCCGCCAGTCCCTGTTTGATTTCTTCATAATTAGTCATGTCATTGACCCCTTTCTCATTCCGCTTCGCTGTTCACAGCATAGTGCCGGTTTCATAAAATTTTTTCTGCATATCGAAACAATGTGCCAAATCAATTGGCATATGGGCGTTTTTTTGTTGTGCAAACCTCAGATATTCCAAAAGCTGCGGCCGAAAATCAGGGTGTGCGCAGTTATTTATGATAGCTTTAGCACGTTTGACGGGACTCAAACCACGGATGTCGGCCACACCCTGTTCAGTAATAAAAACCATCGTGTCATGTTCAGTATGGTCTGCATGAGTAACCATAGGTACTACACTGGAAATCGAGCCGCATTTCGCTGTAGACGGCGTTGAAAAAATCGTAAGGAAACCGTTACGCATATAATCACCGCTGCCGCCAATACCATTCATCATCGTGCAGCCCATAACATGCGTTGAATTAGCCTGCCCGTAGATATCAAATTCCAACGGCGTATTCATGGCAATAACTCCCAAACGCCTGATAACCTCGGGGTGATTACTGATATCAAGCGGTCTTAAAACAATACTCTTATGATACAAATCAGGATCTTCCTTGTACATCTCCCAAACCGAAGGCGAAGGAGTGAACGCGCAGCCGGAGGCTTTAGCGATCTTGCCCAGCTTGATCAGACGGAATACAGAATCCTGTAAAATCTCGGAATACATTTCCAGATTTTCAAATCTGGATTTGGCCAGTCCTAAAAGAACCGCATTGGCAATACTGCCGACACCGGACTGCAAGGGCAGCATTTTCTCCGGCAAACGTCCCATCTTTTGTTCATACTCTAAAAATTCCACCAAATTCTCAGCAATTTTGATGCTTGCTGCATCAGGAGCAGTCAAGTCACGCACATGATCCAAAATATCAGACTCCACGATACAATCGATACGATCGATACCGCATTCTACATAAGGTTTGCCTATCCTGTCCCCCGCATGATAAATTGGAATCTCAGTTCTATTTGGCGGGATCGCCGGAATATAGATATCATGCATACCTTCCAGATTCAAAGGAATCGAAGTATTGACTTCGATAATGATTTTCTTGGCATGCTTCACAAAAATCGGCGCATTACCAACACCAGGCCCTAAAATAATATTGCCTTCTGCAGTAATTGCCGTAGCTTCAATGATCGCTACATCTACATCACCAAAAAACCCATAATCTACCTGCTGTCCGAAATGGCTCAAATGTTGGTCCACATATTCAATCTTGCCTTCATTGATACCCTTTTTCATGCTTTTGTTGGACGCGGCATAATACGGCATCCTGCCTTTTATAGCGCCAACGGCCGCCAATTCCTCTTCAATTTCCGGACCAACAGAAGCGCCGCTCCAGATATTGATACGGCAGCGTTTACCTTCTTTGATAGCTTTGGCTAAAGCTATCGTTGTTTTTTTAGGATAGCCAGATGGGGTAAAACCACTGACGCCCACATTCATTCCATCAGTAATCAGCGCCGCAGCTTCTTCCGGAGTAACGATTTTGTCAAACAACTGCGGATTTCTTAATCTCGTGCTGTCTAACATTTTCATCCCTTCTTTCCCAGATTTAAATTTCTCATACACCTTTCTTCACTTTCAGTATAATTCCGGAAACTTATAACGTAAAATACCAAAAAGCAATAGAAAATATCAATTTATTTGATATGTCTAAATTTGGTTTTCGTTCTTAAAATTACATTTTTCTTGATTTTTATTCATAAAATACAATTTATGCAATATTACCTTTATAAAAAAAATCATTCTGACAACATTTGCCATTTTCATTGACAATATCTATCTTTAAACATCAAAATAATTGATATAATTTATAAGTTTTATTTATATGCTTATCTAAAGTTATAAAAATTTTTTCAGAAAAAGATAGGTTTAAGCTGCTTTATCATCTATAATGTAGTTAAACGATAAACAAACTACAGTTAGCTTAAACTTAAATCTATATTGCCAGTAACAGGAGGAGAGCAGACTATGGACATGGAATATTACCGCAATTTTATTGCCATCGTCGAAGCAGGAAGTCTTTCAGCGGCATCCAAACGCGTACACGTTGCCCAGCCGGCCCTCAGTAATCAACTGAAGCTGCTGCAGAAAAAATTCGGCACTCAGCTAGTCAATATCCGTCGCGGCGTACATAATATAGAATTGACCAATGCCGGCTGCATTCTTTATAACAAAGCTAAATATCTCTGTTCGCTGGAAGATGATACCCAACGGGAAATATCGGACTGCGTCAACGGCTATACAGGTACTCTGCGAGTCAGCCTGTCGCCTTCGATGTCGATTTCCTTTATTCAAACTTACCTCAGCAAATTTTCCAAAGAATATCCGCAGATCAACTATGAGCTGTACGAAGTTTCCATCTTGGAACAAATCAATCAGATGCTGACCGGGAAAACGGAGATCGGCGTTGCCAATGCTCCGCTGACACAGGAAAGCAGGTTTGATACTATCTATACCAAGCAGGAGCACCTTGTTGCAGTAATGCACAAAGACAATCCCTGGCTGCCGGCAGACGACAAAGCTCTGCTTTTGGCACATATGGAAGATATGCCCATCTGCCTGTCACGCGGCTGTTCGACTTTATTTTTAAACGTTTGTTCCGATTCCATGATCTTCCCGCAGATCCTGAGCATTAATTCTACTAAACTGTCTACAATAGCCTGGGCAAAAGAAAATGCCGGCATCGCCGTCGTACCGGCTTCACCGGGTGAAATTTTTGACAACGATCTGATTTGCAAGATCATCCGCGATGACAGACTATTCCTGAATAAAACGCTATCTATTGTTAAAGGACGTCCACTTTCCAATGTCGCCCAACTGTTTTTAAACTATTTTTCACAGCATTCCTAAGCTTCAAAAATTGTTTAAGAAGGTGAAATTATGATTACCATTACCAACAAAACCGACTGCTGCGGCTGCGGAGCCTGTGCCAGTCGCTGCGTGACCTCCTGCATCACTATGGCACCAGACGAAGAAGGCTTCAATTATCCGCTGGTCGATACTGACAAATGTATCCACTGCGGTTTGTGTGAACGCGTTTGTCCTCTGCTGCACAAACCTCAACCTCATGAGATTTTAGCTGTTATCGGCTGTAAAAATAAAAACGAAGCCGTTCGCTTTGTCAGCTCCAGCGGCGGTTTTTTCTCCCTCGCTGCCGAAAAAATCCTGGGACGTCAGGGGACAGTCTTCGGGGCGGCCTTTGACGACAACTGGCACGTTAGACATATCGCTGTCACAAGCGGCAATGCAATGAATAAATTACGCGGTTCCAAATATGTACAAAGCGATATCAGCACTACCTACCAGGACGCCGAAAAACTGCTTCAGGCAGGCCATACTGTTTTATTCAGCGGTACGCCGTGCCAGATTGGAGGCTTGAAAGGATATCTGCGTAAAGACTATGAAAGGCTTTATACCATTGACGTAGTCTGCCATGGGGTTCCCAGTCCCAAAGTCTACCAGAAACGACTGGACGAAGTCACCGAGCTTTCGTCATCACCGGTAATAAAAGTCAATTTCCGCGATAAAACTCCCGGTTGGAAACGCTTTAATATCGTTTTTCAAACTGAAAACCATATCTTTGCAACACATAAACGCCGCGGTCCATATATGCGTTTATTCCTGAATAATGTCAGTACTCGCCCTTCCTGTTCCGACTGCGCTTTTAACAATAAACACAGCCTGGCTGATTTGACGATAGCCGACTATTGGGGCGTCAATAAGCATTTCCCGCTTTTTGATGACGATAAGGGTGTTACGCTGGTCCTCGTCAATACAGAAAAAGGCGCCGGACTTTTTGCAGATTGCCAAAGCGAGCTGGAATGCCAGCAAACAGACTTTAAGCGCGGCGCCGAATACAACGCCGCTTTGTCCCAAAAAATGACACCCCATCCTTCCCGACAATTGTTCTTTGCTGAGTTGGATCACAAAAGCCTTTCTGCCTTAGCCAACGAAATATTAGGTACTGCTGAAAATTAAAACAAACTCCCTGGGCAAATATGTCCAGGGAGTTTGTTTTAATTGTAATAATCATCATAATATTTGTTTCACTTTATTATATTTTTATATTATAATTAGTTTATAAAAGTTTTCCTTCAATTATAAAGG
>OBXF01001454.1_pt1 | contig 10949 bp, 7 predicted proteins | sample 1495371 | NCBI WGS metagenome assembly OBXF01 (sample SAMEA2580143, study PRJEB22360) | human gut metagenome | biome: human gut; feature: human-associated habitat; material: faeces | place: Denmark | collected 2008/2010 | reverse complement strand
CACGAAGGTATGCGAAAGAGACATGCTAGTCAATACGCCAATTTTGGAAGCTTACGGGTCTGATGCATATCTACTCCCCTATTGTATATGCAGCGCAACATCCGCATATAGGTAGAAATGGTATTAAGCCTCAAATGGCAATCCATAAGATAGCTGCTATACCTCTTTAAATTTCCACGGGTGATCTGTCTGAATGATACACCCGCAGTGCCACAAAACATAGTGAAAGAGCGAAGCGCACTTTCATAAACATGCGCAGTGGCATAACGCCCTTCTTGCCGCAAACACTTAATATAATGTTTTGCGCATACGGTAAATCCGTCTTTTCTCATATTATTACTATTAGTTTAAAAATGAATTCGATAATACGAGAATTTAAACAAATTTCCAAACAAGAAGGTGCTTTTCTATAGTTTTCTTATATTGTTTTTAGTAACCTTATACAATCTGATATAAAGATGCTGCTGTATCCAGATAGTTAATAAAATCTACAATCTTGTATGGACGAATAACAAGCTGCTTTTTATCCTTAACCCAGTCTATCTGATTCTCAGAATCAACAAATATACTTGGTGCCAGAAACACACATTGGAAATTTTCACATTCATATTTTTCTCTAAGCTCCTTTAAATGTCTCGCAATAGGCCATACTTCCATCATTGTCTGCTGACGCCCTTCAGACATTGTGACTTCCACCAATATACTGTTAGAAGCCTCGAAACACTCAATATCTCCAATATCCCCACCAGCCGTAGAGGTTGGCAGACCTTCATCGTCACATGGATAATTGGGAATTACCTCAACAGCAGGCAGTTTTGACTTAATAGCAAGGGCGGTCAGGAACTCTAATCTTGCCGGAGCTGCAATAAACCTTAAAATATTGTGGCTTGATGATGTTTTTTTCGCCAAATGGGTAAGTTCTTTTTTAATAGAATCCCATGAGTAATCACCCACGAGTTTAGCTAATTTATCAGCTGCGACATTTTTGGGGATTTCGACAGCTTTTAATGCAAACAATGCACCATCAATGTCTGACATATAGTCAAAATATTCTTCTTTTGAAGTGTACTTGCGATATGTGGCATAATTAGCCAGTATATAATTTATCTTATCATCTTCATTATGGTTAATGTCGATAAATCGACCACCCCCTCTAAATGATATAAGTCCTGTCATTCTCATTTTGCGGACAAATTCATCGGGATATTCGGACACAATAGAGTCAAGATCAAATTTCTTGAATCCCCCAAGTATTTCGTTTACACATATATCCTCTATCACTTCATTTGAAGGATTGTACCTATGTTCCTTTCGCAGAAGTTTAATACGCTGATACAAAGATTCCGCATCATTATCTTTCCAAAAGATAACTAAAGGTATCTCCTTATATGAGATTCCCGAACCATTATAATCTGGATCAGAGTTTAACTTCTTTATAACTTCAAGCAATAATATCAGTGGAATATTATCATTTAATTCACAAATAAACGGATTGCATCTTTGTTGCTTGGCAAAAGCTTGCATAAATGCAATTTGCTCATTCTGTGGATTTACAATCTCGCGAGATATTGCTCCTGAATCTATTTCAATGGATACAGTATCTGCAAGATAGTTACCTGTTTGAGAGAAGTTTATAGGCTTTCCCCATTCATAATATACAAAGCCCAGAACTTTCATCAATTTGAATTGTGTGTCAAATCGACTCGGCCACCCTTTAGGAAACCCTGCTTCTTTATGTCCCTTTATACTTTTGTTGACTTGGGGATCATTCTGCTGATACACATCTTTCGTTTCTTCATCTGTTAATGGTTTGCTGGCTAATTCCCCGTTCTTTGTTGATTTCCACTTATCCTGAACTGTTTCCGGGCGCTTCATTGGTCGATACAAGCCAACCTTAAACAGTTCTCTCTCGAACAACTCGACTGTTTTATTATTAAGTATCCGGCCATTGAATCGTTTAAGTATGTGCATGAAATCTTTAAAACGCTCAGGATTTCGTATCGTAGTCGTGTAAAGCAACGGCTTATATTCAGGTTTTCTAGGCATATTAGTAATTTGTGATTAATACTTCGCTAATTTGTTTTGTTGAATTGTCGTGATAGCTTATATAATTACTCTTTATCGGATGAACATTGTACTTGCATGCCCAATCTATAAACAGATTGTTACATCGACCTTTGTAATGAGTAACATTCGATATAGCGAACCGAATACGTCGTTTGTTTAGGCTATCCAATAATTGCAACAACTCAATTTCATCTTGCTCATTCCATAACTTATTATATTCACTAAATGTGATAAGATATGGCGGGTCTAAATATACAAAATCTTTTTCAGACAACCTTATTTTTTGTAGGAAATCTTTATAATCGATATTAAACCATTTAGGTTTTTTGGATATTACCTGCATGAAATATGCCTCTAGAGCATTTACTACATTAGCATTAAAATCAACATTGCCTACAGGAAGATTGAAGTCTCCATTTTTATTGAATCGTAGCATTCGATTAAATCCATATATCAACAAAAGATACAAGACATATAAATCAGCTATCGACGATTCATTGAAATCCCTTTTCATCCGCCCATACGCTTCTTTGTTATATTTAGCATAGTATGTTTTTTTATACTGTTGCCTAAGTTCTATCGGGATACGATCTTCCTTATATGAATATGATAGTCCATACTCAGCGATAAGACTTTCTATTCGACTAAAAAATTCAGTTCGTTTATTGGCAGATTTACATAAAAATTTGTGTAGCGCAATTACATTTACATCTATATCATTCAGGTAAAATTTCCGAGCGTCAATATTCATAAATACCGACCCTCCGCCAACAAACGGTTCAACGAATTTCTCTATGTCGTCAGGGAAATACGAGCTAATTTCTTCAATGAGCTTATATTTGTCTCCAACATAGAAAAAAGGTGATCTTACTATCTTTTTTTTCATTGCCCTACTTCCGTGATAAATAATAGTTCCTTGTGCTTTGCAAAATTAGTCTTACCTGCATTAAAATATCTGTGATCGCAATCATATATCTTTGTAGTACCGCGTTCTTCTAAAATGGATTTAATCTGCTCTAATGTAATCTTGTTTTTTGATGACCCGCTTTTTGATTCGTATGTATTATTGTATGATACGACAATATACTTGACGTTCAATTTACTTATAAGATCCCGAAATGCAACGGGAGCACTAGAGGTACAATATGCACTCATATTTTGTGCTTTAGGCTTCATCGCTACACCAAACAATTCAGGCTTCTCCCAAGTTACCAGATTTTCGTAAATATGATAAAATCTACTATATTGACGAGAGTTATAAGGCGGGTCAATATATGCAACATCTGCCGTGATGTTTTCAGCAAGTATATTGGAGTCTTCTCTAAAGATTTCTACACACTGAGGATCAAGTGGTCTAATAAGTTGTATGGATAAAGGATGATACAGGATGTTTTTTTTGATGTATGCATCAAAATGCCCTACTGTATTTGCTATTTTATCAATACTATATATTAAAGAGGTCAATAGAATGGCATATTCCTTATGCGTCAATGCCACTTTCCTCTTTTCGACATCCTCCCTTATATGACCTATCAATTTGGAGTTCTTGTAATCAAAGAACTTATCTCCGAAATTATCCGAAAAGTAATTGTCTTCAATAGTGTCAGGATTTATATTATTATAATACTCTATGATTGAATGAAGTTTATTCATATCATAAGTTCCGGAACCAAAAAAGGCTTGATATATAATATTGTTAGATGACAGAAAGTCATTCATTATTATTCTCTTTGCATAAGGTATCGCAGCCTTGGAAACAGATGCGGTTCCCGCAAAGACATCAAAAAATGATTCAAACCCTCCTGTATGCTCGTTGATTATATTCATAATCCAAGGGGTTAACTTTGCTTTATTTCCAATATATCTACGACTCTCCAAATCAAACATCTTATACCCCAAAAGAGTGACATCTATATCAGTTCGATTATAGACTTCTTGTAATGACAATTTCAATTCCTCACGAACATCTTTTGAATACTGACTCAATGACTCCATTTACTTTACACGTTGACAATTTCTGTCAAAGGTAAAACGAATATTTGAATGCAGCTAATTTTCGAGCATAAAAAAATGAGCACGGAGACTAAGCCAATTATCCTTTTTGCAATATTTTTATAAAAAAAGCCGCCCCTGAAAAAACAGAGACGACTTCTTCTACTTATTATATAACAACTTATTATATTACTTATATTCCGCCCAACTCTTGATAGCAATATCATCAATGCTCATTGTACAGAAAGCATTAATAAATGCACTAGCCAAACGGGCATTCGTTATCAACGGAACATTCAGGTCGATAGCCGCACGACGGATTTTATATCCGTTATCCAACTCTCCGGCTGTCAAATTCTTCGGAATGTTGACTACCATATCAATCTTTTTACTATGGAGCATTTCCAAAGCTTGCGGATGTCCTTCTTCACTCGGCCAATAAACATGAGTACTCTCAATACCGTTTTCGGCAAGCGCTTTGTGCGTACCGCCCGTAGCAAAGAGTTTATATCCTTTATTTACCAACATACGGGCTGCGTCTATCATATCGGCTTTCTGTTTCATTGTACCTGTAGAAAGCAGGATATTCTTCTTCGGAATGCGATAACCTACGGAAAGCATTGCTTTCAGTACGGCGCAGGAAGTATCCATACCTATACAACCGACTTCACCGGTGGAAGCCATATCTACCCCCAACACCGGGTCGGCTTTCTGCAAACGGTTGAAGGAGAACTGGGAAGCCTTGATTCCAACATAGTCCAGTTCAAAAAGATTCTTTTCCGGTTTTTCGACAGGCAGGCCAAGCATTACTTTCGTTGCCAGTTCGATAAAGTTTATCTTCAATACCTTGCTGACAAACGGGAAAGAGCGGCTGGCACGCAGGTTGCATTCGATCACCTTGATATCATTATCTTTTGCCAAATATTGGATATTGAACGGACCGGAAATGTTCAAAGCCTTGGCAATCTCACGGCTGATACGCTTGATGCGGCGAACCGTCTCCACATATAACTTTTGCGGCGGGAATTGAATGGTCGCATCACCGGAGTGCACACCGGCAAACTCGATGTGCTCACTGATAGCATACGCTACGATTTCTCCATTTTGAGCCACGGCATCCATTTCCACTTCCTTGGCATGCTCAATAAACTGACTTACTACTACCGGATGTTTCTTCGATACATTGGCTGCCAGTTTCAGGAAACGTTCCAGTTCTTCCTGATTGGAGCAAACATTCATCGCGGCACCCGAAAGCACATAAGACGGACGGACAAGTACAGGAAAACCGACCTCGTCAACAAATTCATTGATATCATCCATAGAAGTCAGTTCACGCCAACGCGGCTGGTCTACACCAATACGGTCGAGCATGGCAGAGAATTTCTCGCGATCCTCAGCGTTGTCAATGCTTTTGGCACTTGTACCGAGAATATTGATATTTTGTGCATCCAGGCGCAATGCCAGATTATTCGGAATTTGTCCACCGGTAGATACAATGACGCCATGTGGATTTTCGAGTTCCAGAATATCCATTACGCGTTCGAAAGTCAGTTCATCGAAATAGAGGCGGTCGCACATATCGTAATCCGTAGATACGGTTTCCGGATTATAGTTAATCATAACGCTGCGCCACCCTTCCTTGCGGATTGTATTCAATGCCTGAACACCACACCAGTCGAACTCAACCGAAGAACCGATACGATAGGCACCGGAGCCTAGTACGACGATAGATTTATGGTCACCCAGATAATGAACGTCATTTGCTACGCCACTATAAGTAAGATATAGATAATTAGTTTGTGCCGGGTATTCGGCAGCCAGAGTATCAATTTGTTTCACAACGGGAAGAATACCCGCACGTTTGCGATGATTACGGACATAGAGAATGCCGTCTTCCATATCACCTTCATAACCAATGGCACGGGCAATCTGGAAATCGGAGAAGCCTTGCACTTTCGCTTTCTTCAGCAATTCTCCCGGCAAGTCGGTAATCTGTTTGTGATTGTTTCCCCAACTGTGCAGCTCTTCGGAAGTCTGCATAATGTTCATCAGTTTCTGAAGGAACCACTTGTCAATCTTTGTCAGTTCATGTACCTGATCGATTGTGTATCCGGCACGGAATGCTTTCGATATTACAAAAATACGTTTATCGGTCGGCTCACGAAGTGCTTTGTCAATATCAGAGATAACCAGTTCTTTGTTTTCCACAAATCCGTGCATTCCCTGTCCTATCATACGAAGACCTTTCTGGATCGCTTCTTCAAAAGTACGACCGATAGCCATTACTTCACCGACTGATTTCATTGAAGAACCCAATTCTTTGTCTACCCCATGGAATTTACCCAAGTCCCAACGAGGAATTTTACAGACCACATAATCCAGAGCAGGCTCGAAGAAGGCGGAGGTCGTTTTTGTTACGGAATTTTTCAAATCGAAAAGTCCGTAACCCAATCCTAATTTAGCGGCAACGAAAGCCAGCGGATAGCCGGTTGCTTTGGAGGCTAAGGCTGATGAACGGGAAAGACGGGCATTTACTTCAATCACCCGGTAATCTTCGGATTCCGGATCGAAAGCGTATTGTACGTTACATTCGCCCACGATACCGATATGGCGAATGATACGAATAGCCAATTCACGAAGTTTATGATATTCTTTGTTAGTAAGCGTTTGAGACGGAGCAATAACGATAGACTCACCGGTATGGATACCTAGCGGATCGAAATTCTCCATATTACAAACAGTAATACAGTTATCGAAGCGGTCGCGCACTACTTCGTATTCCACTTCTTTCCAGCCACGGAGTGATTTTTCCACCAATACTTGTGGGGAGAAGGAAAAAGCCTTTTCTACCAGAATATTCAGTTGTTCCTCGTTATCACAAAAACCGGAACCCAAACCACCCAATGCATAAGCAGCACGAACAATCACCGGATAACCCAGTTCTTTTGCTGCACGACGAGCATCTTCCGCATTTTCCACGGCTTCGCTCTTGATAGTCTTTACATTGATTTCATTCAGTTTCTGCACGAAAAGTTCACGGTCTTCGGTATCCATAATAGCTTGTACCGGAGTACCGAGTACCTTTACATTATATTTTTCAAGGACTCCTTCCTTATATAAAGCCACACCGCAATTCAAAGCGGTCTGACCGCCAAATGCAAGCATAATGCCTTCGGGTCTCTCTTTCTGAATCACTTTCTCTACGAAGTACGGAGTCACCGGCAGGAAGTAAATCTGATCTGCCACTCCTTCGGAAGTCTGTACCGTAGCAATATTCGGGTTGATGAGAATCGTTTCAATCCCCTCTTCTTTCAAGGCTTTGAGTGCCTGTGAACCGGAATAGTCGAACTCACCGGCCTCACCGATTTTTAGGGCACCGGAACCCAGCAGCAATACTTTCTTTATATTTTCTTTCATAATTGTCGGTTATTTAAGCAGGTTTACAAATTCATCGAACAGAAATTCCGTGTCCGTAGGTCCACTGGCAGCTTCCGGGTGGAATTGTGCCGAGAACCAAGGATTCGTCTTATGTTTAATTCCTTCGTTAGAACCGTCATTCATATTGATGAAAAGCGGCTCCCAATCTGCTCCTAACGTATTATTATCTACGGCATAACCGTGATTTTGGGAAGTGATGAAACATCGTTCCGTACCTACCATACGCACAGGCTGATTGTGGCTACGGTGTCCGTACTTCAGTTTATATATTTTGGCACCTCCGGCTTTCGAGAGTAATTGATTACCCATGCAGATTCCGAAGATAGGAAGTTTTTCGTTTTTCATTGCCTTGCGGATATTTTGCACCGCAGCATCACAGGTATCCGGATCGCCCGGACCATTGGAAATAAACAATCCGTCAAATTCGAGTCCATTGAAGTCATAATCCCAAGGGACACGAATCACTTCAACATCACGTTTCAGCAGACAACGGATAATATTAGTCTTTACACCGCAATCCACCAATACCACTTTCCTTTTATCCGCACCTTCATTATAGCGAATCACTTCCTTGCAACTTACTTTATCTACATAGTTAACGCCTGCATAAGTAGCTTCAAGAACATTGTCCGGTTCATCGTCAAAAACAATCTTTCCCAACATCACGCCATGTTCGCGGAGTACTTTAGTCAGTTCGCGGGTATCAATGCCTGTGATGCCGGGAACCTGCTCACGTTTCAGCCAGTCGCCGAGACTTTCAACAGCATTCCAATGACTGTATTCGTAAGAATAGTCACTTACGATAATCGCTTCCGCATGAATCTTCTCACTTTCCATAAAAGTAGCGAGTCCGTTCGGTTCGATTGAAAAAGGGGGAACTCCGTAATTTCCTATCAACGGATAGGTAAGAGTCATCAACTGTCCGGCATACGAAGGGTCAGTGAGACTCTCCGGATATCCGGTCATGGCAGTATTAAAAACTACTTCGCCCGCCACCGGCTTCTCGTAGCCAAACGACTTACCGGAAAACCGGCTCCCGTCGTCAAGGATTAATGTCACATTTCTCATTCTTATTTTTGAATCGTTGTATGATTGTCAGAATTGATACAGTTGCTCTATGTAATTGATGAATGCCTGATTCACCATTTTCACGCCACCCGGCGTAGGGTAATTGCCGCTAAAGTACCAGTCGCCCCGATGATTGGGACAGGCTTCATGAAGCCCTTCCAATGGCTGGTAGACGATTTCCACTTTAGCTTTCGTTCCCTTCGGAGTCAATAGTTCTACCATTTTGGCGGAGATTTCCTCATCCGTGAAAGGTGCATATATTTCTTTTACATAGTTCACCATTTGCTCTTTCGGCAAACCTATCTGATCTTTGGATTTCCGGTAGGCAGACGCAATTATATCTTTCATATCCCGCTCTTTCAGCAATTCGACAGCAGCTCTGAAAGCAATAAACTCACTCATCTTTGCCATATCGATACCGTAATAATCGGGATAACGGACCTGTGGGGAAGAAGAAACGATAACAATCTTCTTCGGACCAAGACGGTCGAGAATACCGATAATACTTTGCTTCAATGTTGTGCCACGCACAATACTATCGTCAATAATCACCAGATTATCGACACCGGAAACAAGGCTTCCGTAAGTGATATCGTAGACATGAGCCGCCAGATCATTTCGGCTGTTTCCTTCGGCAATAAACGTACGGAGCTTGATGTCCTTAATAGCCACCTTTTCACTGCGGATACGGCGGGAAAGAATAACTTCCAGTTCCTCCATATTCGGATTATGACCTAATGCAGCTATTTGCTGCACTTTTTCTTCATTCAGATAGTCATCCAGTCCCTGTAACATTCCGTAGAAAGCAACTTCGGCGGTGTTGGGAATAAAAGAGAAAACGGTATGGTCAAGATCGTTGTTGATAGCTTTCAAAATGTTCGGCACGAGTTTCTCGCCGAGCCGTTTCCGTTCCTTGTAAATATCGACATCACTACCACGGGAGAAATAGATACGCTCGAATGAACAAGCCTGTTTCTCACGAGGTTTGTTTATTTGTGATGTCCGCAGTTTACCTTCTTTACTAATCAATAATGCCTGTCCCGGTTGCAGTTCTTTAATATCTTCTACAGGGACATTAAAAGCTGTCTGAATGACCGGACGTTCGGAAGCCAACACTGCAATCTCTTCATCCTGATACCAGAAAGCAGGACGTATCCCCCACGGATCACGTATTGCAAAAGATTCACCGCTTCCGGTCAGTCCGCAAATGACATATCCCCCGTCCCATTCACGGCTGGAGGTACGCAATACGTTAGCCAAATCAATATGCTCTTCTATATAGTTGGTGATTCCCATGCCTGTAAGCCCTTCGGCCTCGGCAAGGTTAAACACACGTTCCACTTCACGATCAAGCCGGTGCCCCACTTGTTCCAACATGATATAGGTATCAGCATACTTACGGGGATGTTGTCCAATGGCTGTGATACGGGCAAAAATTTCATCTACATTCGTCATGTTGAAGTTACCGCAGAGAGCCAAGTTCTTGGCACGCCAGTTGTTTCTCCTCAAAAACGGGTGCACATAAGAGATACCGGATTTCCCGGTTGTCGAATAACGCAAATGCCCCATATACGTTTCACCCGCAAAAGGTAATGTACGTTTGGCAAACTCTGCATCATGCAATTGTTTGGAAGTCAAATCCTTGAAATTATTCTGTACATTCTCAAAGATTTCCGTAATGGCACCGGAACCTAAGGCACGTTCGCGAAACATATATTCTTCACCCGGATTGGCCTCCAGTTTAACACAAGCCAGTCCCGCACCTTCCTGCCCACGATTATGCTGCTTTTCCATTAGCAGATAAAGCTTGTTCAGACCGTACATCCACGTTCCGTACTTCTTCTCGTAATACTCCAGCGGTTTAAGCAGGCGTATCATGGCAACGCCACATTCATGTTTCAATTGTTCCATTTATACAAATCCAAATTACCTGTTATAAGTTACAAGTTTTACTCCACTGTTACTGATTTAGCCAAATTCCTGGGCTGGCCTACATCCATTCCCTTGCAAACCGCAATATGGTAAGCAGGCAACTGAAGAGGTACCGTAGTAATCAACAGATCGAGGCATTCGATTGTTTCGGGAAATTCGATACTACAATCGGCGATTTTGTTGATGACTGTATTTCCTTGGGCTCGAAGTTTTCCTTTGAGAACAACATAGTTTTCGATGATACTTCAGCCCTTTTATTAGGCTGGGAAAGGCTTTTCTTGTACCAATATAGCCTACCATTCCACGCACATTATAGCGTTTTTATTTTGGTTGCAAATATACACATTTCAAATAACATAAAGATAATAAATCCGATATTTATTTGACAGAAACGCACAAAAAAGTTGCAAACACATCAAAAAGTTAAATAATATATTATTTTAAGCTCAAAA
>OBXF01001446.1_pt1 | contig 11000 bp, 7 predicted proteins | sample 1495371 | NCBI WGS metagenome assembly OBXF01 (sample SAMEA2580143, study PRJEB22360) | human gut metagenome | biome: human gut; feature: human-associated habitat; material: faeces | place: Denmark | collected 2008/2010 | reverse complement strand
ATTATTCGTAAAAATAATTTCGTACTTTTGCTTTCTAATGTCTTTCAAGTACCTAAAGCATGACGCCACAAAAATATGCTTTATTAATTTAGTAAAGTATAAAGAATGTGTAAAATGTGGGGAGCAAACAATGCAAACGATTGCATGCAGTTGCACAATACGAAAAAGTCATTTGATTTTGGCTACTTTGCACCATCATACAATGCATCTGTACACTCCACATACGGCATTCCTGCATGCTATGCATATGTTTATTCAACTGAACCACAGAACTTTTCACCGCCTAACGGCCGTAAAGCAATCTGCCAACGGCCGTCAACAAATCGCCTAACGGCCGTCAACAGATCGGATGATGGCCGTTAAGCACTACACAACATCAAGACAAAACAAAAGAAACACAAAGCTTTTACTGAAGAAATGCCATGCATGTATGAACCAAGCAACATACTTTCAGGATATGAATAACGTGTCTGCACAATATTAATATGCCATTAACACGATATTAACAAAATGGCCGACATGATGTTAACTTATTATATTACAACAAGTTAACATCATGTCAACCCTAAAAACAGAGGTGGAAGCAAAATTTGCTTCCACCTTTTTCTGTTGCTTCCACCGCACCTCAAACACCGATGAACAAAGGGGTACAGAGCAGGTGTGGTAGAGTGGAAGCAAATAGTGCTATTTATTTCTCTGAAGTATAAAGTACCAGCTTTCCGGACTTCAATCCTTTAGCCCTTGCCTCAAACACAATCTCACCGGCTTGCTCGCCACTCTGCACAATAGCCGTCAGCTGACCGCTGAAAGCCGGCATCTTGGGCAAATGGAACAAATCGAGGCTGGTAGCATCTCCATTGGCAGCAGCGCGATATTTTCCGGCACCCTTCACCGAGAAGTTTACCATGCGGCTGTCTGCCGGACAAAGGTTACCGTCCTTATCCACGACACGGACTGTGATATATGCCAGGTCCTTACCATCGGCAGACAAGCGGGTGCGGTCGGCAACCAGCTCCAGATGATGGGGCTTGCCAGCGGTACGAATCACCTTTTCTTCTGCAGGATTGCCGGAAACATCATAAGCCACCACTTTCACTTCGCCCGGTTCATAAGGAACATCCATCCACATCAAGCGATAGCGACGCTGCAAAGCAAGGGAGTCCTGACCTTCCAAAGCACGGCTTTCATCAGCAGTAAGTTTCCGTTGTTTGCCATAACTCTTTCCGTTGACGAACAGTTCGGCACTGGGATAGCTGGTGTAAACAAAAACCGGAGTATTCTCCCCTTCCCTGCCCGGCCACGTCCAGTGCGGAAGGACATGCAAGGTATTTGCCTGCTTGTTCCATAGGCTGCGGTACAGATAGAAACGGTCTTTGGGGAGGCTTGCCAAGTCTATGATACCGAAAACGGAGCTGTGGCTGGGCCAGGAATCCGTACTATAAGGAGAAGGCTCACCCAAATAATCAAAGCCCGTCCAGACGAACTGTCCGATTGTCCAGTCATAATCATCAGACAAAGCAAAATCCTCATCGGGAAGATTCGACCAGGAACAACACTCCACATCATAACCGGAGCACTGATGGTCATCATACATCACACTGGCACCCTTCTGTACGGGAAATTTATAGACACCACGAGAACTTACAGTGGAAGCCGTCTCCGAACCAAGCACAATATTCTGTGGAAGAGTCTCATAAGACTCCACATAACGGTGAGCCCGATAATTAAGACCGGGTACATCAATCATTGCCGCAAACCCGTTGGCAAGCACGCAAGTTACCTGGTCCATACCGCAAGTAACAGGGCGTGTAGGGTCTTCGCGATGGCAAATATCCTGCAGGAAAGAAGCCACTTTGTAGCCCTCGGGACTACATTGGGTAGGAACCTCATTTCCTATACTCCACATTACCACACAAGGATTGTTCCGATAATGATGCAGCATGTTTACCATATCCTTTTCTGCCCATTCGTTGAAATAGCGGTGATAACCATTCTCACATTTGGCAATATCCCATTCATCGAAAGGTTCCAACATCATCATAAAGCCCATCTCGTCACAGAGTTCCACCAATTCGGGTGTAGGCATATTGTGGGAGGTACGGACTGCATCACATCCCATATCCTTCAATAATGTCAACTGACGGCGAAGAGCAGCCACATTGACAGCCGCACCCAACGGGCCCAAATCGTGGTGATTGCATACCCCCTGGAATTTACGGTGCTTACCATTCAGGAAGAATCCCTTATCAGCTATAATCTCAATGCTGCGGATACCAAAACGCGTGGTATATTCGTCAGTCTGTTTGCCATCTACATAAATCTTAGATACTGCCTTATATAAATAAGGTGTCTCAGGGGACCACAGAGACGGAGCATTTATCAGAAAATTCTGCTCAAATGGCTGTCCGTGATTAATTTTCCGGCTATTATCCTTACGGGCTACTATCTTACCGTCCGGCGCAATAATATCAGTAGAAATACGAACATCCGCATCACCGGCATTCCGTATTGTAGTACGCAGACGCACGGAAGCGTATTCAGCAGAAACATGCGGTGTGGTGAGCTGTGTACCCCAAACCGGAACATGGACACGTTCCGTAGTAACCAGGCGGACATTGCGATACAATCCCGCCCCCGGATACCAACGGGAGGACTGGGGTCTGTTTTCCAGACGGACAGCCAGCACATTGTTTTTACCGTCGGCATTCAGCAAACCGGTAACATCGCAATGAAAAGAGTTATACCCGAAAGGCCAGAAACAAGCTTCTTTCCCATTGACATAGACCCGAGCCTCACTCATAGCACCATCGAAAACCAGAGTGACCTGCTTGTCTGCAGAAGCATCAAAAGCCGTACGATACCAACCGACACCCACATAAGGCAACCCTCCGGTACGCCCGGTCTTTACGGAAGCTTGCTTTTCAAGGTCTTGCGTAACCGCTACCTCCTGCAAATCGTTGTTGCGGTCGAACGGACCAAAGATGGCCCAATCATGAGGAATGGTCACTGTTTCCCACTTACTGTCGTCGAAATTTGTTTGTGTTGCTTCGGGAACATCTCCCTTGGTGAACTTCCAGTTCTTTTTCAACAATGCTTCTGTACGCTGCGCCATTGCCGCCAAGGCAAAAAAGGCGCAGCAGGAAAAGATAAGTATTGTCTTTCTCATTCTTCTTTAAAAGATTTTGTTAATATAATTATTTAAAAGCATCCATTATCACAGTGGGGCGGCCGTCTTCAGTGAATGCCCCCAGCCGATATTGGTTCGGCCTGCATTCCGGTTCCCAGTAGAACACGCCCTTGCAGCGTCCGCCGGTATTCTCCTTGCACTCTTTCAGGATACGTGCCAGTTGGCGTTTCCCTTCTGCCAGCACGGAAGCACTTGCCAGATTCCCTTTGTCGTCGGCACACTCCATGCCGGTTTTCACCACCATCACGTCACAGTTGTATTTCCGGGCTACACTATTAATATTGGCAATACACTCGGTGATAGTTCTATCAGCTGTATATTCCTTGTGCTCGAGCATCGTCCAGTAAGGATAGAGCGACATGCCTATCATATCCCACTTACCGCCATTGGCTCTCAGTTCATCAAAGAACCAGGTATACAATTCGTTGTCATATCCATTGTCCAGATGGACGATGACAATGGCATCGTCGAAGACGGACTTTACCGCATCGTATCCTACATTGATAAAAGCAGCCAGGTTGGCAAAGTTCTCACGGTATTTCACTTCCTCGGAAGTGCTGTTGGAACCCTTTACATCACATTCCCTCACATCATAGGACGCACCACTCAATGCAGCATCTTCATCCCAGAGCATCCCCGAACGGATTTCATTACCTACCTGAACCCACTTGGGAGTAACTCCTGCCGCTTTCAGCGCATTAAGTACATCGGCAGTATGACCGGCGACGGCTTTCTTCAAGTCGGCCAAGTTCAGTCCTTTCCATGCAGCAGGCTTATGCTGCTGTCCAGGGTCGGCCCACCAGTCACTGTAATGGAAGTCTACCATTACGTCCATGCCCAGCTCTGCGGCACGCTTGGCTTTCGTCACCAAATCGGCCGTATTGCACCAGTTATCGTGTTCTTTGGGGTCGACCCATACTCTGAGTCGAACCGCATTCAGGCCCAAATCCTTCATCAGCTGGAAACAATCGGTCTCCACACCGGAGGTATTGTAAAATTTCATACCCTTATGTTCCATCTCCGTCACCCAACTGATGTCGGCACCTTTAGCAAAGTCTGTAGCCAGAGGTTCCTCCTTATCGGGAAGTCCACCAGCATTGGGGTCTGTCTCATTATTGCTGCTGCATGCAAATACTGCAAAGGCAATACAAAAAAAGAAAGTCAAAAACTTCATGTGTTTCATGGCGTTATCATCATTAATTGCGTACTGCAAATATAAGCATTTAGGGAATATAGAACTATATATCACCTTAATTTGTCAAAATACGGGTATCTGCAATCGTTTGCACAAACTTACAACCCGATAAACCTCAACGGATAAGCACAATTTACCTTATTACGTTATTTTTGCAATCGGATTAGGGAAGTTTACCTTATCTTTGTCCTCAAAACTATACCATGAATAAACCGCAGATTACCATCAAGGATATTGCCCGGGCGCTGAATGTCTCCCCCTCCACTGTGTCGAGGGCGCTGAAAGACAATCCGGACATCAGCAAGGAAACACGTGACCTTGTCCATGCCTATGCGCGCGAGCATAACTACAAGCCCAACGTACTTGCCGTAAATCTCCGCGCAAGCCGCAGCAATACCATCGGCGTCATTGTCCCCCAACTGGTACACCACTTCTTTTCCTGCGTATTGAGCGGAATTGAGAAAGCAGCGGCGGATGCCGGATATAATATCATAGTGGCGCAGAGCAGCGAATCGTACGAGCAGGAAGTGAAAATTGTACATTCTTTCCTTGCCGCCCGTGTCTGCGGAGTCATCGCTTCACTTGCCAAGGACACTTCCCAATACGACCATTACCAGGAGCTGCTGAACAACGATATTCCCATTGTCTTTTACGACCGTATATGTACGGGGCTGAAAACCGAGCGAGTGGTGGTGGACGACTATGCCGGCTCCTTTGCAGCCGTGGAATACATGATACAGACCGGATGCAAGCGTATCCTTTTCTATGGTGCGGCTCCCCACCTAGAGATTACCAAGAATCGCCGGAACGGCTACCTGGATGCCATGAAGAAGTATAAAATTCCGGTGGACGACAGCATGATTCTGTTGTGCGACACCCGTGAACGCGCCATCTCCATCACTCCCGACCTGCTGGAAAGCGAAAACCGCCCTGACGGTTTCTTTGCCATCAACGACGAGACAGCTTCGGGCATACTGTATGCCTGCAAACTGGTCGGCGTAAAAGTTCCCGATGAAGTATCCATCTGCGGATTCACCGACGGAGCCATTGCCCAAAGCACCGACCCGAAGCTGACTACCGTGGAGCAGCATGGCGAGGAAGTAGGTAAAAGCGCTTTCAGCATTCTGACCGGAAAGCTGGAGAGAGAAGAGAAAAGCAACAACAAGATAGTACGTACCAATCTGGTGATAAGAGGAACTACGAAATAATAAAACATATTAAACCATCATGAAAGTAAAACCCGATTTAAGTTTCTGGAAGCTGTGGAACATCAGCTTTGGTTTTTTCGGCGTACAGATTGCATATGCTTTGCAGAGTGCAAACATCAGCCGTATCTTTTCCACTTTGGGTGCAGACCCGCATAATTTGAGTTATTTCTGGATATTCCCTCCGTTGGCAGGTATCATTGTACAACCCATCGTGGGGGCCGCCAGTGACAAGACCTGGACACGCTTCGGACGGCGCATCCCTTATCTGTTTATAGGTTCGTTGGTGGCCGTACTCGTCATGTGCCTGCTACCCAATGCCGGAAGCTTCGGCATGGCAGTAAGTACAGCCATGATTTTCGGACTGGTATCGCTGATGTTCCTCGACACCTCCATCAATATGGCCATGCAACCCTTCAAAATGATGGTGGGCGACATGGTGAATGAGAAACAAAAAGGACTCGCCTACTCCATCCAGAGTTTTCTCTGCAATGCAGGCAGCCTGGTGGGATATCTCTTCCCGTTCATCTTTGCATGGATTGGCATCAGCAATACAGCTCCCCAAGGAGTAATCCCCGACTCGGTGATTTACTCATTCTACATCGGAGCGGCCATCCTTATCTTCTGCGTCATCTACACTTCGGTCAAAGTAAAAGAGATGCCGCCTGCCGAATATGCAGAGTATCACGGCATCACCGAAGAAGAGGAACATGAAAAGACCAACATGCTGAAGCTGCTCATCAAGGCTCCGAAAGCATTCTGGACTATCGGACTGGTACAGTTCTTCTGCTGGTTTGCTTTTATGTTCATGTGGACCTATACCAACGGCAGCATCGCTGCCAATGCTTTTGACGCTCCTACAGTAGAGCACCTGGTAGATGGTGTCACCAAAGTGGTACTCGACACCAAGAGCCTGCAATATCAGAATGCCGCCGACTGGGTAGGCGTACTGTTTGCCGTACAAGCCATCGGCTCTGTGCTTTGGGCCATCTGCATACCGATGTTCAAGGACCGTCGCCGGGTCTACTCACTCAGCCTTGTTCTGGGAGGTATAGGTTTCATTTCCACCTACTTCATACACGACCCTTATATGCTCTTCATTTCCTTCTTGCTGATAGGTTGTGCATGGGCTGCCATGCTGGCACTGCCGTTCACCATCCTGACCAACGCACTGAGCGGAGGACACATGGGTACTTATCTGGGACTTTTCAACGGTACTATCTGTATCCCGCAGATTATAGCAGCTGCTTTGGGCGGCACCATCCTTGCCTTGTTTACTCCCCAAGGAGGACTGCCTCCTGAAATCAATATGCTTGTGCTGGCAGGAATCATGCTGATAATCGGCGCCGCCTGCGTATACCTCATCAAAGAGAACCAAGGAGAAAAAAGCAAGTAAGCACACGCCTCCGAAACATAACACACAAAGAACCGAGACCGGCACACCGTACAAAGGACAGCCGTTATCTTTGTAATAAAGACATGAATCATACCGTATGATTACCATAATCATATCGTATGATTCATGCTTTCATACCGTATGATTGTTACCTCTTCTTCTGACCGTACATAGCATCTGTTATTGACGAGCCTACCAGCCCTCCGGCAAGAAAGCAGGTAAAAAAAAGCCTACCGCACGTTTGTTTTTTTCCTTTCCATTTCTTCTTTATTTCCGCATATTGCTTAACTTTACGGCGATAACTACAGAAAACACGTCGCCATGAAGAAATACCTCAAGACCGATGAATGGAACATCATCGAAGACCAATTCCACCCCGACCGTCAACGGATGTCGGAAAGTATATTCAGTCTCGGAAACGGACGTTTCGGGCAACGGGGGTATTTTGAGGAGCCTTACAGCAGTGACAGTTACCGTGGTTCATTTGTGGCCGGCATCACTTTCCTGGACAAAACCCGCGTAGGATGGTGGAAGAACGGATTTCCCCCATATTACACCCGTATACCCAAGGCTGCTGACTGGAGCCGCATCAACCTGCGCCTCATCGATGAGGAACTCGATTTGGCAGGCTGGGATGTCGACAGCTTCAACCGCCGCCTGGATATGAAGGAAGGTATCTTCTACCGGGACATGGAGGTGACGTCTCCTCGCGGAAACCAGCTCCGCATCCATGTAGAGCATATCACAAATATGGCAAGACCCAACCTCTGTCTCATCAAGTACAGCGTGTCTTCCATCAACTATACCGGCAGAATCTCACTCGTGCCCATCCTTGACGGGAATATAGTAGACGATGCCGATCTGCCAAACCTGAAAATATGGAACATACTGCGTTCCGGTTCTACCAGCAGCTGTGCCTATCTCTGGACACAGACCCGCCGGGAAGATGCACAAGTGTGCTACGCCATGACTTACCAATTCTTCAAAAACAACAAGGAAACCACTGCCAACCTCATACGGATAGAAAAGGAAAAGCAGACCGGTTTCAGCGTAGGTGCCGACGTGAAACCCGGAGACAACGTGACACTCATCAAATACACCGCCATTGCTTCTTCTCTCTACCACGAACGGAGTGAATTGGTGGAACACTCCGTGGCCGAGGCACGCGAAGCCAAGAGCATAGGCTGGAATACGCTGGTAGAAGAGCATCGAAGGGCCTGGCAGGAAATCTGGGACGAAACGGATGTCGTCATCGAAGGGGATCCGGAAGCGCAACAAGGTATCCGGTACAACATATTCCAGCTGTATCAGACTTACCGGGGAGATGATCCGCGCCTAAACATCGGCCCCAAAGGATTCACCGGAGAAAAATATGGCGGAAATACTTATTGGAACACGGAACTGTGTTGTGTACCGTTTTTTCTGCTCTCCACTCCCAAAGAGATTGCAAAGAACTTGCTGGCATATCGGTACAACCAGCTTCCCAAAGCCATCGAAAACGCCCGTAAACTGGGTTTCAAGGACGGTGCAGCGTTGTTTCCGCAGGTAACCAACAACGGAGAGGAATGCCACAGCGAATGGGAAATAACCTTCGAGGAAATCCATCGCAACAATATCATTGTTTATGCCATCGTTCAGCATGCAGTACTGACGGGTAATATGGACTATATCGCCCAATATGGCCTGGAAGTTATGATTGCCGTCAGCCGCTTCTGGAGCCAACGGGTATCCTTCTCCCAACCCAAACAGAAATATGTCATACTGGGAGTTACCGGCCCGGATGAATACGAAAACAATGTGGACAACAACTGGTACACCAACTATTCCTGCATACAATGCCTCAAGATGACCCTCCGTTTTCTGGAAATGATAGCACAGCAATATCCGGACGAATATGCCCGCATACGCCGCATCACCAATCTCGACCAAGTAAAGGAAAGCGCCCGGTGGAGAGACATCATCGAACACATGTATCTGCCGGAAGACAAGGAACGGGGAATTTTTATCCAGAATGACGGCTATATGGATAAAGTACTGGAAAGTACAGATAACATTCCTGCCGAAGAACGCCCCATCAACCAACATTGGTCATGGGATCGCATTCTGCGCTCTTGCTACATCAAGCAAAGCGACGTGTTGCTCGGACTTTACCTTTATTATTTCTATTTCGACACGGAAACCGTCCGCCGCAATTTCGAGTTCTATGAGCCGATGACCGTACACGAATCCTCCCTTTCTCCCCACATCCATTCCATCCTGGCTGCACGCATCGGCAAAGTGGAAAAAGCTTACCAGCTTTTCCTGCATGCCACGCGGCTTGACCTGGACGACTACAACAACGAAGCGGACCAAGGCCTGCACATAACCAGTATGCCCGGCAGCTGGCTGGCCATTGTACGCGGATTTGCAGGTATGCAGGTGCTGAAGGAGACGTTGTGTTTCTCCCCTGTCATACCGCAAAAATGGGACAGCTATTCATTCAAGGTGAATTATCTGAAAAACACACTTCACATACGGGTAGGAAAAGAAATCGAAATCTCGCTTACAGCAGGCAGCAAAGTGGACATACAAGTCTACGGACACCCATATACGCTGGAACGGGGGACGGAATTGAAAATTAATATGCCAATGTGCCAATGACCTGCGGCGTGATAGCGCAGCATAAACATTGCGCAGCCAATTAGCACATTGGCACATTAAATCATCATTTATCCTATAACCGGGAGAACATTTGGTTGTTTTCCCGGTTTTATGTTTTTATATATACCTGAACGAATAACTATATACTTGTTTACCAATGAAAAAAATGTTTCTTTTCGCCCTGGTTACGACGTTGTTCATCACGTCGTGCGGGCAAAAACAAAAGGGTAGCAATACCCTTATCCGACCGGTGAAGACTGCGCAAATCAGTTCACAGTCGGTTATCCGCAAAGACTTCTCCGGAATAGTGGAAGCCGTGGAATATGTGAGACTTGCCTTCCGCGTCAGCGGACAAATCATCAGCCTCCCGGTTGTAGAGGGACAGCGGGTAAAAAAGGGGCAACTGATTGCCGCCATCGACCCACGCGACATCTCCCTGCAATATGCAGCCGACAAGGCTGCCTACGAAACAGCTGCCGCACAAGTGGAACGTAACAAACGGCTGCTTGGCCGCCAGGCTATCTCCGTGCAGGAATACGAAATCAGCGTAGCCAACTATCAGAAAGCAAAATCCACTTACGAGTTGTCCGGCAACAATATGCGGGATACGCGGCTGACAGCCCCTTTCGAGGGTTCCATCGAAAAACGGCTGGTAGAGAACTATCAGCGTGTCAATGCAGGAGAAGGGGTTGTACAGCTGGTAAATACACAGAAGCTACGAATCAAGTTCACCGTACCGGATGATTATCTCTATCTGCTCCGTGCCAAGGACGTAAAGTTCAAGGTGGTGTTCGACAGTTACCCTGCAGAGGCTTTCGATGCCAGACTGGAAGAGTATCTTGACATCTCCACAGCAGGGACGGGTATTCCGGTGACAATAACAATTGACGACCCGCACTTTGACCGTACACGTTATGACGTAAAACCGGGATTCACATGCAAAATAAAGCTGGCATCGGATGTCGCTCCCTTTCTGGAAGAAAAGCTGATGAATGTACCGTTAAGCGCCGTATTTGGCGACAGTGAAAACCGGAAAACGTATGTATGGGTGGTGGAAGGTAATAAAGTCAGTCGCCGCGAAGTGACCGTTTATTCTCCAACGGGAGAGGCAAACCTGCTTATTTCTAAAGGGTTGGAACCGGGAGAAACCGTTGTGACGGCCGGAGTATACCAGCTGACAGAAGGAGAAGCAATAAAGGTACTAATGTGATTAATCACATTGGCACATTACATTCCCCATTTATCTAAAAAATATTCATTATGAATCTAGCCCAATATTCATTAGACAACACGAAGATAGTCTACTTCTTTCTGGCTGTGCTGCTTATCGGCGGTATACTGTCATTCGGCAGGTTGGGAAAGAAGGAAGACGCACCT
>OBXF01001431.1_pt1 | contig 11142 bp, 12 predicted proteins | sample 1495371 | NCBI WGS metagenome assembly OBXF01 (sample SAMEA2580143, study PRJEB22360) | human gut metagenome | biome: human gut; feature: human-associated habitat; material: faeces | place: Denmark | collected 2008/2010 | reverse complement strand
GCAGGCACTAGGGGGGTAAGGTATGTTTGAGGAGCATGGGCAGACATATCGACATTGTAGCCGATGCCATATTTGCCGCGTTCTTCAGCTGCCTGCTGCGGACCGGGGGTATTTTGATGCTGAGCGATGATATCGGCACCGGCATCGATCAGTGTGATAGCAGCCTGTTTTTCGGTAGCTGGATTATACCAGGTATTGGTCCAGAGGACTTTGACCTGTACGTCAGGGTTGACGCTTTGCGCGCCCAGGGTAAAGGCATTGATGCCGCGGATTACTTCCGGGATCGGGAACGCTGCTACATAACCAATAACGTTGGATTTTGTTTCTTTACCGGCAACGATACCTGTGACATAGCGGGCTTCGTACATACGGCCGAAGTAGTTGCCTACGTTGGGGGCTGTTTTGAAGCCGGAGCAGTGCAGGAAGGTAATGTCGGGGTATTTTTTCGCGACGTTGATAGTCGGGTCCATATAACCAAAGCTGGTGGTGAAGATAACTTTGTTGCCCTGGGAAGCCAGTTGTGTAATGACACGTTCGGAATCGGCACCTTCAGGAACTGATTCGATGTAGCTGGCCTGGACGTTGGGCATGTTTTTTTCAACATACTGGCGCCCCAGCTCGTGCGACATGGAATAGCCGCCGTCTTTGGCGGAGCTGACGTAAACGAAGGCAACTTTGGTTTTGTCGCCTGCAGCCTTAGGGTCGGCTTTCTTTTCACCGCCGCAGCCGGCAAGTAACGCACCGCAGGTGAGCAGACCAACCAGAGCAATGGACAGGATTTTCTTCATGCAAATGACCTCCTTGATAAATTATTTCTAACTTTAATTGTAACAATGGCCGGGCAATAAAGCAATATTTTGTGAAATAAAACCGAAAAAGCTTGTCAAAAAGTGGCTTTAAGGTGATAATTATAATGTATGAGTATGTGTAATTGTAAAATTTGACAAGGCGGGTAATCATGAGCGATACCGAAAAAAGTGCTAGCAGTAATAATAAATTTTTAAAAGGTACATTGATTTTGACGGTTTCCAGTATCGTCGTCAAGGTCATCGGTTCGCTGAATTGGATCATTTTGTCGCGTGTACTGGGCGGCGAAGGGATCGGCCTTTACCAGATGGGGTTTCCGATCTATCTGATGGCAATAACATTGTCATCGGCGGGGATACCGGTCGCAATTTCGATTATTACGGCTGAAAAGCTGGCGCAGAAGGATTTTCTGGGAGCCAAACGGGTTTTTAATGTTTCTCTGCGGTTATTGTTCGTTACAGGCCTGGTTTTTGCATCGGCGCTTTTTTTCGGCGCTCATTGGCTGATCGATAATCACTGGATCCGTGACAGCCGCGCTTATTACTCTATTATTGCTTTGGCTCCGGCCGTATTTTTTGTTACATTTTTGGCCAGTTTCCGCGGCTATCTGCAGGGCTGGCAGATCATGACGCCAACGGCGGCTTCCGAGATAGTAGAGCAGCTGATGCGTGTTGTGACGATGATCGTTTTTGCGAATATGTTTATGCCGCATGGTTTGGCTTATGCGGCTGGCGGCGCCAGTATGGGCGCCGGAGTCGGCGCCTTCTGCGCGCTTTTGGTTTTGATGTGGTTCTATGGACGGCTCAAGCAGAAGCTGAAAGCGGATCTGCAGCAGCAGAATCCACTGGCTACGAGAGAGTCGGCGCGGGCCATCATCAGCCGCCTGCTGCGGCTGGCGCTGCCTGTTTCCATGTCCAGCCTGATGCTGCCGGTTGTGGCGAACCTTGATCTTTTGATCGTGCCGCAGCGGTTGGAAGCAGCTGGTTTTCATATCAGTCAGGCGACAGAGTTTTTCGGTTATCTGACAGGTATGGCTGTGCCGTTGATCAATTTAGCGACTATCTTCACGGCGGCTATGACGATCAGCCTGGTACCGGCGATTTCTGAATCGCGGGCACTGAATGATGTTTTCGGCATCAGGGCCAAAACCAGGACGGCCTTCAGAGTCGCTTTGATCATTACCTGTCCCTGTTTTGTAGGTATGTATTTTCTGGCTGAAAAAATAGCGGCGCTGATTTATAATGCGCCTGGCGCTGCCGATGCTATCCAAACTATGAGCGTAGGTATCTTGCTGTTGGGTCTGCATCAGATCAGTACAGGAATTCTGCAGGGGCTGGGTCGGACTTCGATCCCGGTCATCAATATGATTTTAGCGGCTGCGGTCAAGGTGTTTTTAAGCTGGACGCTGACGGCGATACCGACTTTGGGTATCAAGGGTGCGGCAATGGCTACGGTAGTGGATTTTGGCCTGGCAGCAGTTTTAAATATGATTTTTATTTACAAATATACAGGTTTTGCTTTATCCTTCAGCGGTGTATTTAAGCCTGCTGTGTCAGCCGCAGCTATGGGAGCGGCTGTTTATGGCGTGATCACGCTGGCGGCAAGCTGGGGAGCCTGGGCGATTTTAGCGGCTATTGCCGTGGCTGTGCCTGTTTACGGCGGCGTATTGCTGGCAGTGGGCGGTATGGGTAAGGATGATCTGGAAAGTCTGCCTTTTATTGGGCACAGGCTGCTGGCAGCAGGCCAGAAGTTAGGGTATTTTAGATAAGAGGTTAAAATATGGAAGAAAAATATTTACAGAAACAGCAAGAATATACCTTTACAGTACCTCGGGCGGAAGGGCAGAAAGTTTACCATTTTGGCGCCCGGCGGTTTAAATTGCTGGCCGGCGCTGTATTGGTATGTACTGTCTGTATGGTGGGCGCGCTTGGTTATATGGGTTATAATTTTTATCAGTTCCGTCAGGAACGGACTGATTTTTTAGAATATCAGGCTAAAAAAGGCGAGTTGGAAGCACAGCTGCAAAGCCTGCTGGCGGATAACGAAAAAATGCTGCGTGATATGTCTGAAATCACGACATTGGAAACTAAACTGCGCCGGGCATTGATTCGTGACACTGACAGTACTAAGCTGGGCAGTGATTTAAGCAGCGCGTCAGGCGAAACGGCAACGGCAGGCAATGCTCCTCGTTACTTGGGACAGGGAGGTCCTGCTGATTTGGGCGTTAAGGAAATGGCGGCAGTACTGACGGCTCAGAATAAAAATATGGCGCAGCAGATCGACGAGAAGAAAACTTCGATGAGTGAACTGCTTTCGGAGCTGGAAGGGCGCAATAATAAACGCTCGGTCTTTCCTGATCTGTGGCCGACCAAAGGTGGTACGATCAGCTCTCCCTACGGTGGACGTACGGGACCGATCGGTGGCGGTTACGACTGGCATCCCGGGGTTGACATTGCTGTTGAATTCGGCGAGCCGGTTTACGCCAGTGCGATGGGGACGGTAGAGGTTGCCGGTTGGAACGGCGGTTATGGACGCTATGTACGTATCGATCACGGCAACGGTTATGAAACTGCTTACGGGCATATGAGCGGGATTGCCGTTGCGCCCGGTCAAAGCGTGCGTAAGGGTGAGATCATCGGCTTTGTCGGCAGCAGCGGATATAGTACCGGCCCGCATGTGCATTTTGAGGTTTTTGTCGATGGGCAGAACGTTGACCCGATGTATATGCTGAAAATCGGCCAGCGGCTGAATAAATAGCAGTAAAGAAAGGCATTGTTTCCTTGGGGAAATAATGCCTTTTCTATGTTTAAGGACAGATAAAGCTTGCCTGAGAGCATAAAAATACTTTATGATAGAAAGAAAAGGACAGAACAGGCAGATGCAGTTGACCAGGATAAAAGGAGGCAGAGGCAATGGAATTGCGGATACTGAGGTATTTTCTGGCAGTGGCACGTGAGGAGAATATCACAAAAGCGGCTGAGCTGCTGCATATCACGCAGCCGACATTGAGCCGACAGCTGGCACAGTTAGAGGAAGATGTGGGAGTAACGCTGTTTTCGCGCGGCGCGCGTAAGGTGACGTTGACTGACGAAGGAATGCTGCTGCGCCGGAGGGCCGAGGAGATCGTTGATTTGGCAGATAAAACGGAAAAAGAACTGACAGAACGCGACGAGCTGATCAACGGCGTAGTATCGGTGGGCTGCGGAGAGTTGGCTTCCGTACAGGTCATTGCTGAAATGTTCCGGGCTTTTAAAGAAAAGTATCCTGCTGTAACTTACGAATTATATGCCGGTAATGCGGATTATACTAATGAACGTATCGAAAAAGGTCTGTCAGATATTGCTTTGTTTCTGGAACCCGTGGATATTGACAGGTATGATTTTATCCGTCTGGGGGTCAAAGAACGCTGGGCCGTGCTGCTGCCTGCCGAAGATCCGCTGGTGCAAAAGGGCTTTGTTACGGCGGCAGATCTGGTGGGGAAGGAGCTGCTTTTTCCAGCACGGCTGAAAGTGCAAAATGAGCTGGTCAGCTGGTTTGGTGATTATTTTCCGCAGGTCAGGGTTCCGTATACCTGCAATATGAGTACGAATGCTTCGATAATGGTACGGAACGGGCTGGGATATGCTTTTCATATTGAGGGTTCACGACCTTTTTTGGACCGCTCACAGGTCTGTTCGCTGCCGCTGTATCCTGAACTTGCTGCTACTACAGTGCTGGCCTGGAAAAAACGACAGCCTTTCAGTGTAACGACGACGAAATTTATTGAGTTTGCCAAAAATTTTGTGAAAACATATAATAATAGGGAGCAGTGAAGATAAAAGCAATAGCAGACAGTTGCAGCTGAATCAGAGGCTGTGGTCAGAAAGTGTAAGTGCAGATCACCAGAAGTGATTGCGCTTGCACTTTTTTTATTTGTACAGTCGTGGAAAATCAATGCCTAAAAGGCATTGATGGATATGAGAAATAGGTATTATACATATAAGAAAGAATAATTTATAATAATTTATAATGAAAGTGATCCGGGAACACGTGTTATGGAAAAGTTTAAAGAGAGAATTTTTAGTGGGGCTGAGTAGCTATGGAAAAGATGCAGAAATGTACGCAGGATAATTTACAGCAGATTCTGCAGTCGGCAGAACAGCGGCCGGAGCGGTTAAAAGCAGCTTTAAATATCATTGAGCACAGCGATAATACAGAGGAACAGAAAATCAAGCTGCTGAAAAATCTGCGCTTTTATCTGCTGGATGATATCCATTTTAAACAACAGCTGCTGGATAATGTCGATTACAGTATTTATCAGCTCAGGCATAATCACTGTGAGGAGGAGTAAAAATGACGATTCGGGAAATTGCCGCAAAAACCAATATGTCAACTGATACTTTAAGATATTATGAAAGGATCGGGCTGCTGCCTCCGGTGCCACGGAATGCGGCCGGGATCCGCAATTATGATGAGTATTTTGTAAATTTTATCAATTTTATCAAAAAGCTGAAAGCCAGCGGGATGTCACTGGAACATATCATTGATTATATTCGGCTGGCAGAAATGGGTGATGCTACGATACAGGAGCGTAAAAAGCTGCTGGCAGAGGCGCGGGAAATGCTGCTTGATAAAATCAACAGTTTGCAGTTGGTTGCGGAACTGGCAGATTATCAGCTGAGAAATTATGAGAATTTGTTACAGCCGGAAACATATGCTTTATTAAACAGGCATCCGGCTTCGAAAGCGCTAGCAATCTGATCCAGAAGTTGATAAACAAATGATTTATTATGAGGAGGAAAATAATATGAAATTTTGGCAGAGATTCAACAAAAATACTTTTAGAGGAATGGCGGCGTCTCTGGTTGTGGCTGCTGCGGTCATGGGCGGTACAGATGCAGCTTTGGCAGCCGGTGAGCCTGTAACAGAGGAACAGACAAAGATCATCAGCGCGTCGCTGCTGCAGGCAGGTGGTACAGTATTTCCTATCGGTAATGATAATAATGCGGCTTATGCCAGATATTTTACCGGACAGAGCTTTCTTTTTCCAATGGCTAACGATACTGTAAGTGTGTCTAACGTGACTTTTGCTCCGTCCTGTATCAATAACTGGCATACTCACAGCGGTTCGTGTCAGGTCCTGGTAGGGGTATCAGGCCGTGGATATTATCAGATCTGGGGACAGGACCCGGTAGAAATGAAAGCCGGTGAAAGCGTGACGATCCCGGAAGGGACAAAACACTGGCATGGCGCTGCCGGCAACAGCTGGTTCCAGCACCTGTCGATTATGAGCAAGGGTGCAGGTACTACCTGGCTGGAGCCTGTTGACCAGAATGTTTACAGGCAGCTTAAATAAATATACGAAAATGAGTTAAGCATAGTACAGTAATAAAAAACTCAGACTTTCATAATTTATGGAAGTCTGAGTTTTTGCAGTTATATATAATTCAGCAGCGCAAAATAAACAGTGATCAGCCTAATTTACGTTCTATCATTTTAACGAGGACCGCAGTACCGCTGGGCAGAGCTTCTTTGTTCAGCTGCATATCCTGATGATGCAGGCCCGGAGCTGCAGCTGCGCCGACACCGAAGTAAGCAGCTTTGATATGGGGATATTTATTAACAAAGTAGTGGAAATCTTCACCGCCGGGGTTAACGAGTTCTTTCGCAAGTTTTTCTTCGCCTACTACCTCGACGATACATTCTGCAACTTCTGCAGTCAGTTCGTCATCGTATTCAGCAGCGGGGATCACACCGCCGGGAGTAGTGACTTCGGCAGTAGCCCCAAGAGCAGCGGCAGCATTGGTAACTGCACGGCGCAGTTTTTCCAGCAGTTCGGTCATAGCTTCGTTGGTTTGTGCGCGGGCATCGACGATCATTTCAACTTTATCAGGAATGATATTGGGGGCTACGCCGCCGCCTTTGATGCCGGTAACTTTGCAGGACCAGGGGATGATAGGATTGATTTTAATAGCCGTAATCGCATTGATAGCGACAGCGGCTGCTTCGATTGCGTTGACACCCAGGTGCGGACGTGCGCCGTGACTGGATAAACCGTTGATAACGACGTTAACGAAGGTGCTGGAAGCATGGCGCACTGCTGGCGACATTTCGCCGTAGGCAATGTCCTGCACAGGACGGATGTGCAGACCAAGAGCGATATCGACGTCTTCAATTACGCCGGCATCAATAACTGCCAAAGCGCCTTTTAAGGTTTCTTCACCCTGTTGGAACAGGATGCGCAGGGTGCCGCGTTTAACCTTGCCTACCAGCTCGGAGGCAGCGGCTAAAAGCATGGCGGAATGGGCGTCGTGGCCGCAGGCATGAATATTTTTCTTTTCGCCGTCGATCAGAAAGGGCAGTGCGTCCATATCGGCACGCAGCATCATTACAGGTCCGGGCTCTGAGCCTTTGATTTCGCCGATAACGCCGGTGCCGCCGATGTTACGGGTAACTTTGTAGCCCATTGCTTCTAATTTATCTGCCAGATAGGCAGAGGTTTTAAACTCTTCAAAACCAAGTTCAGGAATTTGATGTAAGTCGTCATAAATATTACGTGGATCTAATTTGTTCATAATGCATCGTTCCTTTGTTTTCAAAAATTAAAGCGGGCTTTAAAAACGCTTTAAAATAATTATAGCATCAACATGCCTAAGAAGCAAAAAAGGCACAGCTTTTGCTGTGCCCTTAAATATAAAGATTTATTTACCGAGGATGATTGAAGTCAGAGTGATGGGATCGACATATTTGCCGTCTTTATAGACGCGCATGTTACCGCTGGCGATTTCGTCGATCAGAATTACTTCGTCGTTGTTGTAACCAAATTCGAATTTGATATCGTATAAATCCAGACCCATTTTTGCCAGGTCTGCAGCAACGATTTTAGTGATTTTAAGGGTTTGTTCCTTCATACTGTTGAACATTTCCTGGCTCATGATGCCGAGAGCTGCCAAACCTTCGGAAGTGATCAGAGGATCGCCTTTAGCATCGTCTTTTAAAGTAGCTTCAACGTAGCCGCCTTCGAGAACAGTGCCGTCAGCAATGTAGTCACCGTAACGACGGATGAAGCTGCCGGTTGCTTTCAAGCGGCAGATGACTTCAAGGCCTTTACCGAATACTTTAGCAGGCAGGACTTCCATAGTGGCGTTATCGATATCTGCGCTGACATAGTGGGTTTTTATACCTTCTTTTTTGAGGATCTCGAAAAAGTGGATCGAAGTCTCAAGATTTGCTTTGCCGATACCTTCGATAGTCAGCCCGACGGTATTCTCACCGGGATCAAAAACACCGTCTTTGCCGGTGCAGTCATCTTTGAATTTTAAGAGTACATTGCCGTTTTCCAGGGAATATACTGTTTTAGTTTTGCCTTCGTAAATTTTCTCCATTGGTAACAACCCTTTCACTTTTTAAAGTATTGGAACTGTTCTAATATTATATAATATTTGTCCTTGCAGTTGCAATAGAAGAAAATGTGAATTTTCTTTAATTTGACAGGCAATAGCTAATGTGATATTTTGAAGTCAAAGAAAACAGACAGGCGGTGGCAATAATGATCAATATTTCGATACCTGCGATCTGGATCGCATTTTTTGGAGCCTTGTTTGGGGCGATGCTGGGTGTGGCTTTGTCCTTCTGGATCATTAAGAGAGAGGTACAGCGGGAAGTAAGACGGATCGAAAACGAATATAAATTTCTTTTGGTACAGGGGCTGGTCGGCGGTGTGATGAAATACTTTTTTAAAGACGAAGAAACAACGGTCTGTAAAGAAGATGCAAAACAATCGGCAGAACAGTGATTATAATAAAACAGACCTCGGACATAATATGCCGAGGTCTGTTTTATTATTGGAAGGGCTTAACAGATTTATGAATTTTAACAAAATAAATGCTTGTAATATTGATAATATGGAATAAATTAATTAATAAATTCAAATAGGAGATAGCACACAGTTGAAATTAACAAAAATGTTTTGTATGATGTATTTAAGCAGTAATACAAAATAATTTAAGGAAGTGAATCAAATGAAATTGAAAAATGTTTTTTCATTACTGGCAGCTTTAGTAGTTTTATGTGTAGGCGCTATGGCTGTGGCGGCTCCCAGTCAGCTTGGGCAAAGCAGGGCGGCGATCGAAGTTGCTAAAGCAGAAATTCCGGCAAACTGTAATCTGATTGGTTATACAACTAAAGGTGATGAAAGCCGTATTACTTTTCAAGACCCTGACACTTTGGAATATTATTATGTGAAGGTTGCAACGGCTACTTCCAAAATCAAAGAGATAGAAGTCAAGGGTGCAACATTTGTCAAAGGCAGCACTATTATCAACAAAACTCCGGCAGATATCGAGCGCTTTGTTATGGCTGAATACCCGGATGCCCGCAATATTGTTGTAACTATGGACAAAGAAGGCAATAATTCCTACTATGAAGCCGAATTTACTACCCTTAAATTTAAGGGGGAATTAAAGTTTAATCCTGCCACCGGCGTTATTTTTGAGCGTGAGCTGGATTATTATTGAGGATTCAGGTATCATGGAATAAAAACAGGCCCTGCATGCAGGGCCTGTTTTTTTAGTGTTAACTGTTCAGCAATAAGTGCGCCAAAGATAACTGAGCGGCATTACGATAAATAAAGCCGGCAGCGTATTGGCGACACGGAAGTCTTTCAATTCACAGATACGAAAGCCGGTAATAATAGCTAAAATGCCACCGCAGGCCATAAAATCACCAATCATCAGAGGATCTGTAAGCGGCATGATGAAGCCGGCACTCCAAAAGAGGATGCTGAAAAAAAGAAACTGGGGGATTGCGATACAGGCGATCATAGGCCCCATATGAGCAGCAAAAGCAAATGCTGCAAAAATGTCCATAACAGATTTTGTTAAAAGAACAGTGCTGTCGCCATTTACGCCTTCACCAATCGCGCCGAGAATTCCTGTACTGCCGGTACAGAACAGCATCAGCAGGCCGACGAAACGGCTGATATAAGCATCATTATCTGCTGCCGCAGTATTGGTGAGACGTTCGATAAGTGTTTTAAGCCTAAGCGAAGCGAAATTGATCTGGTCTTCGATTCGAAGTGCTTCGCCGATGATAGTACCCAAGATCAGAGCTAATGTAACTGCCGGCATAGATTTTATATTTTGCAGCAGAATGATGCCGATGATGATGGAGCAGTAACCGAATAACCCATAAAGCGATTCACGCATTTTGGCTGGCAGAAGTCTGCCGAAAAAACTGCCAAGCAGGCCGCCGATAAGTACGCAGGCCGAATTAACGATAATTCCGATTGACATAATTTTACCTCCTTGCAAAAAATCGCATCATTATAACATTTCGTTTGCAACAATGCAAATCTTATAGGGGATATTTTTTAAGAAGCATCTAAATAGAAAAATATCTGGTAATATTAGAGAAATTCTATATTCACAAGTAATAAAATAAACCGTTTTCTAGATTAGAAAACGGTTTATTTTATTTGTACTTCTATTTTGTAAATATATTCGCTGATTTCATCAGTAAGCCAAAAGTTTTTTATTGATGTGATATAAATATCGGATATAGGAACGAGCATATTACGCTTGCAGTATTCTGACAGAGTGTTGAGATGTTTGTCATAGTTGTTCATATAGATACCTTTGAAATAAAGGGTAAGATAAGTTCCTTTTGGTTTTATGGAACATTCAGGATAATCGGTTTTAGTGAAAACAGGATAGAAATAATATTTGATATGACGAGGTTTTTTTTGATCTGAAAGTGAATTTTTATCTACAACATAACCAAAAGTATGATTGCTAAGGGGAATATGTTCAGCAAGATTTATAAACAGGCTGGCTGATATTTTTGTTCTGTCTTTAAAGTTCATTTTGGGAGAGACAGGTTTGCTTAAACATAAAAATTCATTGTCTGTTCGAATTGTTAGTACATCATTAAATTTAATGTTTTCCAATTGGTTAAGAATAAGGAGGGAATGATGCAGTTCATTTTTTGTTTTAATTATTTTTTCGAGCAATTCTTCAAGAAATATTTCACGATCAGACATAATATTTCTGTAATTAGTATAGGATTTGTTAGATAAATAAGTTTTGATTTCTGCCAAAGGAATATCCAGTTTACGCATTGTCAAAATCAATTCTAGTGCAAATAATTGAGTGCGTTTGTAATAACGATAACCATTTTCTTCAATAACTTCAGGCGTGATAAGACCTAAACTGTCGTAATAAAGCAAAGTTTTTCGAGGTATTTTACAAAGCTTGGCTAACTCACCTGTTGTAAAATAATTGTCAATTGGTTTTTTCATAAAATAATTATCTCCCTATTGACTGTCTAGTAGCTATACATAGTAATATATCATATATG
>OBXF01001427.1_pt1 | contig 11178 bp, 9 predicted proteins | sample 1495371 | NCBI WGS metagenome assembly OBXF01 (sample SAMEA2580143, study PRJEB22360) | human gut metagenome | biome: human gut; feature: human-associated habitat; material: faeces | place: Denmark | collected 2008/2010 | reverse complement strand
TGCAGCCTGCGCCTTTACTGTTTACGCTGTCATAATTACCTTCAGCAAGCGATTGACCTCATTTTAGATTGTCTTCTTTTTTCTCTCCTTTTCTCCATCTCTTATTTCCTTTCTTTTGTATAGTTCAGATAAAATATATATTTTTGTATACCATTATTAAGACATATTTATAACTAAAACATCTATGAAACACACACCATTGCTTCATGCTGTGTTGCTGTTGGGCGTATTCAGTCTGGCATCCTGCATGCACGATCCTACCCATTATCATAAACAGAAAGAGTTACTTGGCAACCGGTTGTTCCATGATGCTACGCTCTCCGAACCTGCCGGACAGTCCTGTGCCACTTGCCATACATTGACTAAAGGTTTTGCAGACATTGATTCCCGTGCCGTATCCGAAGGTGCGGTGAAAGGGCTTTACTCTCAACGCAATGCGATGACCATCTCTTATTCAAAATTCATTCCCGATCTGTATTACGATGAAAAGGAGGAAACTTATGTAGGCGGTCTGTTCTGGGACGGGCGTTCGCCTTCTTTACAGGCTCAGGCAAGTGAACCTTTCCTCAATCCTGTTGAAATGGGGAATCATGACAAGCGTATGGTGGTAGACAAAGTGAAACGTACCTCTTATTATCCGCAGTTGATACGCATTTATGGTGAGACGGAAAACGTAGACTCCCTGTATGCCTATATTACCGATGCATTGGCGGCATACCAGTCTTCAAAAGAGGTAAATCCTTTCTCTTCCAGGTTTGACGCATATAAGAAAGGTAACTATACGCTTACTGCACAGGAGAAACTGGGACTTGATCTTTTTGAAAGTAAAGGGCTTTGTGCCGAGTGCCATATTCTGGAACGGGATGTTATTGCCCGCCGTACGCTGTTTACTGACCATACTTATGATAATCTGGGTATTCCTAAAAATCCCGAAAACCCGCATTACTGTGTTCCTCGGGAGTATTTTCTGCTGACTCCGGACTCTATAGACCTTGGATTGGGAGCTATTGTCCGAAAGGCGGAGGAGAACGGAAAGTTTCGTGTACCTACGCTTCGTAATGTGGAACTGACAGCGCCATACGGACACAACGGGTATTTCAAAACACTTGAAGAGATTGTACATTTCTATAATGTACGTGACGTAAGTGATGAATTTCCACCAGCCGAATATCCTGCTACGGTGAATAAAGATGAATTGGGTAACCTGGGATTGACTCCTGAAGAGGAAGCCGCTCTTGTTGCTTTCATGAAAACGTTGACGGACGGATATGATCATCACGGGGATAAACCTACCCACCAGCATAATAAAGACTGATTATTGGCATAACTGTGCATACAGTTTACCTGGTTATTGTATGGTTTTAAATAATTCGCTAATTGGCAGTTGTCATATTAGCGAATTATTTTTCAGTTTTCATCAGTAGTTTGCGAAGTTTTCGTTCCAGTCTGCCTTTGTGGCGATGCACTCCATTTCAATGAGCCATCCCGGACGGCAGACTGGTGCGAGCAAAATCACTTTGGGTATTTGAGGGAAACGTTCGTCAAACAATTGCTTCACTATCTGGTAATCTGCGGTGTCGCGCAAATACACAATCATTTGTGCCAGATCGTCAAATGTACATTCGGCTTCTTGTAGCAGGACTTCTACATTCTCCCACATCCGGTGGGTTTGCAGGCGGATATCTCCGGGATGTACCACTTCTCCTTTGTTGTTGATACTTGCTGTGCCGGAGATGAACACCTGCCGGCGGTCACCGTACTTGACACAAGTACCCCGCTCAAAGCTAACTCCATATTCGTAAGTCGGGTTGAGATGTGTGGGAGCATAGAGATACTGTACTTGTGCGGCAGAGATACCATCCACTGCATAGGTATCCATCTGCACAGTTACTTTCGGGTCGGCATGCCGGCCTCCGATGCCTGTACTGGCTATGTAGTGCGTATGTTCCGTCAGGTTTTGTGTAACGAATACTTCGTTGCGGGCTTTTACTACTCCGGCGTAATTGACATCTACATTCTGTACGAAGAACCAGGTACGTATGCAGTGGTCTGCCAACGTGCATCCTTGCTCCATGAGTTGCATCACATAGTCATTGAGCAACAACCGTGTCTGATATTCGGAGTTTGCTGCACGATTAAAGGCACTTCCTCCCCAGAAGTGGCGGTAATTGCCATGGACAGCTTCAAACAATCCGTTGGGCAGGGCACGGCTTTGTACATCCGTTTGCAGATATACCCACAAAGCAATTTTAGTGCCGTTCAGTGGCGATTGCTCTACAATGGAGAGGGCACAGTTCGAATATTCGGTGGCCATGGCCAACAGCATCTCCTCCTGATTGGCAGCATCACTGAGAAAATAACGCTTAAACAGGGCACTGGCACCTTTAAGCTCTCCCGTCAGTAGTGAGTTGTAAACATCTGTCAGGTTATTCAGTTGCTCCTTATAAGTGAGAGTTGGCTGAGTGCCTTGTAGTATAATGTGGTATTCGGATACTTCGTTTCCGTTTGAGAACGAAGCTATTTGTACTTCTACCTCTTTCTCATTAAAAGAGTGATGTTGGTATTTCATAACTTGTCTTTCTTCTAATTTATTCTTCTTTGGCGCCGTTGTTTATCCAGGCATTAAGGAGATTATTAACTTCGGTGGTTTCACTACCGTTGAAGATGTCCGTATGGTTGTGGCTTAATATGTTCTCGGATAATATATCCATCAGAAAACTGTTATCCGGTTCACCGGGAGTTACATATGGTTTCTCATTGGCTACGGGAGCCCCGGCTTTTACGTTGACCAGAGCTGAGTAACTTTTTCCTTCGGTGAGAAACAGATTACCTGCCGGTTGGCCCGAACTTTTCCCATGGCAAGCGATGCAGTGGGCATCGAACACCTGTTCTTGTATCCGGTCATAAGTGGCCAGGTTGACAGTCGTTTTCGGAAGAATCGTTTCCTTTACCGATGTGTCAATATCTACGGAGCAGTATTTATAAATCAATGTCTGTCCTCTGCTGACGAGGGCAATGCCGACGGCTTTTGTCCCTTCCGGAAGCCCCATTAGTGTGTATTCTTCTACCCTGCCTTCGGTGGGGCGGGAGAGGCGCTGCGTCAGAAGCGGTTCATGGGCATCTTCGCCAAAGGCTGCAAATGTCAGCATGTTATAGTCGGGATAGGCACGCACACCGGTAAAGGAAACCTGGATGGTGACTGTTCTTCCCGCATCAATAGAGTCGTCCGGGTAGATCTTCCCGTCATCGCAACCACTCAACAGGAGGCTACAACAGGGAAGAGCTATTCCATATTTGAATATTTTGTTCATAGTCGTTTAGAATGTGAATTGTAACATAGCTGTGGCACTATGGCGTGCTATACCCAGTCCGTCCTCTTCGCGGTCATTCTGTGTGTTGTGCTTGGTACGTCCCATATACTGGTACATTACTTGCAGTTTGAGGTGCGATCCCCAGAAATAATAGTTCATACCTACGGCAGGCATATTCAGTAAACCGTCCACATCCGTACCATTACGGTCGAAAAGATCATAGCGTAAAGCTCCCTGTAACTTATTGGTGATGAAGTATCCTGCCTGAACATAAGCTCCCCAGAAGTGATAGTCATTGGAGATATTCTGGCGTTTGGTGAAGTTCATATTCATATAATAGGCTTCTGCGGCCAGATACAGTCTGTTTTTTATCCAGGCAAATTCTGCACCGACACGCCAGTCGTTACTACTTTGTGATTCGGCTTCGGCGTTGTATGAGGTAGAAAGGCCAATCATCATCTTGTCTGTATACAGATTATCCGGATCACCCTGAGTGGCAGGCATCTCACCCTTAGGCATGTATGCTATTCGTCCTGCATACAAAAGTGAGGGTAACCATTTACGGTCACGCCCCATTGTTTTGGTGGCTGTGTTTACATCGATCCCTGTTCCGTTGAAGATACCTATCTGGTAATTCCAGCGGTTATTAATGAGTCCGTGAAGTTCGGCACCCAGATCAAAACCGGTAGCAAAAGTAGGTCCCACGCTGTTGAGGGAGTAGGGAAGGTTGACTATTGTACTGGCTGATGGGGGAAGAACGGGGAAGAGTGTCTCGCCCAGTGTAGAGAGATAAGCATGCGTGAACGGTGTTTTGAATTTACCGACACGGAAGCGGAGAGATTCTTTGAAAGCGATATCAAACCAGGCTTGTTGCAATAACGCACCTCCACTTTTGGCTGCATTGAGTGAAAGGTTGAAGGTAATCTTTCCAAAAGCTTTTCCAGTGAAACCTAAAATGGCATTGGGAACTTCAAAACCGGTATTGGCGATGTTGTCAGCATACATGTTTTCGAGTCCTTCGTCATCGTAGCGGTTGAAGCGCGCCGAAGTTTGTACCAGTACATAGGGTTTTAGTAAAAAGTCTCCGGCTCTGGTACTGAATGAGAATCCTTTTTTGCCGGCAAGTGATACGACATCATTTTCTACATATTTGTCGTCTACTTCTTTCTCTTGTGCCATAGCTGGCATTACAGTAAGGGCACTGAACGCGAGGATGGCGGTTGTTTTTGTTATTTGATGTATCATTTTTGTTGCTTTTTTGTCTGATTAGGTCTTTTTGTTTTAGAGAGATTCAATGAAAGTGAGTAATGCACTCCGTTCTTCTTTACTCATTCTGGAGAAAAGAATACGTGATGCGGCACCTTCACCGTCATGCCACATGATTGCTTCTGTCAGGTTGCGTGCACGTCCGTCGTGTAAGAAATAGGTATGTCCGTTTACGACCTCTTGAAGGCCGATACCCCACAATGGAGTAGTACGCCATTCGCATCCTGCGGCTAACCCGCTGGGATAACCGTCGTCAAGTCCGGGGCCCATGTCATGTAGCAGATAGTCGGAGTAGGGGTGGATGGTCTGACTGCCTAACCAGGGGAGCTGTGTACCATTGAGCAATACAGTGCCTCGGGGGCGTGTATGTAGTGTTGGCGTGTGGCATAACTGGCATTTGGCTTTATAAAACATCTCTTCTCCCTTCTTTACGGTTTCATTTGTCACGTTCCGTCGTGCAGGTACACCGAGGGTTTGCATGTAGAGGTCAACGTCTTCCATATCTTGTGTGGATACCTGAATACCATAATTGGCAAATCCCATCATCTGGCTTTGTCCCTGGCATACTTCTTCCGGATAGCGGTCGTTGGTTACACCGAGGTCAGAAGAAAAACCAAGTTCTACGGTCAGGTCGGCATGTTGTGCTTTATTGCCCGATACGCCAATCTGTTTTATCCCTCTTTCGGTGATATAATTAAGGCGTCCGCTAATACCATATTCCGGATAGTTACTTTTGGCTGCGAGACGTTTCAGCTCGTCCAGATCCAGTGCCATCATTTGTCCCATGCCTACGTGGCGTAGGGGGATGCGTACACTGATACGCAAATCTTCGGGAGCTATATTCTCGGCATACCAATCGGTAATTTCATAATGAGGTGTCTGTAGCTTGTACTCTTCTCCGTCAGGGAAGTTGAAGGTTTCTTCCGTGTAGGTAACCTTTAGTCTCCCCTCTGGTTTTACGCCATAGATGGCTTGGTCATGCAATACACGCCCATATTCGGGATAGTACCCTCCGTTTTTTCTCAGGATATAAACCAGCATGGATGAAAATCCGTTCTCACTGCCTCCCACGGCTGTTGAAGGTTTTGAACGTCCGGCACCTTTGTGGCAGCTGGAACATGAGTATCCGGCATATACAGGGCCCAATCCTCCGCCTGAAGAATTATCCGTTCCTCTGGTTCGGTCGTATAGATTATTGCCCCGGTTGAACCGGTGTTCCAACTCTCCGGTTACCCAGTCTGCATTGATGTCGTAAGCATCTGATGCGGTAGCAAAGATCGTAGAGTATCCGGCTGATAGCTCGGCAGGTAATGCTACACTTCCGTCCGGTTTGAGTATGAGCTTGTCATCCATAGAGTTGTCACATCCGCTGAGGGACAGACTTCCGAATAACACATACATACAAAGCCTTGTACAGGCTTTGTATGTATGTTGCTCTTTTGCCAAATAGTGTTTATCGACAAACAATTTCATTTTAGAATGTTTTTAGTTACTGTTTTTATTCGGCTGCAGATGCTATTTTACGACCGGCAAGTTCCAATCCGTCTACCAGGCTGGCACACTCTTTCTGAGCTTTTGTGATAGCTGCCTTCTGATCCAGGTTGCTGCGGAATGGATAAGGGATATTTCTGATAGCCCGGCGGGTAGTAATGATTTGTGCTCTCAGAAGCTCATCCAGTTTTGGGTTGAGGCTTTTCACTACGCTGGAGAAACTATTGGCAGTAGCATCTGTGCTATAATCGTTGTTTCTTTTGCCAAGGTAGGCGTTCTGGATACTGATGATGTTGTTTTCATAATCATCCAATGAATTCCAGCTATACCATGATTCTACTTTGAGTACAGCTTCCTCTTTGTTACCGGCATTCCATTCATTAACCGGATCACCAATTTTGGCTTCACCTACTTCGTTAGCGATAGCCGGCATTCCGCCTTCTGTATTAAAAATATCGGCGATAGCTGCGGCAGCAGTTTTATAGAGATCTGTGCTGCTGTGTCTTTTCATCATTTCACCATAAGCAGTTGGCACATCAGCATCGGAACTTCCTAAGCCATCTTTCCATGCTGTATACAATTCTTTAGTATCTTTCAGCATGTGTCTGGCTACTACTTTCAGGAACAATACTGCATTTTCTGTAAAGGCATCAGCCGCTTTGGCACTACCATCTGCAAACAACAGATATTCGGCAGTGTGGAAACCACGTACGTTTTGTGCTGCATTGGTAGGAGCGTTGTCATCATCGTCTACTTCATCATCTACATGAGAGAAATCTCCTTTTTCAAGTACCTGCTGTATACCGTCTTTATCCAATGGCCAGCTATCAAGGCTCGGGTCGAGTTTTTTCAAGGCTGCGGGTCCATACAGGAAAGCTTCACTCTCTTCCCATGGAATACGTGCTGCTCTCCAGGCTTCACATATGTCGGCAATCTGGTTGTTGCTTAATGAACCATACTGCATGGCTTGTACCAATGTATTGAACGTTGTGATTTTCTCCAGCATCATTGCATAAGTGGGGAGTACTACATCATCTACATAAGTGGCAATGGCAGGATCCAGTACATCATCATTCAACTTGATTTTTGTGTCAGCTGCTGCAATCTCTGCTTTGTATTTTTCGAATGGATTTTCATAGGTATCTGTTTCACCCGTCTTTTTTTCATCATCATCACTACATGCACTGAACGTTAATGTAAGTCCCATTAACAAGATTGGAAATAAATTTCTTGTCTTCATCTTTTTACTTTCTATTTGTTTATTATTAAAGTTATCTCTTTACAAACCAACCCACATAGGCAATACCTATTGAGGTTATATTTTCGTTGTTGTATTTACCACCGCCAATTCTGCGTTTGCTGTAGTCTGCTTTTACTACGAGGTTGGGCAGTGCATAGTAGTTTAGTCCTACTGTCCACATAGAGGTTTTGAGGCGGGCATCCGGTGTTTTCAGATAACCGGCTTTTTCCATAGGATTATAATATTCGTAGCGAACAAACGGATAAATGCGCGGTGCTTTTTCACCGAAGAAAGATCCGATGTTGTAGCCTGCTTCTCCTGCATAGCTTACTGCATTTTTAGCTACGTCTGTGGTAGGATATCCGGTCGCTTTTGGTGATTTACGATTGATTTCCGAAAGGCTGGCAGCTTCTCCGAGATTACCATAAACCATATTGGCACGAGCTATGAAAGTGTTTTTCGGACTCTTATACTGTGCATCTGCTGTAAAAATTGTTACAGGGAACTTATGTCCTATATTTCTGCTTGGTTTACTACTGTTTTTTGCTGTTTGGTTATAATAGAAAGAACCGCCGATACGAAGTCCGCGTATTCCGGAGTAATTGAGCCGTGCCACAAATGCAGGACTTGTGAAATTGTCAATTTCGAATGCTCCCTGGCGTCCTTTACCTACCCAGTTTGTATTACGGAAGTTTTGGGGATCCAGTCCGGCTACTAATTGCAACTCATAATCAAATTTATATACTTTACCGAAGAATGCGATACCCGTTTCGTGCCAGGTAGAAGGAAGTATGGTAGTTTCTCCTTCGGGGCGATAGACTCCGAAGAAATTAACCGGTTCGTGATGTGAGTTAGTCAGACCAACGGGAACAATCATGTGTCCGGCGCGGATGTTGAAAGCAGGATGAATCAATTTGGTAATATGGAATTGTTCGAGTGCTACTTCACCTCCTTTTTCTATTTCAACTTCATACTCCCCGTTTTCTTCGTACCATTCTATCTCGCGTGCACTTCCTGTTCCTCCATATTCAAATTCGATTTCGGCACCTAATATCCAGGTGGGAGAGAACTTATAGTCAAAGGCGAGTACAAAGCGCGGGATTGCAACTGTACCCCGGTTCTCTTTCACACTACCCTTTTCGGTCATTCGGTTGAGTCCGTAATCCATGTAGCTTGCTACCATTTCACCATATCCGCCAAAACGGAACTTATTATATTCTTCTGTGTAAGAAGAACTCTTTTCTTCTTTCTTAGTAGAGTCTTTTCCCTGTGCAACTGTTTTGCCGAAAGACATCAGGAAACAGAGGATAAATAAACTTGTTAATTTTCTCATGTTTTATATAAATTTTTCTGGGGCAAAGGTAGATGAGATTAAAAAGGGCGACAATACCCACAAATAATGAATGTTATAGTCGGTTATCAGTATAAATAGGTAATTAAGATTTAAAAGATCAGAATAATTATGAAAAGGAAGTTATTTATGACTTTTTTATAAAGAAAGGCTACAAAATGAGGTAGATGTGTATAAATAATTTTGCCGATTTACATCTGTATCTCAGTTTTTTGTTATCTTTGTTAATGGTAAAGCATATTCTTTAACAATTGAATGGTAAGGAGTACTTTATCTTGTAACTTAAATACTATTACTATTATCATTCTCTTTTTTTTCTACTTTTTGGGCTTTTAGTCAAATAACCTATAAGAATAATTGTATTCGTAGTGGAGATGAAATCATAAAAGAGCAAGTTGAATTTAAGGATCCAGGAAGATCTGGTGAAAATGTTATCTGGAATTTCAGTGAACTTAAAGCGATTAATTCTAAATATAAATTGAGTTTTCATTCTCCTTGTCTTATTAATGATAGTATCTATATTATGGGATGTGATACTCTTTTAAAGGAGAATTCAGATATCAACAATTTAATTATTGGCAAAGAACATTCTACGATGTATTATTATCAAGTAAAGAATGATACATTATTCTGTTTGGGACATGAAAATCCTATAACCCTTATGCACAATACAATTCCATTTCCATTAATGACATATCCTTTTGATTACAAACAAAGAATTGAGCATAAATTTGAGTCTGAAGGAATACATTCTTCACAAAGTGGGACTAATACTTTTGGGAATATAAGTATTGAATCGGATGCTTATGGGAAAATGATATTGCCTACTGGCGATACACTTAATCATGTTGTTAGAATTAAAACGACTCAATTAATAAATGATACTTTATATATAAAGAATAATATTGGACCGAATGATATTAGTAATATATTTCTAAGGAAACAATTAAAAAAGAAAGTTGAAAAGCATCATAAACAAATAGAAGCAGATACATATAGTTGGTATGTTCAAGGTTATCGTTATCCAGTCTTTGAAACGGTTCAGGCATTTGATGTTATAGATAGCTTAAAAAAACAGACATTTGCAGCTGCTTATTTTTATCCACCTGTAAACCACTATTATCTGGATGACGATTTAGATAATACAATAGTATTGGATAGTTTGAATAATGAGAAAGCTCCGAATATACTTACAAATTGGATTAATCAGAATTTCTCTCATAACTTCTGGCCCAATCCTGTTTCGACAGAATTGAATATAGAATATAAGTTAGAACAAGGAGCTAATGTCGGCATAACATTGTATAGCTCTGTACATGGGATCGTGAAAATAATTCCTGTGAAGTATATGGATATGGGATTATATAGAGAAACAATTGATTGTTCTACTCTTTTTCCGGGAGCATATATCATACAGTTTAATGTGGAAAATGAATTGATATCTAATATTGTTCTTAAAAAATGATAGTAATGAAGAAAACCACAATAATATTGCTCTATTTTTTTGTAAGTATTATGATCTTAAAAGCCCAAGCTGAAGTTAAGGATAGTATTATAAATAGTATTCAATTAGATTCTATTCAATTGCGTTCAGCAGTTCCAATGGCAGATACAAGATATATTCCTAATATACCAAATGTAGTGTTACCTACGCCTGAGTCTCAAAAATTCATGAAATATGGTAATCATGAACCTTCTTTAGCTACAGGCACCGTAAACATAAGTATTCCATTTTATCAAATCAATATTGGAAATTTTTCTTTGCCGATCTCTTTTCAATATGCAACAAATGGTATTAAACCAGAAGATAGTCCTCATCCGATGGGGTATGGCTGGATATTGCAGCCTGCTTTGAGAATTACAAGAATTTTAATGGGGCGAAATGATTTTTCATCTCGTCGGAGTACTTGTGATGTGGCTGAAATGGATTTCTCAAATTTTCAGCAAGAATTTCTTTATTTAAAAAGTACGTTGACTAAATTAAATGATAATTATCCCAGCGATTGGGAATATACAAATATCGATTCAAAAGTGGATATTTTTACAATACATCTTCCTGATGAAAAGATTAACTTTGTGCTTGAAAAAGAAGGAGATAAATGGATTGGTATAACAGATGGATCATTCGCAAAAATAGAAGCAACCGAACGACAGATTATAGTGAAAGATGAAAAAGGTATAACATATATTTTTGGAGGAGATGATAGCTGTTTAGAAAAAAGAACATATTATTCAAATGGTAATCCACAACTTTATATATCTGCATGGGGATTAAAAAAGATTATATTACCTAATAATAATATAGTGTTATTTGATTGGGAAGCAAAAAGTCGAATATCCAGATCATTTAAGAGCCATTCTGAAAGTTGGTTTGATTTTCATTCATGGGTACCTATGAATTTTTATCTTCATGGTTATGAGATTGATGACGATTTGTCTCAAAAAGAACCGATAATGAGTCATAGTACTGAAGGAGAGATATGTAAAACACTTCAAAACATTTTGATAAAAAAAATATA
>OBXF01001423.1_pt1 | contig 11192 bp, 9 predicted proteins | sample 1495371 | NCBI WGS metagenome assembly OBXF01 (sample SAMEA2580143, study PRJEB22360) | human gut metagenome | biome: human gut; feature: human-associated habitat; material: faeces | place: Denmark | collected 2008/2010 | reverse complement strand
CAGTAGCCTCGCCTTCCACGTCAGAATTGGTAGCGATGATAACTTCCCTGACCGTATCACCCTGCAGACGCCGCAGCAGCTCTTTTACACGCAGATTATCAGGACCGATACCGTCAAGCGGTGACAAAACGCCGTGCAGCACATGGTAAACACCGTTATAACCGCGGCTGCGTTCCATCGCCATTACATCCTGCGGCTGTTCCACAACGCAGACTACACTGTGGTCGCGTCCTGCATTGCCGCAAACCTCACAGGTCTCGGCATCAGTAAGATTATAACAAATATCACACAAACGGATCTGCCGCTTGGCCTCCAGCAGTGTTTCTGCCAGACGGCGCACCTCTTCTTCCGGCATATCGATAATATGATACGCCAGGCGCAGAGCGGTTTTGGAACCAATACCGGGCAGGCGCCGCAGCTGTTCATGCACATTGGCCATCGGCCGGATCATTCTGGCCATTTTCAGAACATGCCCGGCATTTTCATCCCGCCGGTCAGTTTGCCCATTTCAGCTTCAGTCATTTCGTCGATCTTGCGCATACCTTCGTTAACTGCCGCTACCAAAAGGTCTTCCAGCATTTCTACATCTTCCGGGTCTACTGCGCTGGGATCGATCTTAACGCTGACAACTTCTTTTTTACCGCTGACAACTACGGTGACAGCACCGCCGCCTACTGTAGTTTCGATTGTACGCAGCTTTAATTCTTCCTGCATTTTTGCCATATCAGCCTGTAATTTCTGTACTTTTTTCATCATGCCCTGCATATTTCCCATACCACCGTTAAACATTATTGTTCCTCCTCGTAATGATGCCTTGCGGCAGAAATTTGATTTATAATTTTTGCAGTGTGCCGCCAAAAGCGTCCAGCGCAGCCTTCACAGCCGGTTCAACATCTTCCGCCGGCGGCTGTTTTGGAGCAGCTTTAGGTTGGGCAGCGGCAGGCTTGGCGGCAGTGATGCATTCCAGCCGTACACTTTGCCGTGCCAGCCTCAGCAGCACTTCTTCAAAAGCTTTCTTATAATCAGGATCGTTCATCCTGACGCACATGAATTTATTTTTGAAACCAACGGTCAAAACGCCGTTTTCATACCCTGTAACATAGCCGCCAGCGGCACAGGCCACCATAGACTGTTTTTTCTCATTCTTAAGGATCTCCAAAGCCTGGTTCCACAGATCTTCTCCTTCGGTCCAGTCACCGCTGTATTCCAGTGTCGTCGCAGCAGCTGCTTCCTCAGAAACAGGTTTCGGCTCTGTTTCAGCTTTTGCCGCAGCAGCAGGCTGGGGTTCCGCCGCTGGTGCCTGAACGGCACTTACTGCCGGCGCTTTTTTTACCCGGGACGCTGCAGGAGCAGCAACCGCCGCTGCCTGTTTTTCTTCGGGTTCAGGCTTAATCTGAGTCCTGCTGTTTGCAGCACCAAAAGGCACACCGCTGCGCACCTGATGCTCCAGCTGCTCTACGCGGGCCATCAGTGCGGCAATAGTACTGCCCTCAATACGGCACAGATCAAACAGACATAATTCCGCAGTAATCCTGCCCCGCGCACTGAACCGCAATTCACCCATGGCCTGATGCAGACGTTCTTCAGCCGCCATCAGGCGATCACTGCCAAATAACAGAGCCAGCTCGGAAATAGCTTCTTCCGTATCCGTCAAATAAATTTCGTGGTATCCGGGCGATGCTTTATAGAGCAGCACCGCCCGCAGATACTCGGCCAGCTCTGTCAGGATCTGACGCACATCCTTGCCCTGCTCAGCCAAACGGTTCAGCAGCTGCAAAGCAGCTGACAAGTCCTGCCTGCCGATCGCACGCACCAGCTCACGCAGCGCTTCACGCCCCACGATACCTAAAACGTTCCGTACCGTTTCGGCAGTTACAGTATCGGCCATCACGCCGCACTGATCCAACAGGCTCAGCGCATCACGCATACCTCCGTCCGACTGAATCGCAATCAGTTTCAAGGCTTCGTCATCCGCTCTGATTTCGCTGCCGTCAGCAACCTCGCGCAGACGTTTGGCAATATCCTCATTAGTCACACGTTTAAAATCAAAACGCTGACAGCGGGAATGGATCGTTGCCGGTATCTTATGCGGCTCTGTCGTCGCCAAAATAAACACGATATGCGCCGGCGGCTCTTCCAACGTTTTCAGCAGCGCGTTAAAAGCTTCTGTCGTCAGCATATGCACTTCATCGATAATATATACTTTATAACGCCCGTTGACAGGAGCAAACATGACTTTTTCACGCAGGTCACGGATCTCATCGATACCGCGATTAGAGGCAGCGTCGATCTCAAACACATCCATACTGCTGCCGTCATTGATCCGCTGGCAGTTGGCGCACTCGTTACAGGGATTAGCAGTAGGCCCCTGCTCACAATTCAGAGCTTTCGCCAGAATCTTCGCCGTACTGGTCTTGCCTGTACCTCTTGGACCGGCAAATAAATACGCATGCGCAATCCGTCCTGTCGTCAAAGCATTGCTCAATGCGATCCTCACTGCGTCCTGACCTACAAGGGCATCGAAGCCCTGCGGCCGCCAGCGCCGGTATAGTGCTACATAAGCCATTTTCTGCCTCCTTTCCCGTCATTAAGCCTCTGAGTTTCTTATCTACTTATTATATAAAATTTACGGATATAAGTACATATCCAATTTTGTGAAAAATTTAAGGGACACTTTTGCATCAATAATATAAAAATGCAAAAACCCGGCTGTCATAAACAGCCGGTTTAATCTCAGTTGTTTCCCTGTAGGGCCACAGACGCAGGCACCCCTGCGGCACATAAGAGGATCCGCTTAGTGCTGCTTCCTTCCGGACCTGACACGGTTCACAGACTCCTATTGCGCAGGACCCGCCGCCTGCGGTCCTACAGAAAAACAAAAAGCCGCTGACCGCGGCAAACTTTTTTTAAGTGGCGGAGAGAGAGGGATTCGAACCCTCGGTACGGTTTCCCGTACACACGCTTTCCAGGCGTGCACCTTCAACCGCTCGGTCATCTCTCCAGGTTGAAAAAATCAGGGATTATGCTATTCACTAAGCGGTAAAAATAAACTTGCGGCTGGCTTAATCCAGCCGCAAGTAACAGTATACTGATTTCCGGAAGATATGTCAAGAGTTTCCATCAAGATTATGTAAAATTTTTTTCACTTCTCTATTAATCATTACTTACTTCATCAGCAGGCAGCAGCAGCAGTGAGCGCTCGGAATTAAGCGTAACGTTCTGAGCTGTTGCCCCCATTACCAGGCCTTTGACCAGGCCGGCACCGGTTTTAGTCATCGCGATCATCGACACATTTTCTTCTTCCGCCCAGCGGCAGATTTTTTTAGACGCCGCCCCTTTATCGACCAGATAAGAAGCCTTGATCCCAAAAAGTTTCATCTCGGCCACCAGTTCTTCCATCCGCGATTCGGCATTCAGCAGCTTGCTCTCAAGATCGCTCTGATTGCGGCTGCGTTCCACTACATGTACGAACACCACTTCCGCTACATGCTCACGCAGGCTGCGGATCAAATTGAGCGCCACTAAAGATTTCTTAGAAAAATCGGTCGGTATCATCAATTTACGCAACATATCATCATCGGCAATATTGTCGCTGTCACCGTCGGTTTTGGCAACAAACAATGGCCGCTTCGAAGATCTGGCAAGATCAAAGGTCGTACTGCCCAGCAAGGCACTTCTAAAAAAGCCCTTTCCATGCGAAGCCACTAAAGTCAGATCTACTTCTTTATCGTCGCCGACGCGGGTTATTTCTTCAAATACCTCGCCCCAGGGCATTTCGATACTTACTGCTTCATAACCGTTGCGCATCAGCTCGTTGGCATACCCCTGCAGCTTGCTGTAAACCTTTTTATAACTGCTACTGTAAGGATCTGCGTCCTCTTCTTCATCGAATACATAAGCTAGAATAATTTCTGTATTTGTATCGGGGCACAGACTGTACAGGCACGGCAGCAGTATTTCTGACTTAGGCGTAAGATCCATTGCTAACAAAACTCTTGTAAACATGTCGTTCATTGCTCCTCTTTATCTAAAAATAGCTTGCGTCGACAACGCCGGCAGTTCCTGCCGACAATCTTTTTTCATCCTATTTAAATAGTTATATTTCGCCATTTATAAAAAAAATCCTGCCTTATTATTGTAAGTTGACTTTGAACAGGTTAAAATATATACAGAAATTTGAATTTATACAAAAGGAGCTAATGCGATGTTAAAGCAAAAAATCGACACAGCCGCACTCTTTGCTCAGAAAAAAACAGAAGTTCAAAGCAGCGCGCGCACTTTGCTGATACTTGACGGCCAGGAAAACGCCTATATTTCTGCCGATGAACTTACAGAAGAGCTTTTAGCAATTCCGGAAGAAGGTGCTATCTGGCTTGATATGTCATTATTCGGCTCGCACGATCAGGTAATGACCGTCGCCCGCTCCTTCAAACTGAGTCCCGCTACTCAAAACATTTTAGAAAATAAAAAACAGCAGCCGCGTTTATTCCGCGACGGCAACAACAGAATTCTCATCTGCCGCCACCTGCAGCTAAACGAAAGCGGCAATGCCGTTTATAATAATATTTGTTTCGCCGCCAGCGCCAACAGACTGCTTTCTCTGCAGCATGGCCGCTGTGACCGTTTAAAAAATGCGCGTACGCTGGTAACAACCCTGCAGAAGCCTAATAATACGATCCCGCAGGCTTTGACCCTGATTTTAGGCAAGATCCTTGACGACAACTGCGAGGTCATCAATTATCTGGAAGAACGGCTGCAGCTTCTGTCTGCAGCTTACAGCGAACAGTATGAACATCCAGATCCCAAAGAACTGCTGCGTCTGCGCCGCAGCCTGGTCACTGCCAAACAGGCGGTCTATCCGATGCGCCGCATCGTCAGCCGCGCCTTGCGTCAGGACCCGCCTTTAGTTATCGGCAGCGATAATGCCCCCGAACTTTTGACGATCAAACTGGAAGGTGCCGTACTTACCTTATCGGTCGCCGAAGAATTACTGACTTCTCTGGAGCGGCTCTGCGTCAATGCCGCTGCTGAACGCAGCGCTGATATTCAGGCTACGCTGACTACAGTGGCAGTCATTTTCCTGCCGCTGATTTGTATCAGCAGTATTTTTGCCATGAATTTCCAGTATATGCCGGAACTGAAATCCCAATGGGGCTATCCGCTCTGCCTTGGCGTTATGGCATTGATTGCTATCTTTACGCTTAAAAAATTACAACGTAAAAAATGGTATTAATATTTCAAAATTATATTGAACCTCAAATACGCAAAAACCATCTGTACTTAAAGTACAGATGGTTTTATTAGTTTTCAGGCGTTGAATACCTTACCCGGGTTAAGAATATTTTTAGGATCAAGCGCACGCTTGATTTCCTTCATCATTTTCATTTCTACCGGCTCCGTATATTTTTCCATGGCTTCGACCTTCTTAGCTCCGATGCCATGCTCGCCGGAAAGACGACCGCCCAGACTGTAAACATAAGGATAAGCTTCAGCATGGAAACGGCTTACTTCATCTTCCCACTGCTCGTCGCTCATCTCGCCTTTCAAAATCTGGAAATGCAGATTACCGTCGCCGGCATGAGCCAGCGTAAAGAGTTTAAAGCTGTAATTTTCCGCAACCCTGGTCAGATGGCGGATACAGTTAGCGATTTGATCGACCGGTACGACAAGATCATCAGAAGTGCTGACCAGACTCAAAACGCGCGTAGATTCCAGACAGTTGCGACGGAGCTTCCACACACGGTCATCAGCCTCTAAAACATCAGTAGCGCCGCTGGCACTGCAGATCTCGTCCAGCTGTTCCATTTTGCTTTCAAGCTCATCTTCATTAAAGGTCTCTACCGTCACAATAACATAAAAACCGTCTTCATAATGAGGCAGCTTCAATTCGCAGTAATCGCTGGAACTGCGTACAAACGCATTATCCATAAACTCCACGCTGGTCGGATTCAACCCCGCTTTGATCAGGTTCGGCACCAAACCGACAGCTTTATCCAAATCTGTAAAGATCGCAAGCAGATCCAGTTTATACGGACACAGCGGCAGCAGCTTTAAAGTGGCTTTAGTAATAATGCCCAAAGTACCTTCACTGCCCATGATCAGCTGTTCCAGGCAATAGCCCGTCGATTTTTTCTTCAGCCGTGCGCCCACATTAACGATATCGCCGGTAGGCGTAACTGCTTCAATCGCATAGACCTGATCGCGAGTAGTGCCGTAACGTACAGCCTTATTACCGCCTGCATTAGTAGCAATATTACCGCCGATCAGACAGCTGTCAGCGCTACAGGGGTCGCCTGCATAGAGGAAGCCGGCCGCATTGGCTTTTTCCTGAATTTCTACTGTACGCGCGCCAGCCTCGACAACCATATACATACCTTCAGTATTCAGCTCTTCGATTTTGTCCATCCGTTCCAACAGCAGAACGATACCGCCATAAACAGGGATCGCCCCACAGGAAACACTGGTCCCTGCACTGCGGGGTGTTACCGGCACATTATATTGATTGGCGATTTTCATGACCGCCGCAACTTCTTCTGTGCTGCCAGGCCAAACTACGACCTCCGGCAGATGATGATAACGGGGATCAGTTTCCTCGTCAGTTTTGTACTTTTCAAGGGTTTCGGCATCGGTCCTTACATACTCCGCGCCCAAAGCCGTTTGCAGAGCTGCTACCACTTCTGCGCTGACCGGTTCGTATTTACTCATAACTTCCATTCCTTTCTACTGTCCTACAAAATAAGATTTTATCTTTTCCGCAGCATACTGCCGCTGCAGTTCAATAACTTACAGATCAAAGATCTTGCCCGGGTTCAAAATCAGCTGCGGGTCCATTGCCGCCTTGATCGTGCGCATGATCGCCAGCTCGCCGGCCGGGGTATATGTTTCCATTTCTCTGAGTTTTTTTGCTCCGATACCATGCTCGCCGGCCAGACGCCCGCCGATGCTGTAAGCATAAGTATAAACCTCTTTATGGAAAGCTTCCACTTTGTTTTCCCATTCTTCGTCGCTCAATTCGCATTTGCATAAAACGATATGCAGATTCCCGTCGCCGATATGCGCGTTGATTTTGACCGGGAAAGGATATTTTTCGCCTATTTTCATAATAAACTTGATCGTACCGGCGATCTCATTAACAGGAACTACCACGTCGTCCGTCAGGGAAACCAGACTGATCAGACGTACAGACTCCTGACAGTTGCGGCGCATATCCCAAATACGTTCATCGGCTTCCAGCACATCGACAGCGCCGGCAGCACTGCACAACTCATCCAGCTGCTCCATTTTCAGATCCAGCTCGTCCTCGCTGAAAGTCTCCACTGTGATGATAACATAAATGCCGTTCTCATAATGAGGGGCTCCCTTAAACTCCAGATAGTCGGCCGTACCGCGCACATAGGAATTATCCATATACTCCACACTGGTCGGATTAATGCCGGCCTGCATGATTTTCGGCACTACGTCCAAGGCCTGCTCCGGATCGCTGAACACAGCCAGCAGATCAAATCTGTAAGGCGGGATCGGCTGCAGCTTAAGCGTCGCCTTAGTGATAATGCCCAGCGTGCCCTCACTGCCCATGATCAGCTGTTCCAAGCAGTACCCGGTCGATTTTTTCTTCAAACGTGCTCCCAGCTCTACGATCTCACCGGTCGGTGTTACGACCTCGACAGCGTAAACCTGGTCACGGGTCACACCGTAACGCACCGCTTTATTGCCACCGGCATTAGTGGCGATGTTGCCGCCGATCAGACAGCTTTCAGCGCTGCAGGGGTCGCCTGCATACAGAAAACCCGCCTCATTGGCATATTTTTGAATATCGACAGTACGCACACCGGCTTCAACCTCCATATACATACCTTCGGCATTCAGCTCGATGATCTTGTTCAAACGTTCCATTAAAAGGACAATACCACCGCATACAGGAATGGCGCCGCCTGCCAGACTGGTACCGCCGCTGCGGACAGTGACCGGCACATCATATGTATTGGCCAGCTTGATAACAGCCGCGATCTCCTGCGCGTCCTTCGGCAGAACAACCGCCTCCGGCAGATGGAACTTGCGCGGATCAGTTTCTTCGTCAGTCTGGTACTGCTCTAATTTTTCAGGCTCAGTCAAAACGTACTCAGCGCCGACGATAGTCTTTAAGGCGTCCAGCACTGCTTCCGTTACAGGAGCGTAAGTTTTCATACTTCCTCTTTCCTTTCCTTCTGTACCGCCAGCTCGGCAGGCGTAATCTCCGGGTGCTTATAACGAGTTTTCAGATCGGGTTTTAAACGTCCCAGGCTGATAGCATTCTGCGGACACCAGTGCGCACAGCCGAAGCAATGCACACACTCGCTGCCAAAAGCAGGCTTACCAGCTGCCATAGTTATATTGCCAGCGGGGCAGACCTCGGCACAAATGCCGCAGCCGACACATTTATCATCAGCGCAGCTCAGCTTACCGAACTGCTTGATCTTATCCAGCACCCACATACCGGCAGCTGTACCGCCATACTTCCACAAAAAACCACGATCCAGATGCTGATAATTATCATACTTATTTTTGATATTACGGGCGATCAGTCCCAATTCAGCCGGAGCGCTGCGCAGCAGCTTCTCCTGACGTGCCTGCGGCGAAGGAAAGACGATACTGTTATCAGGCAGCGCCACCTGAGCTCCATATGATAACCGCAGCTCACGCTGCTTTAAAAGCTCTTTCCCCTGACCCAGCGCCTGTCCGGACATCGCGCCCATAGTCACTACTAAAAAGATATACTGAGGCACCATTTTCACCTGCTGCAGAAAAGCCTCCACTACAGGCGGCAGCGCCATACAATAAACAGGGCAGACGATACCGACAACTTCGTCCTGCACCTCATAAGGCGCTTTTAAATAACCGGTAATGCCTTCCAGCCGGCACTGCTCCAGTTCCTGCGCGATACTTTTAGCGGCATACAGGCTGTTACCTGTGCCACTCAAATAAAAAATCACTGCCATGAGGTTCGCCTCGCTTCTTTGATAATCCGTCAAACGGCAGATAAATAACCGCTTCCATTATATACCAAATGAAGTTGGATAGTCAAAAACGACATATGATCCAAATTTATCTGCTAATAAAAAAAAGACACCCGTAAGAGCGTCTTTTCATTCCTGCTATTATCATCAACTATCCGTACCAGCTCCATTAGCTATAAAGAGCAAATACACACCTTTATTCTAACGATTTGCAAAAAACATCATATTCTGTTATCGTTATTTTATCACTCATAAATCTTTTTTCAGTATCTCTGTAAAATTCAACTTTTGTTTTCTCCCATTTACCCTTCTGATAGCCATAGTAAAAGCGCCAGTGCTGCATAGCATTAGAAAGATATGATTTCTCTGCTTTGGAGGCTTCTTCTTTGGTAGGATAACTGCCTGTAAATATTTCAGTGTATCGCTCAACATCAAGTATGCCTATATAAGGGTACATGACAGAATCATTTTTTTTAACATCCAAAGAATAAACAGGTTCCAGATTCCGCACCTTGAACCAATGTCCTGAACCCTGCAGTCCATGTTTAGAGGGATCAAAATAACGTATGTGGACAGCATCTTTTTTATAGGTAGCGAGAACAGGCTGCATAATATCCTGCACATGCACTTTAAAAGAATCCACTACAACCTGCTCATCAGCTAAACAAGAAGCGCAGACCAAAAGCAATGCCATAATTAAAATCAGCAAACGTTTTGTCATTTCTCTCACCCTTTCAGCTTGATTATACAATGCTGAAATTTTACATTAAATCAAATTTACAATGCAACTTCTTTTATTTTCTGAACTGCTGTTACAAAAAGCTCTGTCAACGCAGAGTTTTTTGCTTAGCTGTTTATATCAGAAATTACGCTGATAGCTGATACCGACAACTTTAGCATAGTTATCATGGCTGCGGGCGGTATCATAAGTATCACCAGCTGCTACATGTCCTTTGATGCTCAACCCATCGATATCGATAAAGCCCAATGTCATGGCAAGTGTCTGTTTTTTATCGTGGTACTGGAAGCCCAGACTGTAGGTGCGGCGGGCACCGGTCGGCACGATAAAATCGGCGCCGTCAAAAGGTATTACCGATTCATCATAGGCATAACCGCCCATGATGGTATATTTATCGCTCAGTTTATGTTCTACGCCCAAAGCATAACGCCAGCCGTTGCTCCAGTTTTTTGGAGAAGCAATAGTTCCTAAACCTTCAATGTCGATATTCAAAGCATCATAAGTACTCCATTTGGTATAGGTACCGTTCAATTCTACCCGAGTACGGTCATCAAATTTATGATTGTAACCAATAGCCCAGCTGTCGGGCAAAGTTACTTTGCCATAGGCATCTCTTTTTATACTCATACCATTTACCATATAAGCTTTAAAATCTGCTTCCATACTGTGAGTCACCTTGCTGCGGTAAACCAGGCCGATCTCATTTTTAGAATCAAAAGCATAATTGGCAGCCGCATTCCAGCCTAAAGCCCAGCTTTCGCCCTTTGTTTGCGTAGCTGCATCCCCCATAAATGGAATTCGAGAATTTTTCTGCAGTTCCAGACCCACATAATTGACTTCCGCCCCCACGGCCGCACTCCACTTGTTGTCAAACTTGCGGGCATAGGTCGGCGTCAGGCTGGCGCCGTTCAAGCGAGAGAAAAAGGCATTAGATGCAACTTTAGAATCCCGTTCAAATTCTGAGATCATGCCGAAACGGCTGAACAACCCTACACCAATCCAGTCTTTGTCGTTGAGCTGTTTGACATAGTAATTGCCGGGAGCCCAACCGGCATGTACGACGTTTTTACCTTCGTCAATAGACTTTCCTGTAGCGTCATAAGCCGTATATTTGCCATGCGGGCTGATATAAACCGCACTCTGTTTAAAAGCTTCGCCCCGCACTTTGGTGATCGACGCCGGATTGTAGGCAATATTGGCGGCGTCATTCTCAGCAAACATTCGCGCTCCGCCCATAGCCACACCTTCAGCTGACCACTCGTTGATCGCAAAGCCTTCGGCCCCAGCATCGACAGCCGGCACAGACAAAACACAGGCCAACCCTATTATCGTAAAATGTTTCTTTAAAAACAAAACAGACACCTCACAATTAACAAAATTTTCCAATATTAATAACAATATTTTAACAGCTTTTGCTTTTTATTGTGGAGAAAGTTTTAATCCAACAATTAAATTATTTT
>OBXF01001409.1_pt1 | contig 11278 bp, 8 predicted proteins | sample 1495371 | NCBI WGS metagenome assembly OBXF01 (sample SAMEA2580143, study PRJEB22360) | human gut metagenome | biome: human gut; feature: human-associated habitat; material: faeces | place: Denmark | collected 2008/2010 | reverse complement strand
GGCGAACCCCCCGCCGAGATCGGCCTCGGCGGCTTCGAATCCCAGTCGGGAGGGTTCGAACAGCCGGACACCGCCGTCCGTAACCGAATAGGTCATGCGTCCGGCGGAGTCTACGGCGAACGCCAGACGAATCGTGCCGTCGGGGGAGGTAACCCCGGTATTTTGCGAACAGGCGCCGCACAAGGCCAGCGCGACAAGGGAGAAGAGGAAGGATTTCATATCGGTCGGGTTAAGCAAACGGTTAAATCAAAGGAAAGCTTCGAATCCGGGCAGGCGTTTGACGGGCGAGAATTCGATGATCTCGTAATCGGCGACGCCGTGGATGCGGAACGGGTCCTCCGCCGTCAGGGTCTCGACCGCAGCACGGTCCGCAGCGCGGCAAAGAATGACGCCGCCCGTCCGGGGATTCTGCGGCCCCGAACAGAGAAACGTCCCTGCGGCATACTGGCGGTCGAGGTATTCGCGGTGCGCCGCGAGGTGCCGTTCGACCTCCGCAAGCGGCAGTTTGTAAGTCAGCAGTACGATGAACACCCGCTACAGTTTTATGTCGTAAATCTGGATCACGCCCTGCAGTTTGCCGGCTTCGTCGGTCACGAGCAGCGAGGTGACCTTGTTGCGGGTCATCATCTTCTCGGCTTCGATCAGCTTCCGGTCGGCAGAGATCGTCTTCGGATTCGGCGTAGCGATATCGGCGGCCTTGATGTTGAAGAACTCGGCGCGGCGGCGCTCCATGGCGCGGCGCACGTCGCCGTCGGTCACGATGCCCTCGATGCGGTCGCCGTCGCAGATGATGATGAGTCCCAATCCGCCCTTGCTGATGGCGTGGATCATGTCCGTCGCCGAGCAATCGGGCGCCACGACCGGAAGATCGTGCGAACGCATCACGTTGCCGACGGTCATCAGCAGGCGGCGTCCGAGGCTTCCGCCCGGATGCAGGCGTGCGAAATCGACGCTCGTAAAGCCCCGCATCTGCATCAGCGACACGGCCAGCGCGTCGCCCATGGCGATCTGCGCTGTGGTCGAGGTCGTCGGCGCGAGGTGCAGGATGCAGGCTTCCTCTTCGACGCTTACGTCGAGGTGCACGTCGGAGTTCTTGGCCAGCGCGGATTCGGGATTGCCGGTCATCGAGATCAGCTTGTTGCCGTTGGAGTGGATGAAAGGCACGATTTTCAGGATTTCGTCGGTCTCGCCCGAATAGGAGAGCGCCAGCACGACATCCTCCTTCGAGATCATGCCCAGATCGCCGTGAAAGGCTTCGCCGGGATGCAGGAAGAAGCTGGGCGTACCGGTCGAGGCGAGCGTCGCGGCGATCTTGCGCCCCACCAGCCCCGACTTGCCCATGCCCGTAACGATACATTTGCCCTGACCCGAAAGGATCATTTCGACGGCGTCGGCGAAGTTATCGCCCAACGTCTCCTTCATGCGCTTGAGCGCCAGCAGTTCGGTGTTGATCGCCTTGCGGGCCAGATCGAGAATCTGGGCTTTCGTGGTATCGGTCATTATAGCAGAGTTTTAATGAGGTTTTCCAGTTCGTCGAGCTGCAGCATGTTCGGGCCGTCGCTCTTGGCATGGTCCGGGTCGGGATGCACTTCGAAGAAGAAGCCGTTGGCGCCGAAGGCTTTGGCGGCCTGCGCCATGGCGGGTACGAATTCGCGGTTGCCCCCCGTCTTGCCGCCTGCGGCGCCGGGACGCTGCACCGAATGGGTGCAGTCCATCACCACGGTCGGGGCGATGCGCAGCATTTCCGCAATATTGCGGAAATCGACGACGAGGTTGTTGTAGCCGTAAATATTGCCGCGCTCGGTGAGCCATATCTCCGAAGCGCCCGCATCGCGGGCCTTTTCGTAGGGATAGAGCATGTCGGCGCCCGACAGGAACTGCGCCTTCTTGATATTCACCGTCCTGCCCGTCTTCGCGGCAGCGACCAGCTGGTCTTCACCGAACTGCAGCGGTGCGAAACGCGGCAGCGACCAGCAGGTCGGTCTGGCGGCAGAGGAACGCGGGAATCTGGATCACGTCGACCACTTCGCCCACGGGCGCGGCCTGCCACGATTCATGGATGTCGGTCAGCAGCTTCAGCCCCCACTTCGCACGCACGTCGGCGAGCATCCGAAGCCCCTTTTCGAGTCCGGGGCCGCGGAACGACGAGATCGAGGTGCGGTTGGCCTTGTCGAACGACGCCTTGAAAATGATGTCCGCGCCGAGTCTTTCGTTGATCGCCACAAGACGCTGCGCCACGGTGTCGAGCAGTTCGACAGACTCGATGACGCACGGTCCGGCGATAAATTTGATCTTCATAAGATTCGATTATGAGTTAAGAACAAAGGCCGGGGAAGCCGCCGCCCGCCAAGCAGCCGGGCTTCGACTCCCGACTTTTCATTTTCCATGCCTGATCAGGAAGGCTTCTGCCTTCTCCAGATCTTCGGGCGTGTCGATGCCGATGGTCTCGGCATCGGTAACGCCCACGCCGATCTTATAGCCGTTCTCCAGCCAGCGAAGCTGTTCGAGCGACTCGGCCTTTTCGAGCGCGGACTGCGGCAGGGCCGTAACCGCGCGCAGGACCTCCGTGCGGAACGCATAGAGACCGATATGCTTGTAGAACGTATGGCGCGCCAGCCACTCCGACCGTTCGACGCCCCGCAAGTAGGGGATCACCGAACGCGAGAAGTAGAGGGCGCGCGACTGCGCGTCGAGCACCACTTTCGGGGAGTTGGGATTTTCGAGGGCTTCGAGACCGTCCGTCGCGGCGAAAGGCCTGACCAGCGTGGCGATGTCGGTCGCCGGATCGTCGAAGCAGCGTTTCACGGCTTCCAGCTGCGAGGCCCGGACAAAAGGTTCGTCGCCCTGCACATTGACCACCACGTCGTAGGTCTTGCCCTGTTTGAGATAGGCTTCCCAGCAACGGTCGGTGCCGCTTTTGTGGTCCGGCGAGGTCATCTCGGCCCGGCCGCCGAAAGCGAGCACGGTATCGTAGATACGCTCATCGTCGGTGGCGACCACGGCGTCGTCCAACACGCCCGCCACCTGCTCATAGACGCGCTGAATGACGGGCCTGCCGCCCAGCATCGCCAGCGGCTTGCCCGGAAAGGGCCTCGCAGCGCGGCCTGCGCGGGAGGAAAGCGCGTCGAGCCGTAACGCGCCGGTATGATTGCGATAAATTTCATCGTCTCGGTTATTTAGCCATAAAAATAAAAAGTAAAAGGTGAAAATCAAAACTTTTCACCTTTTACTTGCATCTTCGCTTCAGACGAGCGCCAGTTTCAGCACTTCGTCGTTGGTCTTCACGTAATGGAACGTCAGCCCTTCGACGTATTCGGGTTTGATCTCGGCGATGTCCTTGCGGTTCTCCTCCGAAAGGATCAGTTCGGTGATGCCGGCGCGCTTGGCCGCCAGAATCTTCTCCCTGACGCCGCCCACGGGCATCACGCGGCCGCGGAGGGTCGTTTCGCCCGTCATGGCGATACGCTCCCGCACCTTGCGTCCGGTGTAGGTCGAGACGATCGAGGTCACCATCGTGATACCGGCCGACGGCCCGTCCTTCGGAATCGCCCCCTCCGGCACGTGGATATTGATGTCGTTCTTCTCGAACGCCGAAGCGTCGATTCCCAGCTCCGCGTGGTGGGCCATCACCCACTCGTGGGCGATCGTCGCCGACTCCTTCATCACCTCGCCCAGATTACCCGTCAGGCTGACTTTGCCCTTACCGGGAGTCAGCACCGATTCGATGTAGAGGATGTCGCCGCCGACCTCGGTCCACGCAAGACCCGTCACCACGCCTGTCATGCCGCCCACTTCGTACTCCTCGCGGAGGAACTTGGGCATGCCGAGAATCTTCTCGACGTCCTTGGCCGTGATTTCGGGCGCGAAGGCTTCGTCGAAAGCGATCTGCTTGGCGCGGGCGCGGGCGATCTTAGCCAGCAGCTTGTCGAGCGAGCGAACGCCCGACTCGCGGGTGTAGCCGGAGATGATGCCTTCGACGATTTGGGGCGTCATCACGAGTTCCTGCTCCTTGATGCCGTGGGCCTCGCGCTGCTTGGGCAGCAGGTGGTCCAAAGCGATGCGGATCTTCTCCTCGACCAGATAGCCCGGAATGTTGATCATCTCCATACGGTCGCGCAGGGCCGGGGCGATGTTGGCCACGTTGTTGGCCGTGGCGATGAAGAGCACCTTCGACAAGTCGTACTCCATGTCGATATAGTTGTCGTGGAAGGTGGTGTTCTGTTCCGGATCGAGCACTTCGAGCAGTGCGCTCGACGGGTCGCCGTGGTTCGAAACGGTCACCTTGTCCACCTCGTCGAGGATAATCACGGGGTTCGACGAACCGCACCGCTTGATGGTCTGGATGATCCGGCCCGGCATGGCGCCGATGTAGGTGCGGCGGTGTCCGCGAATCTCCGACTCGTCGTGCAGGCCGCCCAGCGAAATACGGCCGAACTTGCGGCCCAGCGCCGCGGCCACCGACTTACCCAGCGAGGTCTTACCCACGCCCGGAGGGCCGTAGAGGCAGAGGATCGGCGATTTGAGGTCGCCCTTGAGCTTGATGACGGCCAGGTGCTCCAGCAGCCGCTCCTTCACCTCGTCCAGACCGAAATGGTCGTGATCGAGCTGTTCGCGGGCGCACTTGAGGTCGAGGTTGTCCTTCGTCACGTCGTTCCACGGCAGTTCCAGCAGCAGCTGCAGGTAGGTCATCTGCACCGAATATTCGGCCACGGCGGGATTCAGCCGCTCGACCTTCTGCAACTCCTTCTCGAAGGTTTCGCCCACCTCCGCGGGCCAGTTCTTCTTCTTGGCCTCCTCGCGCATCTTCTCGATGTCGGCATCGGCGCCGTCGCCCAGTTCGTCCTGGATCGTACGCATCTGCTGCTGGAGGTAGTAGTCGCGCTGCTGCTTGTCGATCTCCTGCTTGACGCGCTCCTGAATCTGGTTCTTCAGCTCGGCCAGCTGCTGCTCGCGGATCAGGATTTCGAGCAGCTTGCGGGCGCGGGCCAGCAGGCCGGGGGCCTCCAGCAGCGACTGGCGGTCTTCGTCCGTCAGCTCCATGTTGGAGCAGATGAAGTTGATGATACCGCGCTTCGAGTCGATGTTCTTGATGGCGAAAGCCGCCTCCTTGGGCATCGACGGCGACACGTTGATGATGTTCAGCGCCACGTCGCGGATCGAGTCCACGAGAGCCTCGAACTCGATGCTCTTCACATCGGGAGTCGAATCGCGCAGGGCCGTCACCCGGGCCTTGAAATAAGGCTCGGTGGTGATGTACTCCGTGATCTCGACCTTCTCCAGACCGTTCAGGATCACCGTGAGGTTGCCGTTGGGCATTTCGAGGATCTTGATGATCCGCGCGGCCGTGCCGACCTTGTACATGTCGTCCGGCGCGGGGTCCTCGACGTCGCTTTCGCGCTGCAACACGGCGCCCAGAATACCGCCTTCGGCATTCACGGCGCGCACGAGGTTGATGCTCTTGTCGCGGCCCACCGTGATGGGCGTGATGGCGCCGGGGAAAAGCACCGACGAACGCAGCGTGAGAATGGGTATGATTTCGGGCACTTCGACCTCCTCCACAGGCTCGTCGCCGCCGGTCACGATGGGGATCACGCGGTGATTGCCGTCGAGCAGCTCGGGGACGAGATTCACGTCGTCTACTTCGATGGTTTTGATCTTATCTTTTTTGCTCATAGGATATACAGATATATAATGGTGCAAATATAACGATTTTTTAGAAATTTTATTTTATCTTTGACAGAATGTTAATAACTTTGCATCCCTGAAAACAAAGTAAAATTCAACGCGCCATGCAAATCGCAGACAAATACGCACCGCAGCAGATCGAATCCAAATGGTACGACTACTGGATCGAACAGCATATTTTCCACTCGGAACCCGACCAGCGGGAACCCTACACGATCGTCATCCCTCCCCCCAACGTGACGGGCATGCTCCACATGGGGCACATGCTCAACAACACGTTGCAGGACGTGCTGGTGCGCCGCGCCCGCATGTCGGGAAAGAACGCCTGCTGGGTGCCGGGCATGGACCACGCGTCGATCGCCACCGAAGCCAAGGTGGTGGCGATGCTGCGCGAAAAGGGCATCGAAAAGTCGTCGCTCACGCGCGAGGAGTTCCTCCGCCACGCCTGGGAATGGAAGGAGAAATACGGCGGCGTGATTCTCAAACAGCTGCGCAAGCTGGGCGCCTCGTGCGACTGGGACCGCACGTGCTTCACGATGGACGAAGCCCGCACGGAGAGCGTTCTGCGCGTCTTCTGCGACCTCTACGAGAAAGGCAAGATCTACCGCGGCGTAAGGATGGTCAACTGGGACCCCGCAGCGCAGACGGCCCTCTCGGACGAGGAGGTGGTCTTCAAGGAGTCGCACGGCAAGCTCTACTACCTGCGCTACAAGGTCGAGGGAACCAACCGGGCGATCATCGTCGCCACGACGCGCCCCGAGACCATTCTGGGCGATACGGCGCTGTGCGTCAACCCCAATGACGAGCGTTACAAGGCCCTGCCCGCCGACGCCCGCGTCGTCGTGCCGCTGGTGGGACGGTCGATCCCCGTGATCCGCGACGAATACGTCGACATCGAGTTCGGAACGGGCGCCCTGAAGGTGACCCCGGCGCACGACGTGAACGACTACATGCTGGGCGAGAAATACGGGCTGGAGACCATCGACATCTTCAACGACGACGGCACGATCAACGACAAGGTGGGCATGTACGTGGGTCAGGACCGCTTCGACGTGCGCCGGCAGATCGAAAAGGACCTCGACGCGGCGGGCCTTTTGGAAAAGACCGAAGATTACACCAACAACGTGGGCTATTCGGAGCGCACGGGCGTGGCCATCGAGCCGAAACTCTCGATGCAGTGGTTCCTCTCGATGCAGGAGCTGGCCGAACCGGCGACGAAGGCCGTGATGGAGGACGCGATCCGTTTCGTGCCCGAGAAATACAAGAACACCTACCGCCACTGGATGGAGAACATCAAGGACTGGTGCATCTCGCGCCAGCTGTGGTGGGGCCAGCGCATTCCGGCGTACTATCTTCCCAAAGGCGGCTTCGTGGTGGCCCTGACGACCGAAGAGGCGCTGGAAAAAGCCCGCGCGAAGAGCGGCGACGCATCGCTGCAACTGACGGACCTGCGACAGGACGAGGACGTGCTGGACACGTGGTTCTCGTCGTGGCTGTGGCCCATCTCGGTATTCGACGGCATCCGCTTCCCGGACAACAGGGAGATCGGCTACTACTACCCCACCAACGATCTGGTGACCGGTCCCGACATCATCTTCTTCTGGGTGGCCCGCATGATTATGACCGGGTATGAATACCGCGGCGAAAAGCCCTTCGGGAGCGTCTATTTCACGGGCATCGTGCGCGACAAGATCGGCCGCAAGATGTCCAAGCAGCTGGGCAATTCGCCTGACCCGCTGGACCTGATTGCCCAATACGGCGCCGACGGCGTGCGCATGGCCATGCTGATCTCCTCGTCGGCCGGCAACGACGTGATGTTCGACGAGGCGCTGTGCGAGCAGGGCCGCAACTTCGGCAACAAAATCTGGAACGCCTACCGCCTCCTGAACGGCTGGGCGGTGGACGCCGCGGCGGCGCAAAGCGAGAACAACCGTCTAGCCGTGGCGTGGTTCGGGCAGGCGTTGGGCCGCTCGCTGCGCCAGATCGCCGAGGATTTCAAGTCATACCGCATCTCGGAGGCCTTCAAGGAGGCTTACCGCCTCTTCTGGGACGATTTCAGCGGCTTGTACCTCGAGATGGCGAAGCCCGCCTACGGACAGCCCATCGACGCCCCGACGATGGAGGCGACGAAGGGCTATTTCGACGCCCTGATGCGCGTGCTGCACCCCTTCATGCCGTTCGTCACGGAAGAGATCTGGCAGGACCTCGCGCCCCGCGCCGAAGGCGCTTCGATCTGCGTGGCGCAGATGCCCGAGCCTGCGGCCGAAGACGCCGCGATGCTGGCGCGCTTCGAACTGGCGAAGGAGATCATCACCTCGGTGCGCAACATCCGCAACCAGAAGAGCCTGCCGCAGAAAGAGGCGCTGACGCTCCGGGTCATCGCCGATGAGAACTATCCCGCGGAGTTCGCCCCCGTCGTGATGAAGATGGCCAACCTCACGGCCATCGAGACCGTGGCGGAGAAGGACCCGGCGGCCGCGGCTTTCATCGTCAAGACAACGCAGTACTTCGTGCCGATGGCCGGAAAGATCGACGCCGAGGCCGAGCGCAAAAAACTCGCGGACGATCTGGCCTACTACGAGGGATTCCTCGCCTCGGTGATGAAGAAGCTCTCGAACGAGCGGTTCGTCGCCTCGGCGCCCGAGAAGGTGGTGGCCAACGAGCGCGCCAAGCAGGCCGACGCCGAAGCCAAGATCACGGCGATCCGCGAACAGCTGGCGGCGCTCGAATCCGGCAAATAAGCATTAAAACAGCTACCATGGCCCTACGATACAAACTCTTCCTGTCATGCTGCGCCCTGACCATGGCGGCAGCCTGTGCCTATGCCCGGGGATTCAGACTGGAAGGAAGGATCGAGGGACTGCAAGCCGGAGACACCCTCCGTTTCGGGCGTATTCTCCTGCCTTCATGGAAGTACGGCCCGGGATTCGACGTCGTGGTCCGCAAACCGGGCGCATTCCGCTATCGGGGGAAGTCGGAACACGACCAGTACTACCTGATGACCTACCGCCCGAAAGCCGGAAGAGCCGCAGCCGGGGATCGCGGAGGCAAACCCGTCATCGTCAGGCCCGGCGATAGGATCGGCATGACCGGCTCGACGGATGCGATCTATTATTGCCGTCTCGGCGGAGGAATTTACGACGAGCCCATGCTGTCGAGCCTGCTGGCGGTCGATGATTCGCTCGGCCGGGTCCGGGGGCGTTATCTGGAAAATGCACGGGAAGCGTCGGAGCGGAACGATCCGGCAGCCAGCCGGGAATGGGGCGGAAAATTCAACCGATTTTACAACGGCAATCCCGGCGTAGAACGGAAGGATATGCTGCGAAAAGCCTACGAAGCGGCCAATCCGCACGGAAGCCTGTACCTGTTGATCGACAGGATACCCAAGTTGTCGTACACCCCGGCCAAGGAGGCGCACAGGTTTTACAAGACATTGTCCGAAGGGTTGAAAACGAGCTATTTCGGCCGGATGTACGCAGACTGCATGGCAAGAATGGAACAACTCGCCGAAGGAAAACCGGCGCCGGATTTCACACTGGCAACGACCGAAGACCGTACTGTCGCCAAGGCTGATTTCAAAGGCCGATACCTGCTGCTCTACCATTGGGGATTGTGTCCCGGCTCGATCCATATCGACCGGCAGGTGAGCGATCTGTTCGAAAAGTACAAGGACAAAGGGTTGCAGGTGGTGGGACTGACCGAATCCATCGCCGATATCCGGAGCGTATACGAAAGTCTGCCCGCAGGCAAAAAAACGCCGTCGCCGGGTGTGGACGACATGCGCCCCGTGCTGGCCGGCATGCTGGAACACGGATGGATCGAAGCGGAACTGGAAACCGGTCATCCGGAAAACCGGCAGATCATGGAAACGTATGCCATCGAAGGCTGGCCGTTCTTCGTTCTGATCGGTCCGGACGGCACCATACTGGCACGCAATTACACGAATGCCTTTTACCGGGCGAAAAAGATTCTGGACAAGGAACTGGGCGGAACGGCCGCCGAATGAACCGCGAAACGGCCGGCGGCGGGACGGCAGGCGCAAGCCCCGGAAAACCGGACCGGAACATCCCGTCATAAACTCTATGTTTGATCTCTAATCTACGCATATTTTGTCTCCGATCACCATCTACACCGACGGCTCGGCCCTCGGAAACCCCGGGCCGGGCGGCTACGGCGCAGTGCTTCTCTCGGGACACCACCGCAAGGAGCTGTCGCAGGGATTCCGCCTCACGACCAACAACCGCATGGAGCTGATGGCCGTGTGCGTGGCGCTCGAAACGCTCAAGTTCGAGGGTTCGGACGTGGTCATCTACTCCGATTCGAAATACGTCGTCGACGCCGTTTCGAAAGGCTGGGTCTTCGGCTGGGTCCGCAAGGGATTCGCGGGCAAGAAAAACCCCGATCTCTGGATGCGTTTCCTGCGCGTGTACAACCGCCACAACGTCCGTTTCGTCTGGGTCAAGGGCCACGCCGAAACAGTCGAGAACAACCGCTGCGACTGTTTGGCCGTGGCGGCGGCCAACGACAAGGCGCACTGGCTCGAAGACACGGGCTACGATCCCGCAGAGCGGTAAAACGGAAGGCCGCCGCACCGTTTTTTCGGCACAAAGTCCACCATAATCCATCGAATTATCGTACATTTTTCGCTTTTCGGGTTATTATTCCTATCTTTACGCCGCTAATTGCGTAACCAACAAACATACGCTCCGAATGTTCAAAACATACATGCGGCTGTTGGGTTTTGCCCGGCCGATCAAGAAATACGCGATCCCCTACTTCTTCTACTCGCTTTTCTACGCGTTGTTCAACTCGCTGACGTTCATGCTGATCATCCCGATCCTGAACACCATGTTCGACGCGAACTACTCCTTCGAATACGTCGAAAAGCTGCCTCCCCTGGAACTCAATCAGGACTACCTCGCAACACTTTTCAACTTCGCCTATTCGCACATCTTCGAACAATACGACCGCCAGAACGTACTGATGCTGCTGGCCATTGTAGCCATCTGCATCAGCCTGATGAGCAACCTGTTCCGCTACCTCGGCGCATGGACCATGGAGAACATGCGCACGCGGACCCTGCAACGCATGCGCAACGAAATGTTCTCGCGCGTGATGGACATGAACGTGGGCTATTTCTCGGACCAGCGCAAGGGCGACATCATTTCGAAAATCACCTCCGACGTGGGCGTGGTGCAGTTCTGCATCACCAACACTCTCCAGGTGTCGTTCCGCGAACCGTTTCTGATCATCGGCTACATCGTGATGATGGTGGCCATTTCGTGGGAGCTGGCCATCTTCTCGGTGCTGTTCCTCCCGGTGGTGGCCCTGCTGATCGGCAGCATCGTGAAGAAACTCCGCCACCCGGCCCGCACCAACCAGCAGCGCATGGGCGAGATGGTCTCGACGCTCGACGAGTCGCTCTCGGGCATCAAGGTCATCAAGAGCTATAACGCCACGGAATACATCAAGCAGAAATACTACGCCATCAGCGCCGACCTGGCGCGCCTGACCCTCTCGATGGCCCGCCGGCAGCAGCTGGCCTCGCCGATGAGCGAGTTCCTCGGCATCACGGCCGTGGGCGTGATCCTCG
>OBXF01001397.1_pt1 | contig 11359 bp, 9 predicted proteins | sample 1495371 | NCBI WGS metagenome assembly OBXF01 (sample SAMEA2580143, study PRJEB22360) | human gut metagenome | biome: human gut; feature: human-associated habitat; material: faeces | place: Denmark | collected 2008/2010 | reverse complement strand
TGCTTTGCTGTTGGGACGGGAAAGCATCAGAATAGCCGCTGTCAAAACGATGACGGCCGCCATCCCCAGAAGGGCCAGCGGGATGCTGGGGGCCTCGATGGCCCCATTGTACTCCTGCATATTAAAGCCGGCCAGCACCAGCGCCGCGGAGAAGGGATAAGCGGAGAGCGGGAAACCGCCCTTAAAGAACAAAATGCAGTACCCCAGGAAAAAGGCCAGGATGGAGCCGCCCAGATAGGCGCCCCGCATCTGCCCAAACACCAAAATCATGGGCATACAGACCAGGAAGGTGGTCAGAGCCGCAGCCACCACCTGTCCGCCCTGCTGAAGGATCACCACAGGCGTCAGTCCGGGAAGACCTGCCAGCGTTCCTGTGAGCACCGTCACAGCTACGCTGTAAAGGCCAAACAGCAGAGACAGCAGACCGGTGACTGCCAGTTTGCCCGCTAAGAGCTTTGGGTAGGACACCGGGACGGTGAGCAGGTTCTTCATCGTGTCGTTGGTATTCTCCCGGTCGATTAGCCACCCGCCGATCATCACCAGGGAGATGGGAAGAAACACCTGGGTATTGCCCCACACCACATTGGCGAACAGATGGACAAAGTCAAAGTTGGGGTCCCGGATCTCCGGGTCCACGATCAGCTGGGTGCCGTACTGTGCCACCGGGCAGAGGGCCAGGGCCACAATGCCCACCAGCAGGATCTGGCACCGCCGCAGCTTCCGCCACTCCGTTTGCATGATATTCCACATATGCTGCACCTCCTCAGACGCCCTGGCGCTTGTAGACCAACGCGATCAGGGCCAGAAACACCACCGCCTCAACACCGGTCACCAGAAACGCCTGGGTGGTATTCAGAAAATAGGGGCCGATTCGCTCCAGCAGGGCCGCCATCTCGGCACTCGGGCTGGAAAAGTCGAGATACTGAAAATACCAGCGAAAGGTCAGCGGTCCGGGGAGCAGCGTCCCCAGGTTCAAGCCGAAAGGCTGTGTGGTAAAGATCTCGCTCATGCTGAAGATATAGTTGACGGCAGTATAGAAAAAGGTGACGATCACGGAGATGATGTAGCTCCGGTTCAGCAGCACCACCAAAAGGATACAGGGCAGGGCCCCGGCCCACATCATGATCCCCTGGCCGATCCCGACAAAGAAGAGCCGCAAGAAGCCCACCGGCTCCCACCCGGCGGCCAGCACGATGAACAAGATCACCAGGCCCCCTACCGCCATGAAGGCGATAGCAAAGAGAAGTAACAGCATCATCTTCGCCGTGGCCAGGGCCGGCTTGCTCACCGGAACCGTCATCAGGTTTTTCAGCGTGTCGTTGTCCTGTTCCTCAAAAATCAGGTTGGAGGCCAGCACCACCAGGGCCGGCATCAAAAGCAGATAGGCGCTCATTTGGAACAGGGTGGACATCATGCCGTCCACCGCCTCAGCCCCGCTGGTGAACTCCTGAAAATCCGGCAGGAACAGGGCGCATCCCAGAGGGAGCAGGGCGGATACGGCAGCGGCGGCAAAGAACAGGGGCTTGCGCCGCAGTTTAGCAAATTCACACCGCAGGAGATCAAGCAATGCCCTCACCCCCTGTGATGCGCTTGAAGTAGTCCTCCAAGGTGTCCTCGTAGAGATGGGCGTCGGACACTACCAGCCCCGCTTCTACGAACCGCCGCACCGCCGCGCCGGTGTCCAGGCGTAGATCCCGGACCATCAACTCCCGCTCATTCTCCACTGCAACATCCCGCACACCCATCCCCTGCCGGAGCATCTGGGCGGCCACCGGCGCGTTGGACACGGTAAAGCGGAGAACTTTTCCGTTTTTCTGTTCCAGCTCCACAAGGCTCTCTTCCTCCAGGAGAACACCGTGGTCGATGATCCCGATGTCGTCGGCCAGCAGGGCGATCTCGGAGAGGATATGGCTGGAGATCAGGATGGTCTTGCCCCGCTCATCGCACAGCGCCCGAATGAAGTCCCGCACCTCGGCAATGCCGATGGGGTCCAGGCCGTTGATGGGCTCATCCAAAATCAACAGCTCCGGGTCGTGCATCACCGCCAGGGCGATAGCCAGCCGCTGTTTCATACCCAGGGAGTATTGGGCGTAGCGTTTCTTGTCCCGGTAGGGCAGGTTCACCAGTTCCAAGGCACTCTTGATGTAGTTGGGACTCTTGAGGCCCCGGAGCCGGGCGAAGATCTGCAAATTCTCTGTCCCGGTCAGGTTGGGGTAGAACCCCGGGGACTCGATGAGACTGCCAATGCGGGGCAGGATGCGCGTTTCATTCCCCTTCAGCGGCTGACCGAAGAGAGACACCGTGCCGGATGTGGGAGCAGTCAGGCCCAGGAGCATCTTCATGGTAGTCGTCTTTCCCGCTCCGTTTCGTCCTAAGAGACCGTAGATGCGCCCCTTCTGCACATGGAGATCCAGGTTGGAGACGCTGACCTGATCCCCGTATCGTTTGATAAGTCCTCTGGTTTCGATGATACAGTCGCTCATAAGCGGTACCCTCCTTTACGTTGTGCCAACAGGATAGCACCCGTACCTTGAGATAACGCTGAGCCAACCTTGATTTATCTCTGAGATTTTCTGAAAGACATGGGCAGACCCCCGCTTTGGCGGTATAATAGAGCCAATGGAGGGAGGTAAACCATATGGAATATAAAATCTTATTCGTGGACGATGACCTGGATATTTTGGAGATGCTGTGCTCGATTTTCCGTCGGGCAGGATATACCGATCTTGTGACTGCCTCCTCCGGCCCGGAAGCCCTCCGGGGTTGGCGTGAGCAGCAGCCGGCGCTGATCGTTTTAGATGTGATGATGCCGGGAATGGATGGATTTGAAGTTCTGCGGGAGATCCGCCGCACCAGCCATGTGCCCATTCTGATGCTTACCGCCCGGGGCGAGGCAGAGGACCGCATCGAGGGGCTGGAGATCGGAGCGGATGACTACCTCCCCAAGCCCTTTCTGCCCAAGGAACTGCTGCTCCGGGCGGGGGCCATCCTTCACCGGGCTTACCCGGAGCCACACCGGACGGTGGAGCTGGCGGCGTCCACGGTGGATCTGGAGAAGGCGGAAGTGTGGAAGAATGGAGAATGTGCGCCCTTAACAGCAAAGGAGTTGCAGTTGTTCGAGAAGCTCTATGAAAATGCCGGTCGGATCGTCACTACCGGTATCCTGTGCGAGACCATCTGCGGCGAGTTCTGGCAGGGCTACGAGAGCACCCTCTCCACCCACATCCGGCACCTGCGGGAGAAGATCGAGGAAAATCCCTCCAAGCCGGTCTCCCTGGTGACAGCCAAGGGGCTGGGATACCGGCTCAATTTGAAGGGGGCGAAATCGTGAACCCGGTGCAGCGGTTTTTCCGGCGCTACATTTTCTCCACCATTGGCATTTTGACGCTGTTCTTCGTGGTCAACATTGCGCTTGCCCTGAGCGTCATGATCGCCGGATACATGAGCGGGACAGACAACGGGTTGTCTGTCCGCGAGGTTTCCGGCCATGTGACGGAGCAGGCCGGCACCTGGACGGCGGACGGCACGGCGCTGGCCCTGCTGCGGGAGCATGACGCCTGGGCCATGCTTTTGGATGAGAGCGGCACGGTAGTCTGGGAGCAGGGTCTTCCGGAGGAACTGCCCCGATCCTATACCAGCGCCCAGGTGGCGTCCTTCAGCCGATGGTATCTCCAGGACTACCCGGTGAAAGTGTGGAGCCGGGAGGACGGCGCCCTGATGGTGGTGGGATTTGCCCCGGACACCCTGGTGAAATACTACTTTTCCATGGAGACTCCCTCCCTGATGATGTTCCTGGTGGGAGCCATCGTGGTTTTTGTGTTCAACCTGCTGCTGATGATCTTCCTGATGCTACGGAACACCCGCCGGGTGGAGAAAGCCATGTCCCCCATCCTGCAGGGTATTCAAGCCCTGAGCCGGGGCAGTTACCGGTCTTTGGACGAGTGCGGGGAGCTGGCGGAGATCAACGCGGGGCTGAACCAGGCCGGGGCTTACCTGATGCAAAAGGACAACGCCCGGGCGGAGTGGATTCGCGGAGTGTCCCACGACATCCGTACCCCCCTCTCAATGGTGCTGGGCTACGCCAGCGAGCTGGAGGACGATGACGCTCTCCCCACGGAGGCTCGGCGGCAGGCAGGTATGATCCGGCGGCAGGGGGAGCGGCTGAAATCCCTGGTGGAGGATCTGAACCTGACCACCAAACTGGAGTACGCCCTCCAGCCCATCTGCCGGGAGACGGTGGATTTGGTGGAGATCGGCCGGCAGGCGGTAAGCGAGGGGCTCAACAGCGGCCTACCGGAGCAGTATGAGATTGAATTTTCTGAGGAGCATCCGGGCCGCGCTGCCAGAACAGAGGGCGACGCCGCCCTGCTGCGGCGGATGCTGGACAATCTGATCCGCAACAGCATTGTCCACAATCCCCAGGGCTGCCATATCTCCGTTAAGGTAGGCGCGGAGGATGGGCGATGCGCCTGCACAGTGACGGATGATGGCGTTGGAATGGATGCCGCTCGACTGGAGGCGCTGAACCAGGAGGCGGACGTCTCCAGCACCCAAGGCGGCGAGCACGGTCTGGGCCTCAAGCTAGTGTGGCAGATCGTAAAGGCGCACGGCGGAACGGTGCGGTTCCGGCAAGTTGGCCCGCATGGGTTGGGGATCTGCATCACATTTCCCGCATACAACACGCGTTGAAAAGAGGCGGACATCCCCGAAGAGCCATCCGCCTCCCGTTCCCTCCAATGACAACCGCTCTCCTCCATATCTGTTTATCCCGCCCTTTGTTCTGGTTTGGGATGTCACTCCTTTTACGGGAGAACAACCGTTTGTGATAACTAAAATGAATGTATGATAACCCAGTCTTCGCCAAACAAGATTTTGATTGTTCTCCTGATATTTCCTTTTCTGATATCCATATGTTTGATTGAGATTTTTCTTCCATAATGAGAACTGAAGAAATATGGTTCCAGCACCACATGAAAAATGGAGTCATTTTTTCATATGTACCTGTTTTAGAACACAGAGCAGACTCGTAAGAGAGAATAAAGTCTATAATGCCCGGAGTTATTTTACCCGATATGATTGCCCCATAAGCCCAATCGGAATCTTGTATGCTCCCGTATGGGGGCGTGATTTATTTCATCTGTTTCATCAGACCAGCAATGAATAGAGAACGTCTGCACTTTATTTGATGTTTTTATTACCTAGAAGAAGGCTATTTAATTGTAAACTGAACTGAAATAGTTAGGAGAGGTCCTGGCAAGATTTCCTTTTTGTATTGCCATTTTTGTAGATTGTGCTTATAATAATGGCGACAAAATCAAAGGAAGGAATGGGTCCCATGGACTATATCTAATCGTTTTTCTTTCCTCCCCACCCAGATATAATTGCAATAATGTTTAATAGCCCAAGGAGGTTTCTCATGTTAAAGCATAAGCGGGTTTTCTTACCCTTATGTCTTGTGTTGGTCTTTGCATTGCTTTCTATTTCTGTATTTGCAGTAGCCTCCTCGAATCCCACTCCTGATCCCGATCCTGATGCTTTCTACATCACTGAGTGAACGACCTATGGAGACGTATTAGAGCATTTCTATCCAGACGAGTACGCCTCTCTTACGAGCGATGTTAAAGCGGCTTACGACAGTCAGTATATCTTAGGAAAAAACGATGACCATACATTCACAAGAACGATAACCGCCACTGATGGCCCCGATGATCCGTACAGTGCTTGGTTCGAAACAAGTACTACTGGTGTTTATTCCGATCCTACCGCTAAAGCAAAGGGGCCTGACATTCTAGTTTCTCTTGTGTCTAAAGCCGAGTCGTCTTCAGAAGGGGAGATTCGGGCGCAGTCGTTTTTGGAAGCAACCTCTCCGTGCCCCCAAATGACCACATTGATTATCGTATATGACAATACAAGCAAGGTCGAGAAGACGTTCTACGACTCTGACAGTAATACTAATTCTCTGGAGATGGACGAAACTGTAGAAGACCTGGAATCCGGCATGGAATACCGTGTCACTTGTACTGCTACAGTCACTTTCCCTGCCGGTTATGTTCCTCCTGTCGCCACCCGGGGCGGGGTTCATTATATAACTGTGAAATAAGCGCCTATACGCGAAGGGATAGCACTTAGAAGTGCTACCCCTTCGTTTTATACTCTTTATCTATGTTAGGAACTGATATAAGAGCAGAAGATATCAAGATCTCCTGGCTACCCTCCCTCTCCTGGTGGACACCAGCTCTCCCTAGGGCTGCTCCGTACATTCTCCCCTGCCCGCTCCGTGCTGTCCTGGTGGCTACATCGGCCTCTATGTGAAAGAGGCACCGCCGGCTACTCCTTCCGCTTCTGATGAAGAACCCTTGTTGGATCGGTAAATAATAATTGCGGTAAAAACTTCTTGGACTATAGTTTTCCACGATACTTGTTACGACATCTTCAATGCTTGTAACTTTAGCTACAGCAGTTATCTGAACAGCCAGAACAGACCGCTGCCATCATCAAGAGATTTGCAACGACTTTTTTTCACGTCATTTCTGTTCGGCACACACGGACTGGACTCTTAAGAGCCCAGTCCGCTGTAAAATCAATCTCAACACTTTAATAGTAGGAGGAGAGTGTATGATCAGACACAAATACGCTTATATTTTTTTCACTCATATCTCCGGTATATAGTCGCACAATCATCTACTATGGCTTCGACGACTAGATACGCCGCATCTTCCAGTCCGTGTCCCTCGTACAGCCCGCTTATCGAATAAATACTTATTTTGGAAATAGACCACAAAACTAGGGCCGCCTAAATTATAAAAATTCAGGCGGCCTAATCATTTCTTAGGATATGGTTGCTGTGACATGTCGTGGTCTTCCCGTAGATCGCTAAGACGCATTCTTTCTTTCACAACAAACCTGCCTTATCGATTTGTGCGTTTGCGGATAAAATCGTAGTCTTCCTCTGTTAAAACAATCGGGTCGTGTACGCTTTCATAGCTTGCAATATGAGCCAAAATCAGTTGTTCAATCTCCTTATTTGCTGAACGCCCATTATGACCTGCTATGTATTTTAGCTTATCCATTTTAGCTTCTTCGATACGCAGAGCAAAATGCGGATTTTTGTGTGACACATTTGGCATAACTTTCCCTACCTTGTTAGGCAACACGGCTAACATTTCCTCATCATCTAGACATGCAGGCTGGCCTTTTGTCCTTTAACATTGATTACGGTAGTTTTCAATAATTTGTTCTAAAGACGCGATCTGGTGAGAGACCCAACCTAATCTAAAGAATTTGTTGTCATTGTTCAGATTAGGTTGGTCAATTTTGCCTGGAATCCTTGTTATATCAAGGGCTTCAGGATTTTTACTTGTTTTTAATTGGTGTCACTTACAAAACACAAACAGCGCAAAGCTGAAGTGCAAAACGAGTAATCAGCGTGATTTGAACCCCTCTGATGTCACTTGTACTTCTCTCATGCGTTTCCTTTCGTGAAAACATGTACTGTATGAAGCTGGTTAATAGTAGATATAGAATAAAAAGGAAATTTAACGTCTAAATTATATATGGCGGGAGTATGTTTCAGCGGCTTTCGTCATGGTTATTTCATATGCAGATTTAGGGGGGAGTCCCATGCGGATATGGATCTATGGTGGCAGCCCGGAAGAAATCCAAGAGATGATAGAAAAAAGCGTCAGTTTCGGAAATACTGTATCAGGAACCTCGCTCCGGGCGGAGACTGATTCTTCATTTCCGCAAAGTGGTTTAATAGCGGCTATATCTGCTGCAATGCGTGGGGAGTTCGATTTGTTGCAGCTCCTGGCTCTTGAGCTGCTAGGGAACAAGAGTAAAGCAGCACAGATGGTAGAACTGTTCCAAAACTATGGCGTCTCGGTCAGATCTGTCTCCAGCAGAGGAATCAACAGCTCCTGATACCCGGCGCGGTCAAATTGTTTGACTGCTTCCGCGGCCGCTTCCAGAGCCGTTCCAACGCACCCTTGTAGCAATGAGCGGCTGGACTTGCTCAGCAGTATGTCTGAGCGGCACTGGTCATAGTCAGCTATCTCCATATGCCATGGCTTGAGCAGATTTGGATAGCGGACGCACAGCTGCGCCGCAATAGACAGGCCCTTGCCGTCGAAATCGCCGGAGTAGAAAAGTTGTGTGCCCTCCCTGGCCAACAGGTCCAGCAACCGCAGCGCCGCCACAGAAGGCTGTCCGGAGGTGCAGATCAGCGGAGAATGAAATTGCGAAACGTGGTCGCAGAGCTGGGTAAACACCATTTCATTTTCCACAATGTAGACCTTTCCTGAGGGACTGCGCGCGCCGGTCAGCCCGGAAAGATTGGCGAGCGATAAAGTGTATATCTCTCGCCTTTGGCGGAAGAGGCTGCAGGCAGGGTGTTCCGCCGTTCCCGCAAGGAGGACAAGCCCCGTTTGCGTCACCAGGCTGGATATGCTGTCGTACAGAATCCCGTTTTCATAGTACAGTCTGTCCCGTTGCTCCGCGTTTGCTGGTACTGCCAGCCCGGAACGGAAGGACAAAAGACGTAAAAACAGCTTTCCACACAATGTTCCGCTGTCTAGGGCATGGGGATCTGAGGTAGCATGCGCACTGAGAACAGCCAGGCGGACCATGCCCTGCGTACGCTGTTCCAGCAGGTCCAAGCTCCGGCAGGCCTGCAACAGAGCGTGCCTTGTCCCATCCAAGTCTTTTGCGGCCTCCCGGCGAGGCAATTGATATCCGTCTCCCTGGTGATCCTTCAGCGTTTGGAGCCATCGGATACAGAGACTGTTGTCTGTTTGTTTCAATATTTGAGTCATCATAGTGGTAAAGCGGCTGTTTTCTGCTTCACGCAGCTCACTATTTGTTCTGATCTCCGTATTAAAGTAGGACTCCAGAACTTCTTTTAGAGAGACTTTCCCAAAACGGAGTTCCTGAAGGGCCGCCTCAAACTGCGCCGCATGGAACCGCAGCGGCGGGGAGAAAGGACGGCCAAAAATGCTCCGAGCGGCATCGCACTCCTCTTGGGTTGCGTCGTCCAGCCGGATGGTTCCTGCTGGCCGGCCGTAGCTGCGGTATTTTTTTAACAGCTCGGACAGAATACGGCGATATCCGGGCCTGGACTGGAAATAGGCCGCACAGGCCCTGGCCTGGTCATTCATAGATTGTCCTCCAAGGTCCGCTGTTTGCCGTTCCAGTGGTAGCGCAAAATGGTGACTACCGGGGCATTGGGCGGGTGGTGCATCTCGGCGATGTCCAAATCGGCCACACAGGCGTAGCAGCCCCAAAGGGCCTGGGAGTTGATGATATAGTCGAAGTCTAGGATCCCCATCAGCTCAAACATAGCACTGATATTCTGGTCGTCCACACCGGCGAAAGCCTCATCCAGGGCCAGGATCTGGGGGCAGGACGCTCCACCTTTCTGGTACTGGGCGGAGACGGAGGCGAAGAGGGGGACATACATGGCCATCGCCTTTTCCCCTCCGCTAAATTTGTTAAACGCACGGTCAGAGAGCTCCTTCTTTCCATCCTCTCCCCGCTGGTAGAACAGGCGGAACTCATACCAACTCCGGTAATCCAGCACCGAGCGGATTAGATCGGCGTAATTGACCGACAGCCCCTGGACATGGGCCTCCTCCCGCGCCCGTTTGACCTTGTTCCGGAAATGAGAGGAGACTTTCTGGCTGTCCTCTGGGGTGAGCAGGGCTCGGTCCTTGTTTAGCAAGGTGACTAAGTGAGCGGTGTCCAGCTCCCCGTCCCCCTCTGACTTCTTCTCTTTCCAGTCTAGGCTGAAGGTCAATCCCATGGAAGTGGTCAGGGTGGCCATCAGGGAAGTCATGTCACGGACCCAGCGGCCGCTCTCCTCGATACGGGCACGCAGCTTGTGGCTGATGGTCTCGGTCAGGATGTTTTCAAACAGCTCCCGGTCTCGGTCCTCCAAAATGCTGCCGGTGGAGTCGATGTCGGCCTGGAGGGACTGGATAAACTCGTAAAGGGAAAGCTCTTTTCCGCCCTTCTTAAAGAAAATACACAGGCGCTGCCGGAGATGGGCAGCCTGATTGGGAGCGTCAAAGAGCAGCTTGATCTCAGGGTGATAGCCCAGCAGGCTATTGTTGGAGCGTTGGTAATTGCTCCGCAGAGCGTCCGCCATATGCTCCGGTGTATACTTCCGGTCGGCAGGCTGAATCTTGCTGGCCGCCTGCCGGGCGCGCTCCTCCAAATTCAGGCCCTCGCCCAGCCCTGAGAACCCCAGTCCTAGGTCCTCCTGAAAATAGCGCTCAAGGTCCTGCTCCTCAATGGTGGCGTTTAACAGATTCTCTTTTCGCCGCGCAACAGTGTCACTGGAGCTTTTCAACTCGGCCTTTAGGCGAGCGCATGCCTCGCCTGCCTCCCGGTTTTCCCGATCCTGGAGGCTGATCTCTTCGTCCAGTTCCGCTAAACGGCGGACGCGGGCCTGATTTTCCGGCCGATCAAGATAAGCTTGCAGTGCGTCAGCGGCCGACTGGCTCACCTGCAGGGAGTTTCGGACGATGTCGTTAGACTTCCTCTGGTCTGCCGCCTGGTCCCGCTGTTCGTCAATGGTGTCCTGTTCCTGCTCCATGGAGCGGGCCGCATAGTCCAGCTGCTGGCGGCTGCGCTCCAGGTCGTTCAAGGTGTCTTGATATTCCCCGGCTGCCTCCCGGGCCTCCTCGTAGCCCGATACCGTCCGCTGATAAGGCAGGCCGGTACTTAACGTGAGACTCTTCTCCTCCAGGGCGGACCAAGCCTGTTTTGCCGATTGCTCGTCTGCCAGCTTTCGCTGCTGTTCCGTCTCGGCTTGCCGCAGCTCCCGGCAGGCCTGCTCCAATAGCGCGATGGCCTGGTCCAAATCCTCGGTGGCCGGCATCTGGGCGCGCTCCTGCTCCAACTGGGACAGCCGCCTGGAACCATCTGCGACTTCGTCTTGTGCGGACTGCACCTTCCTGGCCAGCTGCTCCAACCGCTCTTCTAAGCTGTGGATTTGCCGCTGGCGGTTGGCCTCCCGGGCGGCGGTGCCCACGAACCCGGCGGGGCGCTCAGCGTGGCTGCAGCCCCGAACCATGCCACAGCGGAATCGACCGTCGGGGAGAAGGGCGGTTTCGGAGTTGAGATCGGAGCGGGAGATGGACCGCAGACAGGCGGCGGCTTCGTTAGGAAAGCGCCCATTGGTGTCTGGAATCAGATCGAGGATGGGCTGTTCCACGGCAGGCCCGGGGATCAGAAAGCGATCCGGATACTCCTCCAGTAGCTTCCGAACCGCCGGCAGATGTTTTTCTGGGACCACCAGGGCGTCCAGCAGACCGGCGTCGGTGAGCTGGGCCTCTAGGAGGTCGCGATCCCTCTGGGGGAG
>OBXF01001396.1_pt1 | contig 11369 bp, 9 predicted proteins | sample 1495371 | NCBI WGS metagenome assembly OBXF01 (sample SAMEA2580143, study PRJEB22360) | human gut metagenome | biome: human gut; feature: human-associated habitat; material: faeces | place: Denmark | collected 2008/2010 | reverse complement strand
CTGATGTTCGATAACTTTGGCGGATAATCTTCCTTGTCCGTCTTGAGATAAAAAAACTCCGGCTTGTCCTTCAGGGCTTTGCCGGAGTTTTTTGTTCGGGGCATTTCCTCTCTATTGAAAGAAAGTGGAGTGGATTCTTCGTCGCTTTTTCTTTATTCCTTGATATGAATCGGTGCATTTGCCAGAATGGCTGTTACTTCTCCGGTGGTAATTCCTGTTGACACAGACCTCGTATGAATGGTTCTTGGTGAAGGAGAATGCGGTCTTTCAGAGTTTTCATGTTGGATGTTTTATTGAATGTTATCGTTTTCCTCTTCTGTTTCTTCTTGAATGGTATCTTTGGGCAGAAATCTTGGAGAAATGCGTTTCTTGGGAGTGAGGCTCATGCCTTTCAGCATTTCGGCCTGGCGTACTACACTGCCGTTACCGTCCGAGAGCTGGTTGAAGGCTTTGTCGTAATCCCTTTGCAGGCTGGCCAGCCGGTCGCCGATACCGAGGAAGGTGTCGGTAAAGCCTGCAATCTTTTCATATAAGATGGTGCCGCGCTTGATGATGGCCTGCACATTCTTTACCTGGTTCTCCTTCTTCCAAAGGTCGAGCGAGAGGCGCAGGGCGCTAATCAGGTTGGTGGGGCTCATTAGTACCACCTTTTTGTTGTAGGCATATTCCCAGAGGTGGGCATCGCTTTGGATGGCGAGGAGGTAGGCACCTTCGGTGGGGATGAACATCATAACGAAATCCGGTGATTGGGCGTCGTAATGCGAGTAGTCTTTATGGCTGAGCTCGTCGATGTGGGAGCGGACAGATTGCAGGTGTGCTTTCAGGAAGTGTGCCTGCTCCTCCTTGCTTTCGGCAGAGGTGTAGGCAGCATAGGCAGTCAGCGACACTTTGGAGTCGATAATCATTTCCCGTTCGTCGGGGTATTTCACGATGATGTCGGGCTGCATCTTCTGCCCGCTTTCCTCGTTGATGATGGCTTCGCCCCGTTCGTCTTTTAGAAACTCCTGGCGGAAGTAGTGTTCGCCTTCAATCAGTCCGGAGGCTTGCAACAAACGTTCCAGAATCATTTCGCCCCAGTTGCCTTGCATTTTGGAGTCTCCTTTCAGGGCACGGGTCAGGTTGTTGGCATCTTCGCTGAGGCGGTTGTTCAGTTCCACCAGTTCCTTGATGCGTTCACCCAGCGAGAAGCGTTCTTTGGCTTCGGTGCTGTATACTTGTTCCACCTTTTGGCGGAAGTCCTTCAGGTTATCGCCCAGCGGGCGGAGCAGATTGCCCAGGTGTTCGGTATTCAGCCTGGTAAAGTCTTCGGCTTTGCTCTGGAAGATACGGTTGGAGAGATTCTCGAACTCGGTGTTCATGCGCTTGTGCAACGCTTCGGCTTCTTCCTTCTGCAGCTTCAATAATTCTATTTCCTTCTTTGTCCCGCTGATTTCTGCCCTCAGTGCGGCAGACTTGCGGTCTGCCGCCAGATAGCCGACTACGGTTCCGATGATTATCCCTATAATCAGTAATACTATCTCCATAAGTGTTTTGAAGTGTCCGCCTTATTGTGTCAATATTTCGTTTCCGTCTTCAGTAATCAGGATTTGGCTTTCCCATTGGGCAGAAGGCAGTCCGTCGTCTGTGCAGACGGTCCATCCGTCGGCTTCGTCGATAAAGACTTCGTAGCTTCCCATGTTAATCATCGGTTCGATGGTGAACGTCATGCCCGGCACTATCAGCATGCCCGTACCACGTTTGCCGAAGTGTTCCACATCCGGTTCTTCGTGGAACTTGACGCCGCAGCCATGTCCGCAGAGGTCGCGTACCACGCTGTATCCGTTCTTTTCCGCATGCTCCTGGATGGCGGCGCCTACGTCACCGAGGCGTGCCCAGGGCTGTGCGGTCTGTATGCCTATGTCACGGCATTCTTTGGTGACCTGTACCAGTCTCTGCATGTCGGGGCTGACTTCGCCAATCATGAACATGCGTGATGCGTCGGCAAAGTAACCTTTGTAAATGGTGGATACATCGACATTTACAATATCACCGCTTTTCAGGAATTCCCTGGTGCTGGGAATGCCGTGGCACACTACATCGTTGATGCTGGTACACACACTTTTGGGGAAGCCTTCGTACATGAAGGGGGCGGGGATGGCGTCGTGGTCTGTGGTGAAGCAATACACCATATGGTCAATTTCAGCTGTGGACATGCCTTCGCGAATGTTCTCGGAGAGATAATCCAGCAGGGCAGTGTTGATTTTGGCGCTTGCGCGGATACCGGCCAACTGCTCCTCGGTGCGGAGTGCGCTTCGCATCGGCAGTTTATATCCTTCTTTCTTATAATGTTGAATTTTGGCTTCTACTTCGTCGGAATAGTTTTTAGGAGTAAACCGGACTCCTTTCATGAACTTTTTCATTGTCTTTTCTTTTTTATGAGACTGCAAAAATACACAATAATGCAGGTGCTTGTACTATCAAGAGCCGAAAAAACATTCGTTTTCTTTATCCCGATACCAGCTTAGAGGGTATTCACCACTTCTATTTCGCTTCTTGAACTGTCTATCCTCCGTACTTGTATCTGGGTCTTTATGCGCTCTTTCAGTCCTTCCACGTGACTGATGATGCCTACCTTCTTGCCACCCATCTGGTGCAGTTTTTCCAATGTGTCCATAACGGTGTTCAGATAGTCGCTGCTCAGTGTGCCGAAACCTTCGTCGATGAACAGTGTGTCTACCGAGAGGCTCTGGCGGCTGAGGGAAGAAAGTCCGAGGGCAAGTGACAGAGATACCAGGAAGCTTTCGCCGCCCGACAAGGTGCATGCCGGACGTGCCGAGCCTCCTTGATGGAAGTCGCGCAGCAGGATGGTGAGCGAACCGGCCTGGCACTCCAGTTCGTAGCGGTCGGTCAAGCGTTGCAGATAGAAATTGGCGCCTGCCAGCAGTTCTTTCAAGACGAAGCTCTGGGCTATGTTGCGGAAGTTCTTTCCCCGTTCGTCACCGAAGTGGCGGCAGAGGCGGTCCCACTTCAGATACTCTTCGCGCAGCCGGTCGGCACGTTCCTTTTCTTCCTTTATCCGGTCGATGTTGCGGGTGTTTTCTTCCAGGCGTAACTTCTGCTGGCCGATGGATTGGTTGCCGGCGGTTATCTTTTCTTCGAGATTCGCGATGAGTGCATCCAGGGTTTCGAGGTTTTCGTTTTCTTCTATTTCGGGCTTCCGGTTGATGTGCTCTTCCACTTGTCCGGTGGCCAGATGAAAGGAGGTCGATGCAGCTACTTCTTCCTCTTTAAGTGTCTGCAGTGAGGCACGCAATGCTTCTATCCGGGAGCCGGACCAAGCGGATAGGACGGTGATACGCTCCTCGTCGAGAGTGGGGTTGGCGGCATAGAACCCGGTTAAATCCTTTTGCAGCCTCGCCATTTGGTCTGCGGTGGAGGATATGCTTTGTTTCAGTCCGCTTGCTTGTGTATTCAGATTATTCCAGGCAATCCCCAGGTCCTTGATTTCCATTTCCTGTGTTGCTGCAGGTGCGTTGCGCCAGTCGGGGAATGCGGCATCGATGCTTTCCTTGTTGATGTTTATCCCTTCCAGCTCTTTGTGGATAAGGGCAATGGCGGATTTCAGTTCTCTTTGTTTTTCCTGCGCCAGACGGTAGTTGCGCGTAGCTTGCGTCAGGCGGTCAATAAAGGAGAGGGGGGAGTTCTCCCATTCCGTGTTCCATCCTTCCCAGAGGATGTGGGGAGTGACGCGGTCCATGGTGGCACGTATGTTCTCCTTTTCGTTGGCGGTGAGCGACTCGTAATTGACGATGTTGTTTTTCAGCTCATTCAGCACTCTGTCGGCAGAGTTGAAGGCTTGGCGTGCAGCGTCCACATGTTTTTGGCATTCGTCCTTTTGCCGTTGCAGAGTTATGATTTGTGCGCTGAGCTTTTGAACTTCAGTGAGCTTTTCGTTCAGTTTGTCTGCTTCCAGCTTGTTCTCTTCCAGTAGCTTCTTCAGGGTTTCGCCGGTGGTTGTGGAGAGGCCGATGCCGTTGCATTGGGCGCATTTGGCTTGTGCGTCAGTACGGGCAAGGTTGTAGCTCCGGAGCGCTCTTGCTGTGGACTGACGGGCATTCTCTGCCAGCGTTCCGTAGGTCTTGGATTCTGTCCGGTTGTTGTTCAATGCCTGCTCGGCTTCCTTGTATTCTTTCTCTTTTGTTTCCAGGGAGGTGCGTATGGGAGCAAGGACAGACTGGAAATCTTCATCTTTGCAAAGCGATTTTATTTCTTGTCCGCACACGGGGCAAGTATCCCCGACGACAAGCCGGGAGCGTGTTTCCTTTGCCCACTCTTCTACGGCTTCCTTTTGCTTGTCGTAGAGGGTGCGGATGTCATCATAACTTGTTTTCTTGCTGTCGAATGCCGTTTGCAGGAGGACGTATTGCTTTTGGCACGCCTCCACTTTGGCGTTCAAAGCCTTTTCGTTTTCCTTCGCCTCGTTCAGTGTCCTTTCCGTTTCAGCCAGTAAAGACAAGGCGCTCAAGGCTTGTAGCAGGTTCTCCCGTCCGGCATCGAGTTTGTTTTTCTTGTCTTGCAGGGCAGGGCGGTCCATGGTTTCAAGCTGCTTGTTCCGGAGGTTTATTTCGTTTTGCAATGCATGGTTCTCTTGTTCTTTCCGGGTGAGGGCAGCTTCCTTGTCGGTACGCTCCTTGACTTTTACGGGTTGTTGCGCGGCAAGTCTTTCAAGGTGCGCGTTGTAGGTGCCGATGCGTGTTTGGGCATCGAGTGCGGATTTTAGGCCGGTAATGATGGATTGGCTTTGCTCGAACATGGGCAGTAAGGGCGAATGCTCTTGCAAATACTTCTCGGCACGATGCAGCTTGTCTTCTTGCTCTTTCAGGAAACCGCATAGCCACTTGCTTCCTCCGTCCAGCCGGGCAAAGGATGCTCTCAGTATCCCGGCTTGTGCATGGTTCTGTTGTTGCTGCTGTTGCTGCTGTTTCAAGGTAGAGAGCCAGTTGCGGGCGTCGGCGGTGGCATTCCATTCTTTAATCAGGAGTTCTTTCTGTTTGAATTCGTCCGATTGCAGTTGCGCTTGCTTCCCTTCCCACATCTTCTTTTGCTGTTCACGGGTGAGGAGGAGTTCGGAGTATTTTTTCAGCCAGTCCCTTTTTGCGAGGGCGATGGTTTTCTGCTCATTGGCTTCCTTGACTCCAGCATTTTGCGTGGCTATGGCTTCCTTGATTGCAGTGACTTCTTCTTCTGCCAGGATGTGGATGCCTTCCAGCTTCCGGTTCTGGTTTTCGTATTCCGTCCGTCTTTCCTTGGTGGCGGCATATATTTCGGCACCTATTTCGGAGTAGATACTTGTACCGGTCAGCTTTTCCAGAATATCCGATTTTTCGCTTTCCTTGCTTTGCAGGAACTTGGTGAAGTCGCCTTGCGCCAGCATGGTGGTGCGGCAGAATTGTTCGAAGGTCAACCCCACTGCAGCTTGTATTTCTGCCTTTATCTCATTCTTTTTGTTGAGCTGTGCGCCGCTTTTCTTGTTTTCCAGTGTCCAGCGCACATCTTGCACGGCTCCTGAAATCTTGCGGTGTGCCCGTGCCACGTACCATCGGGCGGTGTAGGGCGTTTCGTTCGAGCCGGTAAACTCCAGCTCCGTCCATGCTTCACTGGTGTTACGGCGCATCAGTTGCCGGCTGTCGTTGATGGCAACATCTTCCTTTTTGGCAGAGAAAGTCTGGCTCAGGTCTTTGTATTTTTCGTTCTCGGCATGGTCCATGCGGGGCGTTTCGTTGTAGAGTGCCAGGCAGATGGCGTCGAGAATGGTTGTCTTCCCTGCACCCGTCTCACCGCAGATAAGGAAAAGGGATTCCTCGCTTAGCGGTCCGTTCTCAAAGTCGATGACGGCATCTTCTATGGAGGCAAGGTTCTTTATGGTGAGTTTCTGGAGTTTCATGTTCCGGACAAATGATTAGGAGTTGTTCTTGCTTTTCACTTTTTGCATGACAGTCTCCATCAGCTGGCAAAGTTCTGGGTCCATCTCTTCTCCTTCGGTTTCGCGGTAGTAGAGTCTGGCTATTTCCAGGGGAGACATTTCCTGCATCTCTTGGATGGAGATAGGCTTGCTCTCGTCAGTGTCGGCCTGCCGCTCTCGGGTAGTCTTGATGTAGCAATATTTGCATGCCTTGCCTTTGGCGGCGTTCGAGGCTTTTTCGTTGCAGTCGGGGGGCAGGTAGCCTTTTGTCAGCACGTTCAGACGGAGGTATGCAGGTTTCTCTTCCGGGTATTCTTCCAGCAGTTTCAAGGCGTCTTCGAAAGGTGTCGGGTCATGGGGAAGTGTGACGAGCGGAATCGGATTTTCAATTTCCCTTGTACTGATTTGTGGCTCTGCCCCTTTCTCCAACTCGATGATGGAGACGGAGTGCGGATAGGTTTCGTCGAAGCTGACGGGGAGGGGAGTGCCGCAATAGCGTGCGTGGTGATGACTGCCTTTGATGTCCTGAGGGCAATGGATGTGTCCGAGTGCCAGGTAGTCGTACCCTTCTCCCATAGCGCTGAGGGGAACATACTCTATTCCGCCGATACTCTCATCGTGCCCGCTACGGTCGCTGCCTTCAATGGAGAGATGGGCCATGAGGACGACGGGAAGCTGTGCCGTATTCCGTTTCTTCACTTCGTCCAGCAGTGCCTGGAAGAAGCGTGCCTGCCGTTGGTCGCGCGGTGTTTCAGTGTCCAGCAGGGGGAAGTTTTGCGGGTAGACGTGGGGCACGGCAATGACGTAGCCTATTGTCTTTTTTTCATTGTTTATCTCGATGATGTGCTTGTCCAGATTCACTTCCTCGGCTGTACGTTCGATGTTTCCCACAACGTTCAAGCCGAAGTGCTGCCAGAGGCTGCTGTCTATCTCCAGTTTCGAGCTGCTGTCGTGGTTTCCGGCGGTGACTACGATGGCCATTCCGGGGCAGGCTTGATGGATGTTCAGCATGGCGTCGGTGTACATCTTCTGCGTGGCGGCAGCGGGAGAGGAGTAGTGGTAGATATCTCCGCTTACCACCATGGCGTCGGGCTGCTCTTCGGTTACTATGCGGGTGAGTTGCCGTAGGAAGGATTGCTGCTCGGCGGTGCGGTCGTGGTTGTAGAGGGTGTGTCCCAGGTGCCAGTCGCTGGTATGTAGTATTTTCATTGTTTTTGTTACTTCAATGGATGTGGGTTATGGTTTCCTTAGAATATAAATCTTGTGTGTTCCTCGTCCTTTGTAGTCGATGCCCGATTCGGGATTGGCTATCCATTCGCGCAACTCGCGGGAGGCGGCGGACTTCAATAAGCCGGTCAGTTGGCAATAGTCGGCTTGCAGCAATCCGCTGTTCTTCTCCAGGTATTTTTTTGCCCGTTCCAGCCGTTCCTGCGGAGAAAACATTTGTGAGGAGCGTTGGAATTTGTCGGTGGAACGTTTCAGGTGGCAATGGCGAGCGGTAAGGTACAGCAGTTCCTTGTCTGCCTTGAAGTGAATGTCCTTCAGGCAGATGCTGACGGCGTTTCGCTTGGTGTCTCCTTCTTCGCCCGTCTCCCGTTCACGGTCTTGCCGCAGACCGAGGGCAGGGGTGAATACTCCTAAGTTGTCAATCTTCACGGAGTAACCTTGCCCCATTTGGTAGGCTATTTCGTCGGTGATGGCTTGTACCAGTCCGATGATGTCTCCTCGTGTGAAGGATGAGGCGTATGCTATCTTTTCGGTGATGGTTTCCAAGTCCACCTGCCCGTATAGTTTCATTCGTGGGTAGAGGATGCGTTTGCCGTCTTCTCCCGGCAGGTTCAGTTCCTGCATGTTGTATTCTGCCATGATGGTAGCGTTGTTATGAGGTTCGTTTGTTTATTGGGGCTTACAAAGTTTGTCCCAAGGTTGCGGATGTGTATGCCAAGGTTGGGGATTTCTATCCCAAGGCTTGGGATAGACAAACCAAGGGCGAAGGTAATTCTTTATCTCTATACTTGCAAACTTTACTATTAGTAGTTAGGAAGTTTTTTATTGGTAGTCGGGAAGTTTTTTGTTATAGGTTTGAGAGAGGAATTGAAAAAAACGTTATCTTTGTTACATAAGAGAAGTGCATGAATGATGAACAAAACTAAAATTAAGCGATATATGAAACATTATCCGGACTTATTATTGTTGTTTGCCTTATTGTCCGTTACCACAATGATTAAAGCACAAATATCGATAAGACCTTATAGCGAATGGGAAGCAACCCAGTTTGTTGCAGTGAACGGACATCAGCCCGAAGACTATGTAACGCCAGATAATAATTGGGAAATACTATACAATTTACGGACTCCACGTACTCAAGCCGAACTTCGTGAAATGGGTATTAAATGCTCTGATAGCCAATTATTGTTATTGGAAGTAGGTGGACTTGTCAGTAAAACAAAAGGAAAATGGGAAGCTACTATACCCATTCTTGACAAAGAACAGACCAATTCTCTAAGAAGCTTAAGTAAGGAGATTGCTGAATCCATGTATGTCAAAACAAAGGCAGACTTTATATCATTGGCACAAACTATCAGTGAAATGGGATTCAAGAACAATGTACTCTCACTTGTTTTTTCATACCTTCTGGATGGAAAAATGTGGACAAAGTTAGTCTTGTTTGAGGATGTTGACAATTATACAAGCTGGAGTGGCTGTTACTGGGTATTATACGAATCAAGAAATGGCTTTGCATGCGGTACGAATGGTTGCGGAGAACAGAATTTGATTTTACATCAATAGCGGCATTGCTCCTGACAACGACATTATGGACCATTGTGCTGATGAAATAGCACAATTCGGAAAAGTAACAGATGCCAAACTCGTTTCTCAGTTAAAACCTTATGGGCTGGTAGATGATAATGGAGATGTATTATTTCCTATTATAAAGAAACGGCAAGACCGCTTTCATCAAATAACTGAAAAATTGGTAAACTCTATCAGTGCGGAACTAAAGAATAATTGTGGCTCCTTAGCAAGCCAATATGGTATTGACAATGAAAAAGTGGCAATGGTGATGCTGTACCATGAAATCATGTGGGATTTGGTAGATAATCTGATTCAAGATAGGATAATCTTCACTCCAGCTATTTTCAAAGATGAAGAATCGAATAAAGAACGATTGAATGAAGTCGTTTTCTTCATAGAAGGAGGATTAATGCAATAATAATTCGATAGAGAAAAGGACATTTGACTTTGAAGAGTTTTCTGTAAATGCATTTCAAGTGCATAGAAAATAGCCAATTAAAAATAAAGAATTATGTACGAATGGGCCAATGAAATGAACTGTGCCGTAACTGTATGCGACACAAAGGGAATCATCCTATATATGAACGAGAAAGCATGCCGTACGTTTGCCAAACACGGTGACCTGATAGGCAAGAATCTCTTTGATTGCCACAACCCGCAATCGCAAGCCAAGATACGCGAACTGCTGGAGACGGGGGGAGTGAATGCCTACACCATTGAGAAGAACGGTATCAAGAAAATGATTTATCAGACGGCATGGAAGCAGGACGGAGTGGTCGGTGGCCTGGTGGAGATTTCGATGGAAATACCCGGAGAGATGCCACACTATATGAGAAAATAACAAAATGATATATGATATGAAAACACTTTCTAATTCAGAACTGACAATTAAAGTTTCACCGCATGGAGCCGAGTTATGCAGTATCTTGCATGATGGAAAAGAATATCTTTGGCAGGCAGACCCTGCTTTCTGGAAACGGCATTCTCCGGTGCTTTTTCCCATTGTAGGCAGCGTTTGGGAGAATGAATACCGCCACGAAGGCGTTTCCTATGCATTGACGCAACACGGTTTTGCCCGCGATATGGATTTTGAATTGATGCTTGAACTGGAAGATGAAGTGCGTTATCGACTGGTTGACAGTGAGGAAACACGCAAGAAATATCCTTTCCCGTTTTGCCTTGAGATAGGCTATCGGATAGAGGGAAAGAAGATTGAGGTGCTTTGGAAAGTCATCAATACCGGAACACGCGAAATGCACTTCCAGATAGGGGCCCATCCGGCTTTCTATTACCCGGACTATGATGCGGAGACAACGGACCGTGGATATTTCGGCTTTGATAAGACGGAAGGTTTGCACTATATCCTTATCTCCGAGAAAGGATGTGCCGCTCCGGATAAGGAATATTTGCTTGAGTTGACAGATGGCCTGCTGCCTTTGGACATACACTCCTTTGATAAAGATGCCCTGATTCTGGAAAACAGTCAAGTGAAAGAAGTTACATTATATAATAAGGAGAAGAAACCCTATCTCAGTCTGTATTTCGACACTCCGGTGGTGGGGTTGTGGTCGCCTCCGGCCAAGAATGCTCCGTTTGTCTGCATCGAGCCGTGGTACGGGCGTTGTGACCGTGCCCATTATAAGGGCGAATATAAGGATAAGGACTGGATGCAGCACTTGGCGCCGGGAGGAGTCTTTAAAGGTGGGTATACAATTGATATAAGATAAAAAATGAAGAAGGATACTGAAAATAATTCGGTATCCTTTTTATTTGGAGAATGCAATGTCATTATCTTTGCGCCCGGTAAAAAATATAGGTTGTTTTTTAAGGTATGAAGAAGAGTCTTATTGCATTGGCGTTCGGTACATTGGGGCTAGGGATTGCCGAATTTACGATGATGGGTATTTTGCCCTATGTGGCTACTGATTTGGGAATCAGCATTCCCGTGGCCGGTCATTTCATTTCTGCGTATGCGTTGGGTGTTTGTTTTGGTGCGCCCATGCTGCTCCTGGCCCGTAAACGTCCGTTGAAGCAGATTCTGCTGGTCTTGATGGCATTAATGATTGTGGGTAATATTTGTGCGTCTATGGCACCCGATTATTGGGTCTTGCTGTTGGGACGTTTTGTTTCCGGGCTTCCTCATGGTGCTTATTTTGGGGTGGCTTCCATTGTTGCGGGAAAATTGGCTGATAAGGGGAAAAGCTCGGAGGCGGTTTCAATTATGATAGCGGGAATGACTGTGGCCAATCTGTTTGGTGTGCCGTTGGGTACTTCGTTGAGCCATACACTGTCTTGGCGTGCCACGTTTCTGCTGGTAGGTGCCTGGGGATTGATAACACTGTACTACATTTGGCGTTGGGTACCGCAGGTCGAAGGACTGAAAGACACGGGATTTAAAGGACAGTTTTTTGAAGAAGCCGGCGCCGTGGCTCATATTGGGAGCTACGGCTTTGGGCAACGGTGGCGTATTCTGCTGGTATAGCTACATCACCCCGTTGCTGACCGAGGTTTCCGGTTTTAGTGCGGAAAGCATTACGGCGCTGATGGTACTGGCAGGATTCGGAATGGTTGCCGGCAATCTGGTCAGTGGGCGCATGTCCGACCGGTACACTCCGGGGAAGGTAGGTACGGT
>OBXF01001393.1_pt1 | contig 11398 bp, 10 predicted proteins | sample 1495371 | NCBI WGS metagenome assembly OBXF01 (sample SAMEA2580143, study PRJEB22360) | human gut metagenome | biome: human gut; feature: human-associated habitat; material: faeces | place: Denmark | collected 2008/2010 | reverse complement strand
AGGATTGTTAAAAAAACAAACCAATTATTTTTTTAAAGAAAATCCTAAAACTGGTTTTTTCTTGCGTCACCTAGCGTATTTTTTTCAATTCATATTCATACTCCTATATTTTTTTACGCCATTCTTATCAATGGTGTACTGGTTAAGTGTCCTTTTTATTTTTTTTCAGTTAACTCTTATAGCGGATATTATAGCTATTTTGTATGTAAAAAAAGTATATTCGAAGAACGAAATTGAATTGTTTTGGAAAGAATATTTAGACAATCATCCTACAAACTTATTGAAAGTAGCGTTAGATAATGGATATTACACACCTAAGTCAAATGTCCTATTAATTAATCGTTCTATATTGTTACTTGTTTTTTCAGCTACTGTAGCGTTAATCCAATTCTTCTATCACAACTTTGGTGTATGAGAAAATGACTTAGGTTTTTTTAGGGTGTTTATAATGCTGGTGTATGTATAGAATCATATAGTATACATTGAAGCGAAAAAGCACTTTGGTTTCTTCTAATAAGAATGATAGATAGAAAATCTTCTATTAACAAATTTTCTTGAGAAATGAGGGAGGGCAAAAACCGGGAAGTTTTTGCTCCTCCTTTAATTATTTACAGATGCTTATAATTTCTGGTTTGACATTGTTTAGAAGATATTAGAATGCACAGCAACTATTGTTGTAAGGAAGGATTCGGTAGTATGTTTCAGGCAAATCGCCAGAAATTGCCATAAAATCCCCTCTATTCTACTCTCTTTTTCAAGAATTCCTGTTAAATGATAGGTTTTATGTCAAAATGAAAGGTAGAAATGGATGAGGAGTGGTTGGAATGAAAGAAACGATATTAGCAATGAAGCTGAAAGAATATAGAGAAAAAAACAAGCTAACGCAAAGTATGCTAGCAGAATTATTAGAAGTAAGTGACAAGACGATCTCAAAATGGGAGTTAGGTGCTACGTACCCTAGCAAAAAAATATGATCAAAATAGCCGAAGAATTGGATATCTCATTAGAAACATTACTTTTAGAAGAAACTAAGAAAGACAATGAGGATTTAAAAGTAAGTATCAAGTATGGGGTGATTAGTTTTTGCTTGATCTTTTTTGTCACGATGATCGTAACTTCGTTCAATCAAGACTTCAGCACGATTATGAATCTTTCTATTCAAGAAAAATTTGGTGTATTGTTAACCATCGCTTTAAAACTATTGAGTATCTCTGTGCCGCCAGCGATTATCATTGGCTCCGTGTTTTATTTTTATATCTTTCCTAAAAATAAAAAAGAGAACGAACCATTTCCTCGATTTCGACAGAAATGGTAGATTAGGGTATAGGAATCAAGTCATGGACAGGAAAACGGCATTTTAGATAAAAAAGCGTGCGCAGTCTGGCTAGTGTGAAAAGCGCGTAAGTTTTACAAGAAGGAGAGAGCAGGATGGGATTATTTGGTAAAAAGAAAGAAGTCAGAAATTTAACGAAGGAAGAAGAAGCAGACATCAAAGAAGAAATGGCACGACAAATGCTTTCAAAAAACGAAAATGATATTGGCATGGTCAAGAAAATCAAAGATCTGACAAACATGAGCACAGGACAAGCGAAAGAGCTATTCCTGAAATTCAGGGATGAGGTAACCGAGAGATAGCGGATAGGGAATCCGCCAACAACAGTCTTTCAAATGCGAGGCAGATTCGCTTCATTGACAGCTTATGCGGTTGAAAAGGATGTTGTAATCTGGTCAGTTAGTTTTATAAAACTCGGTTACGCCATAGCACTTCTATTACAATCAAGTTTTTTTTCTTCAAATGGAGGGCACAACGATGTCGAAAGAGTTAAAAAAGGTTTACAGTATTACGATGATTCAGGTAGTGATTTACGTGATTGCATTAGCAATGGCTTTTCTTAATCGTGGGATCTCACCGAACTGGCCCTTCTACTTGGTCCTAGTAGGAATATTAGGAGGATTTTTTATCCCCAAAAAATATCGCTCCCAATTTTCTTCGACTGCTCTGGGTATTTTTTTAAAGAACCGTACGAGACGTACAGAAAATATAATCGAACTGACCGTCACTTGTTTCGTCATTTTTCTGGTTATTTATTTAAATATTGTCTAGAGGGGGTGTGACTATGAATACTATCAAAAAGAAGCGGCGGTTAGGATTGGTGGGTCTTTATTTACTTTTGGCTATAGTGTCCTCACTTATACGACAAGTGAAGTACTATGGCATAACAGCGATGCTCATGATCATTCTCACTTTCATCGTACTGGTCATTTTATGGGGGTCTTTGCTTCGTCACAACGTAATTCGTGTCACTTGGACAAGTATGACTTATGAACCAAATCTTCATAAAAGTGAACGGGCGTTTTTGTTTAGCCTCGTTACTTTAGTAGCGCCGATTCTTAGATTTCATGACCTAACTTTCTATGACCTAATCGTTTCTGTTGTAGCTATATTGGTAGGGATAGTTGGTTTTGTAATAAATGAGCATCGATTAAATCGGAAAAAACAAACACTATAGTAGAATTTTTCATTTGATCTCAGAAGTGACCGTTTTTATGCGGTCGCTTTTTTAATGAAATAAATGATCTTTTAAGTGTATAGAAAATAAATCAGATCACGGTGATCCGCACCGTGTTTTCTTTATTTTGAAACGCTTTTTATAGAAACATGCAGAATTCTCTAGTCTTCAACAACAACCGCTGTTCCGCTGGCTGTCACCACAATTAACATAATATCTGAATTTACAAATTGATTGTAGCTGATATGCGTATTGACTATGGCGTTTGCCGATAAGCGATGCGCTTGTTGTTCCAACTCCACGAGAGCCAACTTTCTTCCTTTAGAATATTCATCAGAATAGGTAGTAGATTTTCCACCAAATATCCCTTTTATCCCACTTATGGCGTCCTTTACGATGTTCACGGAAATCACTTGTTCATTAAAAATAGCTCCTTTTACTTCACTGATTTTTTGGTCTGCAATGGTCTCGGTTGTTACTAAAAACATAGTAGATTCCTTCTTTCACAATTTCATTTCTACAGTAAAAATAGTGGCGCTGTTATAGGCTAATGAGCAATAGACGTTTTCAAAAAATAAGAGTTGATTTTGAGAAATATCTCTGACAGATAGCAGTTTGTCCGCTAAAAAAAGGTCGATATTTTGCTTGATACAATCTTCCGTCTCCACGATAAAACTCATACTTGCATAAGTCCCTTTAGTAAAAGTAAATTCCCCTTCTTCCTTTTTACTTTCAAGACAAGGTATATCTTCATTTTCATGATGAACATAAAAAATTTGATCGAGAGAGGATAGATTCATATTATTGGCTTTTATCAAATCCACCTCGCCATTTTCAACAACTGATTCTGGAAAAGAATGAAAATAACGATCGGACCTCTCGAAGAAACTTATTTCGTTTAACTTGTAGGAATTTTGGGCCTCGACAACGGCGTGTACGGTATTTTTTATAGCCAGTAATTCATCGATCTTTTTTTGGATCGTTTGTTCGGCTTCAATAAAAAAAGGTGCCATGTTTGATTGGGTCAAAATGGTTTTGATGGAACGAAGCGAGTAACCAATATTTTTAAAAACGAGAATCTGATAGAGTTTGTAGATATTTTCTTCATCAAAGAAAAAATACCCGTTTTCCTTCCGTTCTTTTGGTGTGAGCAATTCGATATCAATATAGTGTCGAATGGTGTGTTTCGAAATAGAAAACAATGATGCTAGTTCACTTGTTGTAAGTAATTTCATAAGTAGCCTCCTGAGGATAAGTATATCGTGTCGGGTAACCACACAGTCAATAGCTTATGAAAAAATATGGAATATATCTTCTTCTAAAACACAATTCTCGTACACTGTTATACCAAAATGTCAGTTCTCTAGTGAGAAGCATCCAAAGTCTGCAGTTCTAATATTTTAGTTCCATGAAAAAAATAGAAATTCCTATGCACAAAAAAAAAGGATAATAGAAAAAGTACGTTTATAGTTTTGGATTATATAATTATAAGGATGAGATGGTTAAGATGAAGAAATAATAGATAGTAAGCCTCCCTTGAATTGTAGGTTACGCACTTGTGATATAGACATTATAAATCATAGCATTTAGCAAATAATTTTATGTAATAACCGTTGTTAGGTGTTTTTTTTTAATAAATTAAAATGCGTAGTTTAATGCTAAGATGCCGTTTGTTAAATCGAAATGAGGAGAAAAAATGAAAAATAAACATATGCACCTTTTTTTAGTTGGATTATTGTTTGGGTCAATTGTAATGAATCCAGTACAAGCATTGACAGATACGCTCGGAATAGCACCCGCTCAGGAACAAGAAGCTGCCAATCTTTTATCGGAACCTTTGAACAGCTTTGAAAAAAGTGAAAATCAGGAACCGTCGCCTGATAACAAAGATGTATTTTCTGAAAGTGAAGCTAAGGAAAACCTTTTGGAGAATGAAACGTCAAGCAGTCTAGAAGATGATGCTGCTATGAATGAGGAGCAATCGGATAACAGTAAAGAACTATCTGAAAGCCTGTCATCTGAATCCAATACGAGTGAAAGTATGAAAGATAATGCTGACCAGAATCAAATACATAAAAAAGACTCAAAGATGCTTATGGCTCCAATGGAAGCTTCAGAAACGTTCACTTATGATTTAACAGTCGAATATGATCCTCTTAAGTTTAAATCTTTGGTAATCGATTTACCCATTCCTGAAAAATATATACAGGATGAACTATATTTTCGTCTTCTGTTAGGTGGAGATGACGGGAATTTTTACGAGTACAAATCGGATCAGCAATATTTCATGACAGGTTCATCACATAGCAATCCAGTAATAGGAGTGAACACTTTACAAATGTCATGGAGTAATTTCACTCAAGGTTGGAGCCCTGATGATTATGAATATTTTGGGTTTACTGTGGTTATTCCTTACAAAGATGCTAACGGGAATGACCTATTTACAGCTGCATACAATATCCGTTTTACAAACAGCCACTTAACTATTCAGTATGTAGATGAATCAGGTCATGAAATCTACCCTTCACGTCGAATTGATGATAGTAGAAATCAGCCCTATAACGTTTCAACTAGCGACTATATTCCACAAATTCCAGGATATGAGCTAGACACAAGTAAGTTGCCTTCTAATGCTATTGGAGTATTTCAACGTGGTGAATTTACTGTTACCTATGTTTATCAGAAAGTGCAAATTGATTATACCGATATTTTGATTAAAGATAGTACTATTCATACACAGGACACATGGTCACCGATCGATAACTTTATCGAGGCTTCATCAAAAGAAGGGAAACAGCTAACTTATGAGGAATTTTTGGCAAACGGCGGGATTGTCTCTGGTACAGTAGACACACAGACAGCGGGTACTTATACGGTTAGTTATACTCTCAATAATCTAACCAAGGATGCAACAATAGTTGTTAAGCCTCGGCTGACCGCCATAAATGTCTCTGACTCAACAATCTATGTGGGTGATCCATGGGAAGCAGAGGATAATTTTGAGAGTGCATTAGACAAAGATGGCAACGATGTTGATTTTTCAGCCCTAACGGTCGATGCCAGTAAAGCAGATACGAGTAAAGCCGGCAGTTTTGACGTCACGTATACGTACGATGGTGTAACCAGTACAGCGATTGTTACGGTCAAAGAAAAACAAACTGCGGTGAACGTCCATGATTCAACGATCTACGTGGGGGATAGCTGGGAAGCAGAGGATAACTTCGATAGTGCGTTGGATAAAGATGGTAATCCGATAGATTTCCAAGAACTGACGGTCGATGCTAGTAAAGCAGAAACAAATAAAGCAGGTACTTTTGAAGTCACCTATACGTACGATGGTGTAACGAGTACAGCGATCATTACGGTCAAAGAAAAAATGACAGCCGTCAACGTCCATGATTCCACGATTTATGTGGGTGATTCATGGCAAGCAGAAGATAATTTCGATAGTGCGTTAGATAAAGATGGTAACGACGTTGCACTTTCAGATCTGACGGTCGATGCTAGTAAAGCCGACACGAGTAAAGCAGGGACCTTTGAAGTCAAGTACACGTATGATGGTGTAACGAGTACAGCGATTGTTATAGTCAAAGAAAAAATGACAGCCGTCAATGTCCACGATTCCACGATCTACGTGGGGGATAACTGGGAAGCAGAAGATAATTTCGATAGTGCGTTAGACAAAGATGGCAACGATGTTGATTTTTCAGCTTTAACGGTCGATGCTAGTAAAGCCGACACGAGTAAAGCAGGCAGCTTTAAAGTCAAGTACACGTATGATGGTGTAACGAGTACAGCGATTGTCACAGTTAAAGAAAAAATGACAGCCGTCAACGTCCATGATTCTACGATTTATGTGGGAGATAATTGGGAAGCAGAAGATAACTTCGACAGTGCGTTAGATAAAGATGGCAACGATGTTGCACTTTCAGATCTGACGGTCGATGCCAGTAAAGCAGATACGAGTAAAGCCGGCAGCTTTAAAGTCACGTATACGTATGATGGTGTAACGAGTACAGCGGCTATCACGGTCAAAGAAAAAATGACAGCCGTCAACGTCCATGATTCCACGATTTATGTGGGGGATAACTGGCAAGCAGAGGATAACTTCGATAGTGCGTTGGATAAAGATGGTAATCCGATAGATTTCCAAGAACTGACGGTCGATGCTAGTAAAGCAGAAACAAGTAAAGCAGGAACTTTCGAAGTTACCTACACGTATGATGGTGTAATCAGTACAGCGATTGTTACAGTCAAAGAGAAAATGACAGCCGTCAATGTCCACGATTCCACGATCTACGTGGGGGATAACTGGGAAGCAGAAGATAATTTTGATAGTGCGTTAGATAAAGATGGTAACGACGTTGCACTTTCAGATCTGACGGTCGATGCTAGTAAAGCCGACACGAGTAAAGCAGGCAGCTTTGAAGTTACCTATACGTATGATGGTATAACCAGTAAAGCGATCGTGACAGTCAAAGAGAAAATGACAGCCGTCAATGTCCACGATTCCACGATCTATGTGGGAGATAAATGGGAAGCGAAAGATAATTTTGATAGTGCGTTAGATAAAGATGGCAACGATGTTGATTTTTCAGCTTTAACGGTCGATGCTAGTAAAGCCGACACGAGTAAAGCAGGCAGCTTTGAAGTTACCTATACGTACGATGGTATAACCAGTAAAGCGATCATTACGGTCAAAGAAAAAATGACAGCCGTTAACGTCCATGATTCCACGATTTATGTGGGTGATTCATGGCAAGCAGAAGATAATTTCGATAGTGCATTAGATAAAGACGGTAATTCAGTAGATTTCCAAGATCTAACGGTGGATACGAGTAAAGCTGATACGAGTAAAGCAGGCATCTTTGAAGTTACCTACACGTATGATGGTGTAACCAGTAAAGCGATTGTTACAGTCAAAGAAAAAATGACAGCCGTCAATGTCCACGATTCCACGATCTACGTGGGGGATAACTGGGAAGCAGAAGATAATTTCGATAGTGCGTTAGATAAAGATGGCAACGACGTTGATTTTTCAGCCCTAACGGTCGATGCCAGTAAAGCCGACACGAGTAAAGCAGGCATCTTTGAAGTCACATACACGTATGATGGTGTAACGAGTACAGCGATCATTACGGTTAAAGAGAAAATGACAGCCATCAATGTCCATGATTCTACGATTTATGTGGGAGATAAATGGACGGCAAAAGAAAATTTTGACAATGCATTAGACAAAGCAGGAAAGAAAGTCGTGTACGAAGACTTGACAGTAGACGCCAGTCAAGTTGATCCGAGCAAAGCAGGTAGCTATGAAGTATCGTATAGTTATGATGGAATTACGGTAACGGCTACAGTCACAGTAAAAGAAAAACCTAGCCAAGAAAAACCTGCAGATGATTTAACGCATGCGACACCAGAACAAGAGAAAGAGAATCAGAAAAAAACAACTCCTGATAGTAAGAAACAGGTAACACTTCCTAAAACAAATGAAAATAAATCAGTAGTTGAATTAGTAGCAGGTGTCATAATTGTGCTTCTGACAGGTGTAATTTTCTTTTGGAAAAAAAGAAAAGTGAATAAAGAGTAAGATCTAAAAAATAAAGTATGCGGGATTTATTTCCGGGTACTTTTTTTTATTTAAAAAAGACTTCAGCCAAGTTTCTCTTTCTTACTAGGTTAGAGAGAGAAACCTTCACAGAGGCCATGTAGGTCACATAAAATCAACTCCCGAGCAACAGAAAATAGATGATGAATCTATTAAATTTACTGTTAAGAAATGACTTTTACGAATTTCTTTATGCAATTTTTTAGAAATTATTCGATACAGTGTACGGGACTATAATACCCTGGATTTTGTTACATTTCTTGTATAATTTGTTCGTTTTAAGAAAGAAGCTAATCAAAGAATCGTTTCTTGTAATTAGCTTCTTTTTTACTACTTAGCTATTGTGGAGAGATACCATTTTATTTACTTATCCCTAGATAGTTTTCTTATCTTAACTTTTTGTTTATCCAATTTTCTTATAACGATAACCAAGCGTCTTTTTAGCAAAATATCAATTTTGACTCCGATTCTATTTTCATCAAAAATAGTATAGCAGGCTCCTGATAGAATCGTTTCTTCTGGAAAACTAACAATTGTGGATGTCCGTGCCACCAGAAGAGCTATGGATAGATTTTTCATGTAAATTTATTTCATAGAGGAACATATCTTCTTATATGGAGGATGTTAGGAAGGTACTGACACTATTCTCATCAAAGAGAGGGACACCTTTCAATAACTAATTATATTAAGTAGGAATTTTCGTAAGTAGATTAGCGTACTTAATAAAATCATGCCTCCCTAAAATCACCCTTCGATTAACTCTACCAACACATCAGCTGTTTCTTGCGGATGGCTGATTGGAAAATGATGACCCAATGGCAGATCGACTATTTTAGTCGTTTCTCTTGGCGGTAAATAGCTTTTATCCTCGGTTCCCCATATGATCGGAATTGAAGGGTCTATTCTTTGGTGAAGGGTCATTTCTTTTAACAACCGATTTAGTTGAAGTGTTGTGTTGACTATCCGTGAAGAACGAACACTCTTCTTCACTCTTTTTAAATATTCACTAGAAGAGGCTGCTTCGTCTATCAGCAGTCCTTTTTTTGTGAAATAGGCGAGTAATTGTCGTTCAGATGCATGCTTTAAAGCTAGTTTACTGAGCCATGTTGCAGGGACCGAATCGGTTTTGTGAATAGGTGGTTGTAAAAGAATCAGTTGATCGTTCTCTGAAAAGAAGCGCTGTTCAGCGGCTGTTAATAACAAGGCGGCACCAAAAGAATGGCCGATAAAGACAGAGCCGTCAGGCAGGATATTCTTTAGTGAGCGTATCAACTCAAGATATGGTGTCAACAGCTGTTGCTTTTTAATAAACGGAGATCTTCCGAATCCTGGTAAATCTGCAATGATAATTTTTCTGCCTGTTTGCTTATTCAATGCTAGTCCCAGTTGAAAGAGATCGGTACCATCGCTAAATAAGCCATGCAAAAGCACGAGAGGAGTAGCAGAGCCCTCCAATTGATAGACCGTCGCTTCGTCGACAGCTATGCGTGTGTAGGGTGTTAGGCTTTCTTCCCCATAGGTCAAGCGAAAATCAATGTCAGCTACTGCTAGCGGGATGTTTGATGCTGCTATTTTTTTAATCAGTTCCGATTCAAAATCGCGTTTTGTCAGCCGATTGTCAAAGGTTCTATTGGTTAAAAAGTTTAAACTGCTTTCAGGAATACCCGTTAATTTGCTTCCGCCAGCTGCCATAACGAACTTGAGTAAACCAAAAGGAACGCTCAGACGAGGTTTGCTTCGATTAAGACTTTCAGAAATCAGTCCCATCAGTTGAACGATCTCTTTATCGGCGTGTTTATCGGCAACAAGGGGATACGTCATTTCGTCTTTTGTCTCATTGAATATGGTTTTGACAATAAATTGAGCGAGTACATTTTTATTGATCAACGGCAGTCGATAGTCGGTTCCTCCGGGGATAACAGGTAAGGCTCCACTTCGGATTATTTTTATAAATAAGCCAAAGCCTTCGAGTTGTTCGGTGCTGCCTGTTTGCTCATCACCGATGACGGTTGGCGGATTGATTACTGCTAAAGGAATATGGTGCTTTTTCGCTTCTTGTCGAATATAAATATCAGATAAAAACTTCATCTGCTCATAGGGCGGGGTTCCAAGTAACGCTGGATGCACCTCTTTGAATACATCCGTCGTTTCCCAGACAGAAGCATCATCCGTGAATGGGCTCATGTACCCAGCTACGTGGATGATCTTTTTTAATTTGTTTCTCTTGTTGATTTCTGTTGCAAGTGTCATGAGGTTTTTGCTGCCTTCTAAAAAGGAGCTCTTCGCGGCTGTTTCTGATAAGGTGATATCCATCGGACCGCCGCAGTGAAGAATCATGTTGCAGTGCATCGCTCGTTCATGATCGATCGCATTTAGGCCTAAGTTCTCTTTTGTTAAATCTCCTGTTACCAACGCTATTTTTTCAGGGGCTAATGCTTGTAATAGTCTTGCTTTCGCTGGATTTCTGACAAGTAATGTTAAGAAAACATCTTCCCTTGCGAGTTGTTTGACGATTTCTTTGCCAATAAACCCAGTTGCTCCGATAATTAAAATATTCATTATTTTCTCCTTTTTAGAACTATTTAGTCCTAATTTTATATAAAAAAATTACTCTTAAACGAGTAATTTAAATAAATTTTTGGCTGTAGTAGTGAGATACTGACTCTCTTTTTTTACTTCTGCTAAAAAGAGTGCCCCTTCAAGGTTGTTTACAAAAATCTCCGCCGTTTCTTTGACGTTGATGTCTTCACGAAATGCTTTAGTATTTATTCCTTCTTGAATCAATCCCTCGCAGATACGCGTTAAATAATCAAAAAAATGATTGATTTTTTCTTGGACCTGCCGATCATTTTTCGGCGCTTGCATAATGAAAGTAATGAAGGGACAGCTGCCTTGATAGTCCCGCTCTTCAATTTCTTCAGCCAAACTTTGTAGAAAGGTCAGCATTTTTTCTTCTAAAGTTAGATTGGTCTGTTTCAAAATGTCTTCTAGTTTTTCTCGGTATATAATGATCCAAAAATCAATCACTGCTAGTAATAATTCCTCCTTACTTGAGAAGTGGTAATAGACATTTGATTTTGACACACCGCTTTGTTGCACGACCTCATCCATACTGGTATACGTGTAGCCGACTTTGAGAAAAAGGCTGGCGGCTGTTTCGATCACTCGGTTTTTATTTGAACGTTTATAATTTTCCATAATAGAACTATATAGTACTAATTGAGTCTTGTCAATTTTTTATTCACTGATTGATTCATTTTCTTTTTATTGTTGTAAAATT
>OBXF01001391.1_pt1 | contig 11419 bp, 9 predicted proteins | sample 1495371 | NCBI WGS metagenome assembly OBXF01 (sample SAMEA2580143, study PRJEB22360) | human gut metagenome | biome: human gut; feature: human-associated habitat; material: faeces | place: Denmark | collected 2008/2010 | reverse complement strand
AACAAACGCCTTAATGCAAACAAAAGCATTTCGGGCAGGTAACGGATAAGTAACAAAACTCACCGTCAAACCTGCCCGATTCTGCTTTTTTATTGCTTGGAGCATATGCAGAATAGAGAATTAAATACTTGCAAACAAGATATTTACTCTTTCCTGCGCTTCTCTTTCCCTACAAAACCCGAACCTTTCGGGATCCGCCCCGTTTTCTCCCGATCGGGAGATTATTTGCCGAAGTAGCGTTTGTAAAGACCTTCGAAACCTTTGCCGTGACGGGCCTCGTCCTTGGCCATCTCGTGAACGGTGTCGTGAACGGCGTCGAGGTTCTCCTCCTTCGCCATGCGGGCCAGGCGCATCTTGTCCTCGCAGGCGCCGCACTCGGCGTTCATGCGCTTTTCGAGGTTGGTCTTGGTGTCCCAGACCACTTCGCCGATCAGCTCGGCGAACTTCGAGGCGTGCTCGGCCTCCTCCCAGGCGTAACGCTTGTAAGCCTCGGCGATCTCGGGATAGCCCTCGCGGTCGGCCTGACGGCTCATAGCCAGATACATGCCCACCTCGGTGCACTCGCCCATGAAATGATTCTGGAGACCTTCCCAAAGCTCCTTGCTGGCGCCCTTGCCGTCGCCGATCTTGTGTACCGTTACGAAATCAAGGTCGCCCTCGGCCTCAACGAGTTCCACGAACTTCTCCTTGCCTACCTTGCACATCGGGCACTGGTCGGGTGCCTCGGGACCTTCGTGAATGTAACCGCATACGGTACAACGCCATTTCTTTGCCATAATCTTCTACTGTTTAATGTGTGTGATTGTATTCTGTTTGTAGTGCAAAGATAGCAAATCCGTTCGGAATCCGTATAGGTTTCCGATTGTCTTTTCTGATGGCGGGATAGGCTGCGCTTATAGCCGCGCCGCAGAACCGGGCAGGAGGCGTGTGAACCGCCGTTCGCTCCCAAAACCGGCTTTTTAAGCCGGGGAGCGCAGAACAGGACAAGAGGCGCCGGGTCATCCATCGCCCATAAAGCCCGTCTATCAAGCGTTTTACGCCCGGCGGTCTATTATCTCTTCGATCTGCGCCACGTCGGTCGAATCCTTCACCAGCACCCGCTTGCGGCTGTCCAGCAGGTAGAGGGCCGGAATGGCGTGGAGGTCGTACAGGCTCTTTTCGCGGACGACGCACCCCTTGTCATAGGCATTGATCCACGACGCCGGAATGTGGTCGCGGTAGTCGCGCCACTCCGTAAGGTCCTCGTCCGGATAGAGCGCCAGCACCTTCAGCCGCCCCCGCTCGATCATCTCCGAAAGCATCGGCGAGGAGGTGATCGCCTCGCGGATTTCACGGCACATCGCACAGCCGGGATTGTTGATGAACAGCAGCACGTATTCGGCTTGCAGCCCGTAGAGCGTCCCCGAGGCGCCCGAGGCGAGCGTGTAGCGGAAATCGTTGGCAGGCTGGCCCAGGCGGTTCTGCATGGCCATTTCGAGGTCGTACTGCGGGGCGATGCGTTCGTACTCGTCGTAGAAAGGGCTGGCAAGCTGCGCCCGGAGCACGGGAATGTAGAACTCGTCGTTGCGCAGCGGCGAGTTGGGGTCGTGCAGCACCGTCCCGGCGAGCATCGCGAAATAGTCGAGCATCGGCTTCGACGACGAAGCCCGGCGCATCAGCGAATCCATCGGCGCGGAATCCGCCGGACGGTCGGAAAGCACCGCAATGTAGCGCGCAAAGGCCTCGATCATCTGCACGGTGTCGGCCTCGGAGACGAAAAGCGTGTCGGTGAAGTCGAAACGGTCCCAGTAGTGCCGGCGGAGATAGTCGCGCTGTTCGTCCGGAGAGAGTCCCGCGGGGGCGATGGCCGGGAGAAAAACCCGCGGACGGGATGCGGAGGCCGCGGTCTCCTGCGAGGGAGCGCTCCGGCGGCGGCCGCACGCGGCGACGCACAGGGCTGCTAGGAGGATGATCAGGATGCGTTGCATGGGCATGGTGATTATTTATACGCAAAGATAGAAATTTCCGGCAACAATCGTGCACCCGAAGGCCGCAAAGACGACTTCCCGGCGGTTTTGCACGGTAGTTGCAACACCCAACAGCGACAAAAAACCAAATCAATTCATTATGGATGTAAAGAAAACTACCACAAGCACAGGGTTCAAATTGAGTGTTATGACACTGGCAATTATGAACGTGACTGCCGTAGTGAGTCTGCGCGGACTGCCCGCCGAGGCGGTCTACGGACTTTCGTCGGCATTCTACTACCTGTTTGCAGCCATCGTGTTCCTGATCCCGACGGCGATGGTCGCCGCCGAACTGGCCGCGATGTTCGCCGACAAGCAGGGCGGCGTATTCCGCTGGGTCGGCGAAGCCTACGGCGCACGCACGGGATTCCTCGCAATCTGGCTGCAATGGATCGAATCGACGATCTGGTATCCGACGGTGCTGACCTTCGGCGCCGTGTCGATCGCGTTCATCGGCATGAACGACACGCACGACGCGCTGCTGGCCTCGAACAAGGTCTTCACGCTCTGCATGGTGCTGGCCATCTACTGGATCGCCACGCTGATCGCCCTGAAAGGTCTCGGATGGGTCGGGAAAATCAGCAAATGGGGCGGCATGATCGGTACGATCATTCCCGCGGGCCTGCTGATCGTGCTGGGCATCATCTACATTTCGACCGGCGGACACAACCACATGGACATGTCGCAGGGCTTCTTCCCCGACTTGTCGAAATTCAACAACCTCGTGCTGGCGAGCAGTATCTTCCTGTTCTACGCGGGTATGGAGATGATGGGCATTCACGTCATGGACGTGAAGAACCCGTCGCGAAACTATCCCAAGGCCATCATCATCGGTTCGCTGGTCACGGTGCTGATCTTCATTCTGGGAACCTTCTCGCTGGGCCTGATCATCCCCGCCAAGGACATCAGCCTCACGCAGTCGCTGTTAGTCGGGTTCGACAACTACTTCCACTACCTCCACATTTCGTGGGCCGGCCCGATCATCGCCATCGCCCTGATGTTCGGCGTGCTGGCAGGCGTGCTGACGTGGGTGGCGGGTCCCTCGAAGGGTATCTTCGCCGTGGGCAAGGCCGGTTACCTGCCCCCGTTCTTCCAGAAGACCAACAAGAACGGCGTACAGAAGAACATCCTGCTGATCCAGGGCTGCGTCGTGACGCTGCTGGCGCTGCTGTTCGTCGTGATGCCCTCGGTGCAGTCGTTCTACCAGATCCTCTCGCAGCTGACCGTGCTGCTGTACCTGATCATGTACATGCTGATGTTCTTGGCCGCCATCGTCCTGCGCTACAAGATGAAGGGCACGCCCCGTCCGTTCCGCCTGGGCAAAAAGAACGGCCTGATGTGGTTCCTCGGATGCCTCGGTTTCTGCGGCGCACTGCTGGCCTTCGTCTTGAGCTTCGTGCCGCCCAGTCAGATTTCGACCGGCAGCAACACCGTCTGGTTCTCGGTGCTGATCATCGGCTGCGTGGTGGTCGTGGGCGCCCCGTTCGTCATCTACTCCATGCGCAAGCCGTCGTGGAAAGACCCCGAGGCCGCCGCCGATTTCGCTCCCTTCCACTGGGAAGCGCAGGCCAAGGTCGCAGCCCCCGCGGCAGCCGCATCTGCACAGCAGAAACCCGGTAGCAACAAATAACAGCCGAAGAAATGCCTCCGAACTCCTTAAACCCCCGCCGAGGCGGGGGTTTGAGGACGGGGCGGGCCTGCAAACACGGCGGAACGCCGTGACTACGGCCTGCCACAGCGGAAAGAGGATACAAACCATTTTACAAATTTCATAACATGATTCAGAAGATCGACAAAAAAGCGGTTCAGGATGCCGTGCAGATGGCATACGACCGCTGCAAAAACGAAACCGGCGGCAAAAACGCCGACTATATCCCCTATCTGGCCGATGTGCCGTCGAACTTGTTCGGCATCGCGGCCTGCCTTCCCGACGGCGACGTGGTGGCCGTGGGCGACACGGACTACAAGTTCGGCATCGAATCGGTGTCGAAGGTCCCCACGGCGATCCTCGCCATGAACCAGTACGGCGGCCAGGAGGTGCTCGGCAAGATCGGCGCCGACGCCACGGGACTCCCCTTCAACTCGATCATGGCCATCCTGCTCGAAAACGACCACCCCTCGACGCCACTGGTGAACGCCGGAGCCATTTCGGCCTGCTCGATGATCAAGCCCGTGGGCGACAGCGACGGCAAATGGAAAGCCATCGTCTCGTTCATCGCCGACCTCGCGGGATCGGACGTCGCGGTGATCGACGAACTCTACAAATCGGAGACGGCGACCAACTTCAACAACAAGTCGATCGCGTGGCTGCTGAAGAATTACAACCGCATCTACGACGATCCCGACATGGCGCTGGACATCTACACGCGCCAGTGCTCGATCGGCGTGACGGCCCGGCAGCTGGCCACGATGGCCGCGACGATCGCCAACAGCGGCGTGAACCCCGTGACCGGAAAGGCCGTGTTCAAGCCCGAGCTGACGCCCAAGATCGCCTCGATGATGGCCACCGTGGGATTCTACGAGCACACGGGCGACTGGCTCTTCACGACGGGGCTTCCGGCCAAAACGGGCGTGGGCGGCGGCATCATGGGCGTCGTGCCGGGCGTGATGGGCGTTGCGGCGTTCGCGCCCCCGCTCGACGGGGCCGGCAACTCGGTGAAGGCCCAGAAGGCGCTGGCGTTCATCGCCGGACACCTCAACCTCAACGTCTTCGGCACGACGCGCTGCGTGATGGCCGGAAAAGAGCCTGTGAAGGCGTAAGAACTCCCCTGCGGGGAGACCCGCCGACGAAAAGGGGCGCATCCTGCGAGGAATGCGCCCCTTTTCCGTATCCGGACAGGGTGTCATAAGCGGTAGCGGACGCCGACCAGCAGGCAGCCCGACGTACCGATACCGGCCTCGGCATAGGCCGCGACGCGTCCCCCGACTTCGACGCCGACGGGCGACACCTGGAAGGCGAACTGCGTGGATTTGTCGCTCTCGCCCCCGACCTCGGATCTGGAGAACGAGGCTCCCGCACCGAGGCGCGAATAGAACGAAACCACCTTGAGGTTCATCCAGTTCCACTTCACGTTGGGCAGCAGCGACCAGTAGCGGTTCCGGATCTCCGAGCCGGCGCCCCTGACCTCCTGCGTGTTCGAGGAGTAGACGACCTGCGCGCCGAGGCGCAGGCTGCCGATCAGGCGGAAACTGTAACCCACGGTGACGGCGCCCCACCCCTCGAGGTCGGTATTCGCATTCGTGAAAAGCCCGGTCAGCATGTCGCTGTACGAGTCGATCCAATCGGTGACGGGAGCGACGCCGTAGGACACCGAAACCTCGCTGCGGCGCGATCCCTGGGCGGCGGCGGGAACGGCCATCGCGACGACGGCCGCCGCCATCAGCAATTTCTTGATCATCGTTCTCTGTTTTTCAGGTTTTACGACTGCTAATATAGCAAAAATCACGCAACGAAATCAATCCGTTCGGCGGACAGGCGCGCGACGGGCGCGGAACAGGCACGCGACAGGCGCAGAACGGGCACGCGACAAGCGCGGAACGAGCATGCGACAGGCACAGAACGGGCGCGGAACGGGCAACGCATCACGGACAATCACTCGTCCATCACCTCCCGCCGGATGGCTTCGAGATACCCGCGACCCCATTTCAGGTCCGGCTCGACATAATTTCCCTCGGCCCATTCGTTCCAGGATTTCAGCAGGATGATCCGGTGTTCGGGAGCTTTTCCCCGGACCATTTCCACAGCCTCCCGGAGGTGTTTCCCGAACAGCTCGGGCGTGGAATCCGTCACGATCCACCCCTCTTTTCCGCTGCGCGGCGTGTGGTCCCAGTTCGGAATGACCGAGGGGAACACGTTCTCCCGGGTGTCTTCGTCCCCGTTGAGAAAATAAGCGGCCATCCGTTCATAGGGATAATTGAGCGGAATCTTCCGCCAGCGGTCGAATTTTACCCGCTGCCGTTCGAAAAACGAATGCCTTACATTGAAATACCCGACCAGCCGCAGCGGATTGACAGCGTCGCCCCCCGTAGAGAAAATGGCCCCGACGTTCGGAACCGGGGCGTTCTCGTGCCCGACGAAGTAGATTCCCGGCAGGCCGTTCTTTTCGGCCAGCTCCCGCCACGTGGCGATGAAAACCTTCACCTCGGGGTCCGCCAGCGGTTTGTAAATCATAAACAGCGGCTTGCCGTCCACCGTAATGTAACGATGGTCCCGGAAAGCGGGCAGCACGGCCCGGAAATGCGCCGTATAGTCTTCGACGCCTCCGTAGAGCTGTTCGATCAGCATGTTCCGGTTCGTGATCCCGTGGGCGAAGCCCCGCCAGCTCTCATTGGCCCAGGCCAGCGCGAACGGAAAATCGGGTTCGCCGCTGGCCAGCACCTCGTTGAAGGGACGTTCCAGCAACCGCTTGCCGTTGCCGAACCAGTAATGCCAGTAGACGAAGCCCTCGACGCCGTATTCGCGGGCCATATCCGCCTGCGCCTGCCGCGTCTCGGCGACCCGCAGGTCGTAATACCCCAGATCGGCCGGAACTCGGGGCTGATAGTGATTTCTGAAATACCGCCGGGCCTTACCCACGTTCGTCCATTCGGTAAAACCCTTTCCCCACCACAGGTCGTTCTCCGGGATGGGGTGAAATTGAGGCAGATACAATGCCAATAATCTCGCTTTCATACGTTGATCCGACAATCGGACCCGGATACCGGAGCAGACTGCAAGACCCTGCACAGCAAGGCTGTGCCCCGGCATGAAAAACGATGCGGAGGATTGTTCAGGATCCCCCGCATCGTATCCGGTCCGGTGTGTTTAAACCTCGTTTTCGACAGCTTTGAACAGCGCGACGTCCTCCGTCGTGGAGTTCATCACGTAGGTATAGGCCTCCGCGATCTTCGCCTCTGCAAGCTTGCAGAACACGCGCGCCGAAGCGGCATACTCCTCCGCCTCACCGGCCTGACGGGCCAGCAGGTAGGTGATGATGATGTGTCCGGCGGTCTCCACCAGGCGGCGGGCATGGAAATCCTTGAATCCGCAGACCTCCTTGTCGCCGGCCTCGACCCGGGCCTGCATCTCCGAGAACTTGACGGTCAGCTCCTTGAGCTTCGTCACCACGGGGCACATCGCCTCCGTGTAGCTTTCGGCGGCATAGCGCCCGATCTGCTCCAGGAACGTGCCCTTCGTCACGGCGTTGATCGCCGCAACGACCTGCAACTGCGAGGTTCCCTCGTAGATGTTCATAATGCGTGCGTCGCGGTACAACCGCTCGCAGGGATAGTCCTTCATAAAACCCGATCCGCCGTGGATCTGGATGGCGTCGTAGGCCAGCTGGTTGGCGTACTCCGACGAGAAGAGCTTCACCAGCGGCGTGAAGCCGTCGGCAAGGCGGTTGTAGAACTTCATCTCCTGACGCTCCTCCGCTTCGAGCGAACGCTCGTGGGAGATATGGCCGTACTGCTTGTAGACCTCGACGAAACGCGCCGTTTCGTACAGCAGCGCGCGCACGCCCTGCACCTTGGCCTTCATGTTCGAGAGCATCTCCGAAACGGCGGCGAACTGGATGATCGGCTTGCCGAACTGCTCGCGCTCGTGGGCGTATTTCAGCCCCTCGCGGTAAGCGGCCTCGCAGAGACCCACCGACTGTGCGCCGATGCCCAGGCGTGCGGCGTTCATCAGCGACATCACATACTTGATCAGGCCCATCTTCCGGTCGCCGACCAGCTGCGCCGGGGCGTTCGTGAAGACCAGCTCGCACGTCGGCGATCCCTTGATGCCGAGCTTATTCTCGATGCGGCGCACCTTCACGCCGCCGTCGCGCTTGTCGTAGACCAGCATCGAGAGGCCGCGGGCGTCGGTCGTACCCTCTTCGGTACGCGCCAGCACGAGCGAAACCTCGCCGTCGCCGTTGGTGATGAAGCGTTTCACGCCGTTCAGCAGCCACGTCTGCCGCTCCTCCGACCAGGTGGCCTTGAGCATCACGGCTCCGAGGTCCGAACCGGCGTCCGGCTCCGTGAGGTCCATGGCGCACGTCGCGCCCGCCGAGACCCACGGCAGGTATTTCTGCTTGATCTCCTCCGAAGCGAACTCGTTCAACGTCTCGGCGCAGTCCTGCAACCCCCAGATGTTCTCGAAACTGGCGTCGGCGCGGGCCACCATCTCGTTGGCCATCACGAAGCAGATGAGCGGGAAGTTCAGTCCGTCGTACTTGCGCGGAAGCGTCATGCCGCTCAACCCCGCGTCAACCACCGCCTTCATGTTCTCGACCGTACCCGAAGCGTACTCCACATGGTCGTCGACCACGCGCGGACCCTCGTGGTCCACACCCTCGGCGTTGGGGGCGATCACCTCGCCGCAGACCTCGCCGGCGATCTCCAGCACGCGGCGGTAGTTGTCCATCGCGTCGTCGAAATCCTGCGGCGCATAGTCGTAGAGGTCCTTCTCCGCGAAACCGCGCTCCTTCAGCTCCACGATCTTGCGCATCAACGGATGCTGGAGGTGGAACTGCAAATCCTTGTTATCTGAAAAGAAATTAGCCATAATTAGTTGTTTTTAAGATTCGTAGGCTCCTGTTTTGGGGTAAATTCAATACCTATGACATAGAAGTGGGGAATGTTGCCGACAATTTCGCCCGACAGGTCGGGCGCGATCTCGTTCTCGCCGCAGAAACGGAACAGATTGTGCTCCGCATCGAACCACATCGAACCGTAAAAGACCAGCGGAATGAACTTTCCGGCCTCGAACGAGTCGATCCCGAACGGACGGGTGCAGTACTTGGTAAGCGTATAACCGCTCGACGAAGTCACGCTGCGGAGTTCGAGCCGCTGACTGGCCTCCCGCATCTCCGGGATACTGAAATTCAGCATCGCCGTCGAATCCGTCCCCGAAGGATAGAATCCAATCGTCAGTTTTTTGGCCAGCATGTAAATGCCCGCCTGCGGATCGGCCATCTCGCCGGGCAGGATTTCGCCGCGCACCTTCTCGGGGAAATCGCTTACGAGCAGTTTGTTCGGCCCGCAGGGAAACTCCCGGGAACGAATCTCCACGCCCGATTCGTATTCCTTGATATATACCGTCATGTCATAGCGGCCCGGTCCTTCGAGCAATTCCGACAGGTCAAAACCGAACGCCTCGTAACCGGCAGCTTCCAGCAGGGAGCGGAAGTCGTCGAACCCGACAGGCCGGCTCTTGATCTGCTGTCCGGAAACGGACGCAGAGAGGAGAAGCGTACAGATTACCGTCAGAAGCCTGCGCATCGCTATTTCGAGTTTTGTTTGTAGTACTTAATCATCTTGGGGATAATCTCATTGACATCGCCCGTGATGGCGTAGTCGGCGATCTTGTTGATCGGGGCTTCGGGGTCCGAGTTGATCGAGATGACCATCGACGACTGGTCCATGCCGGCCGTGTGCTGGATCTGACCCGAGATGCCGCAGGCGATGTAGAGCTTCGGACGCACCGTGACGCCCGTCTGGCCCACCTGACGCGCATGCTCCGTGAAGCCCGCATCGACGGCGGCGCGGCTGGCGCCCACTTCGCCTCCCAGAACGTCGGCCAGTTCGTGCACCAGCCTGAAGTTCTCTTTGGAACCCATGCCGTAGCCGCCGGCGACGATGATGCCCGCACCCTTGATGTCGATCTTGCGCTCCTCGATCTGACGGTCGATGATCTTCACCGCGAGGTCCGCGTCCGTGACCATCTTCTTCCAGTCGATCGCCTTCACCTCGCCCGCGCCGGGCTGTGCGGCGTACTCCTTGCGCATGACGCCCTCGCGGACGGTGGCCATCTGCGGACGGTGGTCGGGGTTGACGATCGTGGCGATGATGTTTCCGCCGAACGCCGGGCGGATCTGATAGAGGAGGTTCTTATACTCCGTACCCGTCTTGGCGTCCTTGTGGTCGCCGATTTCGAGCTGCGTGCAGTCGGCCGTAAGACCGCTGTGCAGGGCCGACGATACGCGGGGTGCGAAGTCGCGGCCCACGGGCGTGGCGCCGAACAGCGCGATCTGGGGCTTCTCCTGCCCGATCAGACCGCACAGGACCGCCGTGTGGGGCAGCGTGCGGAACGGAGAAAATAACGGATCATCGGCAACCCAGACCGTATCGGCGCCGTATTTGGCCAGTTCTGTTTCGATGCCGGCGAGGTTGTGGCCCAGGACGACGGCTTCGAGTTTCACGCCGAGCGTCGTGGCCAGTTCGCGGCCTTTGGTCAGCAGTTCGAGACTCACGTCGGCGACCTTGCCGCCCTCCATCTCGATATATACGAATATATTGTTCATCTCAAAAAAACGCATTAACCGAGCGTGTGGCTCGCGATGAGTTCAACCATAAGTTCATTGATGTCGTTGTCGGCGGCGGTGAGTTTCTTGGCCTCCTTGGCGGCGAAAACCACGTTCTCGATCCTCTTGACCTTCGTGGGCGAACCCTGGAGGCCGAGCTGCGCGGGATCGGGATCGACATCGGCGGCGGCCCACTCCACGATGCGGAGGTACTCCTTCGCGGCGGCGCGCTGCGCGGCGGGCGATTCGGGTGCAGCGGCGATCTCCGAACCGGCCAGCGCGCCCTTGTACTTCATCACGCGCTTGGCGTTGCGCGGACGGCACTCGGCGGCCGAGGCGTTGACCGTCACCTCCGTGCCGTGCTCCAGACGGCGCTTGATGACCAGCGCGCCCTCACGGACTTCGAGAATCTCCTCGGCATAGGTCACCTGCGGAAGACCGAGCTTCTCGGCGACCTGCGGACCCACCTGCGCCGTGTCGCCGTCGATGGCCTGACGGCCTGCGAAAATCACGTCGGGGGCGATCTTCTTCAGCGCGCACGAAAGGGCGTAGGAGGTGGCCAGCGTGTCCGAGCCGGCGAACTCGCGGCCCGAAAGCAGGTAGCCGCCGTCGGCCCCGCGGAACATCGCGTCGCGGATGATGTCGGCGGCGCGCTGCGGACCCATCGTAAGGATATGAACCGTGGAACCCGCCACACGGTCCTTGAGCCGCAGGGCGGCTTCGAGCGCATTGAGGTCCTCGGGATTGAAGATGGCCGGAAGCGCCGCGCGGTTGACCGTCCCTTCGGGAGTCATCGCGTCCTTGCCTACGTTGCGGGTATCGGGAACCTGCTTGGCCAAAACAAGAATTTTGAGGTTTTGTTGTTGCATATAAGTAAGTAATGGTTATATATTGAATCCTTTTCCTTCTTTCACCGCTGTCGTCGCGGCGTTCCGTCGCGTTCGCGAATCTGCCCCGCCCCAAGCCCTCCCGCGGGAGGGACTTACGGCGTAAAACACGCCCCGTTTCTGCTTTGGCGGTTCGGCAATCCGCAAGCGACTGCCCCCCCGCCTGTCGCCGCAGTTGTCGCAATGCGACCGGGTCGTCAACCGGGATTTCGGCCGAAACGCGGACGGGCGGAAATCACACAAAAACGCATCCCTAACC
>OBXF01001375.1_pt1 | contig 11719 bp, 7 predicted proteins | sample 1495371 | NCBI WGS metagenome assembly OBXF01 (sample SAMEA2580143, study PRJEB22360) | human gut metagenome | biome: human gut; feature: human-associated habitat; material: faeces | place: Denmark | collected 2008/2010 | reverse complement strand
CTGATCACTCATCAGGCCGGCAAGAGGCAGCGGCAGCATAGCTTTTACTTCTCCATCTGCCACCACTGCCAGGCCACCGCCTGCTTCCTGCAAAGCAACTGCAGCCGTTAGCATATCCTGATCGTCAACCCCGACCACAATCAGATTATGCGAATCATGCGCTACAGTCGAAGCCAAAGCACCGCGCTGCAAACCAAAGCCCCGTACCAGGCCTACACCTGTATTCCCATTACTACCATGTCTTTCCCAAACTGCCAGTTTTAGAATATCACGCTCAGTATCACTCACAACGAAACCAGCTTCTGCTTTAGGCTGCACATATTCTGTTTCAGTCAAAATCTGCTCTGGAACAATGCGGATAACACGGGCCTTTCTGCCATTCATTACCGATAAGCGCAGCTGCTGTTCACGCACATTTTCCAAGTGCATGGTATTCTCAGGAGCTTTTAGCAGCGTCGGTGACTGCCAGAGCAGTTTTTGTTTATTTACAATAACGACACCGTTTTTTAGGACCAGCTGTGGCTGAAAATTTACCAGATTATTAAAAACACAGATATCCGCCTTATAACCGGGTGCTAATGCACCTCTGTCATACAGTCGAAACCTTTCTGCTGTATTCAAGGTCGCCATCTGTAATAACTGTTCAACAGGATAACCATGCGCTGTACCAATCTCAATCAAATAATTGATGCTGCCTTCACTCACAAGCTCATCTAAATGCCTGTCATCTGTTGCCAGACAGCAGCGACGGCAATTAAGCGGCGTTACTGCCGGCAGTAAGGCTAACAAATTATGAGCCCCAGAAGCCTCTCTCAGCATCAGATAAGCACCTCGGCGCAGTTTCTCCATTGCTTCATCCGCCGTTGTTGCTTCGTGGTCAGAACTGATCCCTGCGGCCAGATAAGCATTGAGAGCTTTACCGCTTACACCTGGAGCATGCCCGTCGCACAGGCTGCAGCCAGCCAACGCAAGTTTATCAAGCACTGCTGCCGCAGCATTGATCGTCCCCGGATAATTCATCATCTCACCCAATCCCAGCACTCTTGGATGACTGACCAGCGGCTCCAGCTTTGCAGCCGTAAGCACGGTCCCGCTGGTCTCCATTTCAGTAGCAGGCACACAAGAAGGCAGCATAAAGAAAACGTCTAAAGGTATTGCCTCTGTTTCTGTAAGCATCAATTCAATCCCTGCTGTTCCAAGGACATTAGCAATTTCATGAGGATCGGCAAAAATCGTCGTTACTCCATTCAAAAGTAAAATTTTTGCCAGCTCACGCGGAGCAACCATTGTACTTTCAATATGCAGATGAGAGTCCATCAAACCGGGAGTCACATATTTACCGGTAACATCAATTTCTTTTTTACCGCTGTAGCTGCCGATACCGGCAATAGTTTCTCCAACTATAGCTACATCGCCAATTTCCCATTCACCTGTAAAACTATTGAAAATACAACCGCCTTTTAACACTATGTCAGCTGGGACTTCGCCTCTGGCAGCAGCCAAAACCTCTGTCAAATCTATATTCTTCATCACAATTCACAACCTTTACCAAAAGTTCTCTGCTTTTATTGTCAGCCATACACAGTAAAAACGCAAGCTTTATTTTATTTATTTCTTCACTCTCAGACCTGGTTTTGTATTTTACATTCCCACCTTTAAAAAGGTATAAAAATAACAGGCGCCACCGAAACTTGTGACGCCTGTTATCAAGGGGAAAGGGTATCTATATGAACGGTAGCTGACCGTTATTTTTTCAAAACGGTAACGTAATATTTACCATTTTCTACTTCTACGCCATGGGAATCATGTTCAAAAGCAGGGAATTGTCTGTCAAAGCCTTCTAAGGCTTTCAGATAACCAAGTGCAGGGCCGTCGGCAGGACCGGCATTTTCACCAGGCATGATCAGCGGAATTCCAGGCGGATAAGGAACAATACCTGTAGCTAAGGTACGCTCAGCAACACCGTCAAGATCTACTTTTTCAACATTATCAAGCACCAGTTGTTCATAAGCTGCTGCCGGGCTCATATCAGGATGCGGCAATACAGCGAAACCTTCGGACATAAATTCTGTCGTTTTGAGCTCTTTCATTGCTGCAAACATTTCCTCGCACAAGTCGCGCAGGCCCATACCTGCATAACGCTGCGGAGCTGCTTTAACAACATCAGGCAATACTTCTTCCAAAGCAGTGTTGTTGTCATAGTCTTCTTTAAATTTGATCAAGGTATCGATCAAAGTGCCCCATTTACCTTTAGTAATACCGATAGAGAACAGCATCAGAACAGTAAAGTCAGTTGTCTTCTCAGGAATGATGCCATTGGCAGTAAGATAAGCGGACAAAATGGAAGCAGGTACGCCCATTTTACCCAACCCGTCAGGACCGATGCCCGGAGTGGTGATAGATACTTTGATCGGGTCTAACATGCAGTATCCGTCTTCGATATCACCGAAGCCGTGCCATGCTTCATTAGGATGCAGGACCCAGCATTCCGGTTCGGTAGCCAGGTATTCGGGATTGGCCAGACGAAAAGCAATTTTCTTGCCTTCAGCGTCTTTAACAAAATCAGGCTGCCAGCAGTTAAAGAACCATTCGCCCTGATCGGCAAAGTCTGCATTCAGTTTTGCCATCAATTGACGGAAGGCTACTGCTTCATGGATCGATTCGTCAGTCAGCGCTTTACCGCCTTTACCATCCATCATTGCTGCTGTGATATCGTTAGAAGCAATAATCGGATAGTTCGGGGAGGTAGATGCCTGCATCATAAAGGATTCATTAAAACGGCTGTGATCGACATTCTTTTTACCTTCACGGATATGAATGAAGGAAGCCTGAGAAAGAGCAGCCAGTAATTTATGGGTGGATTGAGTTGCAAAAACCGTCATATCAGTTGGTTTGTGGTCGGCAGGATTGCCGTACATGGCAAAGCGGTCTTTATAAATAGGATTGAAGCGGGCATAGCCATACCATGCTTCGTCAAAATGCATGCGGTCAACGCTTTGTCCAAGTAATTCTTCAACACGACGGGCATTGTAACACAAACCATCATAGGTGGAGTTGGTAACGATTGCATGTACAGGAGTAGAATCTATATCTTTAGTAATCAAGGAGTTTTCAGAAATAGTTTTCTTGATTGCTTCAGCCTGCAAAGCTTGCGGCGGAATAGGGCCGATAATACCGTAGAAGTTACGCAGCGGCATCATATAGTTAGGGATAGCACCGCTCATGGTCATCGCCTGTTCTATGGATTTATGGCAGTTACGGTCACACAATGCAACCTGATTATGAGTTACGCAAGCCATAAAGATTACTCTGTTAGAGGTAGAAGAACCGTTGGTAACATGATAGGTACGATGAGCGCCGAATACTTTAGCGGCATATTTTTCACTGGCACCGATCGGTCCGGAATGATCAAGCAAAGAACCAAGCTCTCCGACAGAGATCGATAAATCGCTGCGGAACAGATTTTCGCCAAAGAAATCAAAATAAGCACGTCCTGCAGGTGCTTTCATAAAAGCAGTACCGCCGGTATGACCCGGAGTATGCCAGGAATATTCATGCACCTGAGAGAATTTAGCCAAAGCCTTAAACATCGGCGGCAGCAGATTTTTCAAATAAGTATCAATCGCTGCTTCGATACGGCCGGCAATAAAGTTAGCAGTATCTTCATACAACCAGATGAAGTCACTGGTTTCTTTCAATACTTCCAGAGGAATATCAGCAACGTCGGCACGATCTGCAAATAAAAATACAGGTACGTTTTCGGCACGGCTGCGTAGTTTGTTTAAAACATCTTTAGCAGCCTGATGTGTATTGTCTTCTGCCAGATCCCAGTCCAGAAGTATTGCTTGGATCATCGGGTCAGCGACAATCATCATTTCGGCATCGAATGCTGTTGTAGCGGTGAGCACTTCAATTTCATGTTCTCCTAAAACATTACTCAGTTTATCGAGAGCACTTTCATCCAGGGTATTATGATCGCAAAGGTCATGTACCAACAAAATTCTTTTGCCTTTTGTTTTGGAAATAATCATTTTTTTCACTCCTTAATTAATTTTTTAGTTATCTATGCTAACAGATTGAGTAGTAGTAGAACCTACCTTATCCGGAGCTTGTGTAGTAGTCGTTATGTTAGTACGATGTTTAAGTTCCATATTTTTATCGATACCGACAGAGTACCAGAACGTACCGACCAAGGTAAGGATCGTAATAGCCAGGGAAGTGTAACGAACCCATCTCGGCGAGAATCCGCCAGGAGTTTCGTGCAGCTCTTCCAGCTCATGTTTTCTGGTAACAGCGCCGGAGAAGAATACGATCGTAGCGATAACGAAGATCAGTGACCACCGTGTCTGGTTACCATTGGATGTTACAAGTGCAGCCATACTGTAGACAGCTGCTATCAAGCCGATGATACATGATTTATTGTAATCTTTCGGTGATAACTTTCCATAACCTAAAACCTTGATAGAAATACTGGAATAAATATAAGGCAGTAAAGTCAGGATAACGGCTATTGATGCGATCTTACCAAATTGCTGACTGGCAGAAGGCGACATGGTTGCCAAAACCTGTATTGTCATGATACCAGCAACAATAGCCAAGCCTGCAGAAGGCACGCCTTTAGAGTTGGTACGGGCAAAAACATTACCGAACAAACCGTCATCAGCAGCAGCTTTAGCACTTTGTCCAACCAGCAGCGTCCAGCCTGCCAGCGAACCCAGGCAGCCTAAAGCCGCACAGATAGCTACGCCGTTACCAGCGATTTCACCGAAGGCCAGTCTTGCGGCATCAGCAAAAGGTGCCGATGAATTTGCAAGTGCATGGTTCGGAATCATGCCCATAATAACAGAAGAACTTAAAACATAGCAGACAGCGGCTAAAATTACACCACCAATAGTTGCAATTGGAACATTCTTTTTAGGATTTTTAACAACGCCGGCAGATACAGAAGCACTCTCGACGCCAATAAAAGCCCACAAAGTAAAGTTCAATGTCATACCAATAGCACTGACAGTGCTTTTACCTGTTACGTTCCATGCATCCATGTAGGTTTTGCCGTCAAACCAGAACCAGCCTAAGATTGCGGTACCGATAATAGGAATCAATGCCAGAGTAGTGGTTACTGATTGAATACGCCCGACCAGTTTAGGGCCGATCATATTAGCGTAAGCAAACAGCCATATAACGCAAATCTGCGCCAGAGCAAAAGCAAATGGATTTTTTAAAGCCGGAAAAAAACTGATCAGATAACCGATACCTACAACTGCCAGACCAACGTTACCGATAACATTTGCCAGCCAGTAAATGAGGTTTGTCTGATACCCCATATAATCGCCGAAGGCTTGACGCGTATAAGCGTAAGGACCGCCGGCAGCAGGATCAATAGAAGATAACTTTGCAAATGTAAGTGCCAGAGCAATAGCACCTATACAGGTAACTATCCAGCCAAATACTGCAACGCCTCCTATTGCCGCCAAATTCGCAGGCAACATAAATACGCCGGAACCCATCATATTACCGGCAACCATCAATGTTGCAGCAACGACACCTATTTTATTACTGTTGTCGTCTTGATTCATAATAAAACCTCTCCTTTCGATTATTTGCCGTCAGCAGCGGATGGGAATCTTGGCTTTCGGCAAATCATACATAAAGCCAGCTTTGCAGCATTTTTCTTTATGCGGTTTCTTGCTTCGGATAAATCTTACACCCGTTACAAACAAAATATCCAAGCAAGAAATTTTCATTTACTTTTTAATATGTTTTTTTAAAAAAGTTAGAGTAAAACGCCAGAACTTCTATCGTAACAATCCCGCCTGCATGGGCTTGCCGCCAACATATAATTTTCTACGGAGAAATAATCTCCAAATCATTTTTACGTCTTACTGATCTGAGTTATTTTTTTACTTTGCTTAATTTACTAAAGTATTTTCCACACAAAAATAAACTGTGCGCTAATACAGCAGTAGCTTAAGCCTCAAGCAAACCTTGGCAGCTTTTTATATTGTAAATAAACCAATTGTTAAATATCCTCACAGCTAAAAAACAAAAAAGTCCCGCCTTTATAAGGCAGGGCTTTTTTGTTGACAGGAGGATTATAAAGGAAAACAATTCAGGCTGTCAGCCTTATATTTACTTAAACAGCATATACTTTTTTCCCCATAAAATATGTGGCTTCTACTTTAGCTGTACCAATATCTTCCGAGGCAATTTCCAATATATTCTTATCTACAATTATCAAATCTGCGTATTTTCCTAATTCTAAAGAACCACTTATATCATCAATAAAATTTGCATACGCTTGATTAATAGTAAAAGAATCGATCATATCTTTTAAATCGGCACGCTCTTCTGGCCACAAAGGTTTGTGGAATTTAGGATCATCGTAGTTAAAAATCCATGGATGATAATTATCAGGCGCAATCCTCGTAATGCCAATTTCTATACCAACAAACGGATTAGGTACTGCAGTAATAGGATAATCACTGGCATTTGCGACCTTGACCCCAGCTTTAAAGAAACAATTAAGCGGGAAGGTTCGATCAGCTCTTTCCTGACCAATATAACTACCGTTAACGAAATAAGTTTCATCAATCTGAGCCCAGTAAGAGTTTGTCATTGCCACTGTATCCAATTCTTTAAAACGAACTACATCCTTCGGATCGACTAAAAAAATATGTGTAATACAATGTCTGGCATCACGAGGGCCATTTTCTTGACGTGCATATGCAATAGCATCCAGAGTTTGTTTCACAGCTGCATCTCCGGCACAATGCACATGTATTCCCATCCCCGCTTTGTCAATTGCCGCCACGACCTTGTTCATATTGTCCGTACTCCAAATCTGGTCACCACGCCAATCTGGAGCCCTACCTGCTTTTGCAGTATAAGGTTGCAGTAAATAAGCTGTTACACTTTCCAGTACTCCATCCATAAATAATTTAACTGCATTGATTTTGAACAAATCACCATTATTATCCTCGTCTCTAGCTGTTACCAATGCTGCAACCTGCCCGGAATCCTGATTAGGATCGGCCCAATAGGCACCTCTTAACCGCATTTGCAGCCTGCCTTCAGCCTCTAATTCTTTCAATGCCTTGATGGAATTTCCGCCTGCCATTAACCAGGGATCATAAGCACCAGTAAAACCATATTGATGAGCCATTTTCTGAAAACTTAAAATGCCCTCTTTATATTCAGCAACCGAAAAATCAGGTAAAGCATTCAGAATGAGATCCTGTGCTGTTTCACGGAAACAGCCACTAGGAGTTCCATCTGCAGCCCGTTCAATGCGTCCGTTCTTAGGATCAGGCGTAGCTTTGGTAATACCAGCTAATTCTATTGCTTTAGAGTTAGCCCATAGAGAATGCAGAGTTTCAGCCTGCACAACAATAGGAATTTCAGTTGAAGCTTTATCAAGAGCTTCTTTGTGCGGTCCTTCCCCCGGAAAACATGCTTCCAAATATCCTTGCCCACGCAACAGCTTGATTCCAGGTCTTGCCGCAATGAAATTACGGCAAGACTCTACATATTCAGCTTCAGTATTCATACCCGCTAAATTAATACCTACAACTGTTGCTGTCGCTTTTGTGTAATGTGTATGTCCCTCAAAAAATGATGGCAGAACCAATTTCCCTTGTAAATCCACGATTTCTGTTGTTTCCGTTATATACTCATTCACACCATTATTATCACCCACATATATTATTTTCCCATCTGCCACCGCCAATGCTTCGGCTATTGTTCTTGCACTGTCCGCCTTATAAATAACCCCGTTTTTTAAAACCAGATCAGCTTTCATAATTTACCACCTTTCTTTAACTTCTATTTTTACTAACTACCGTCTGACATCAACAGCAGCAATCTTCTAATCTACTCAGCTTCAATATCATCCGCCGACCAGTTATCAACATCATTACGATCAGTTGAGTTTCTATATTTTGCCATACAGCTGCGTGTAATCAATTCTCCTGCGGCCAAAGTCAATACAATTCCAACAAGCACGAACATACTCTGTTTGAAATTGAAAGGAGTTCCAGGTACCCAGATAAACAAAAACATCGTTGCAAGGATAATAAACTCACCAATCCGAACCATTAAGACTGCAAACCAGGACGGTCCAGGAAAGATATATGGCCGAACCGTAGTTTTATCAGTGCGCCGCAATTTTAAAAAAGCTTCAAAATTTAACAGATAAGGAATTAATAGTAAAAAACTTGTGCAGGAAAAAATCGACCAGAACATTTCTTCTGCCGAACCAGACATAGAACTCGCAACTAGGGTCATCGCCGAAGCAACAAATCCGGCAATAACCAAACTACCAATTGGAGACCCATTTTTATGCGTTTTAGCAAAAATACGCGGAAGCTCCCCTGTTAAGGCTGTTTCAGCAGACACGCGACATACAGTAAGAATCCACATCATTCCCTGGCAGAATAGCACAGTAACAAAAACAGCACCAATACCATAAACTAATGCATTCATCACAAAGCTGTTACCAAAACCTATCCTGAAGCAATCTACGAGCCCTTGAATAATACTGATATCTCCTATGGGAATTATTGCTAGCATGGCCAGTACAGTCACTATATAAAGGCCTGAAACCAACAGACAATTCTTCAACGCTGCTCTTGGAACATCACGGCCAGGATTTTCCATTGCAGAACCAGCCGCTGACATAGACTCAAACCCTAAAAAATTATAAATCAATGCTGGTATAAAAACGATCGACTGACCAAAAGTCGGAACAAAACGATCCAATGTAATTGGATTAGCAAATTCAAAATCATTTCGCATTAAATATAAAATGGCAGCAATAACCAGCCCTATACCCAAACATAATTTTGCGATAGCACTGAAATTGATGATCTTCTGTGAATTATCCATCGGCCTGGTGGCAACAAATACCATCAACCAAATAACCGCAATATTGAAACAGGTCGCTATAGTATTGGATATTTCCAAATGAAAAACTTGACAAAAAACTGTAACGACAAGTGTTGCAACCGATGATATCCAAATAGCGTTGCAGGACCAGTAAATCCAACTAATCCGCGCTCCCCATAAATTTCCGAAAGCACGCTTAATCCATGCATAAAACCCTCCATTTTCAGGATAGGCGGAACCTAACTCCGCAACAGTTAGACTGCCGGGAAAGAAAAACAGTGCCCCAACAATAACGATCCAAGTCACTGCAGCAGCTCCCATTGTAGCAACCGAAGCAATAGTATCCACAAAAAAGATTGCACAGACCAGCCCTAAAAGCATATCCAACTGACTAAGCTTGCTACTCTCCTGTTCCGTTCTTACAGGCTTTTTATTCTCACTCATTTGTCTCCCTCCCTAAATGTTATTACCAGTCACACCGCTTTTAATAAAAGCTTTATCACCCCCGTTCTTTTTAAGCTAGTTATGCACTTCCAAACAACTGCAAGGCTCAGCTATCTGGCTGCCAGCTTACTTACGGTGTTACTTGTTACTGCTATTATCTAAAAAAACATACTACTTCTCTATAAAAGTGGCAGAATCAGGAAAAATCAGCCTATTATCGGAAAAACACCGGATAACTTAAAAGTTATCCGGTGTTTTTTACAGCTTCGGTTTTATTCATCCAGTGCTAACAATGCCAACACTGAAAATACTGTCTCCGTATGCGTAATATTTAATTTACCATGATATTTATTGACGATACGTTTAATATTAGAAAGGCCGATTCCACAAAAATGTTTCTCTGTTTTCACTGTTGCATAACTATTTTCAACTAAATTAAGTAATCCATTATATGAATTATTTACTTGAATACAAAGAAATCCTTTTTGAACACGCGCATTAACATAAATAAACTTCTCTCCATCTTCTATTTCTAAACGCTTACATGCTTCCATTGCATTATCTAATAAATTGCCCAGCAAAATTAAAATATCAATATCTCGCACTGATAATTGCGGCGGTATTATCAAATCAAATTCCAATCTTATTCCAAAATCCTCTGCGCCCTGTAACTTATTGCTAAGGATCGCATCAATTACTGAATTACCACAGTGTACGACAGAATGAGCAGATTCCACATCCTGATAAATAGTCTTTACATATTCCTGCGCTCTTTCCGTTTGCCCCTGCGCCAGAATCGTATTTAAATACCGAAGATGGCTTTTCATATCATGTGAAATACTACGTATCTCCTTTTGCTGACTTTCCAATTCTTTATAATAAACGTCCTGCATTGAAAGCAATTGTTCTATAATCTGCTTTTGTTCCATTGTTTCACTGATCGACCTCGTTCGATCTGCCAAAAAATATAATGACAATCCTAATAAGAGCAATAGTCCGCTGATGATCAAAAAATTTTCCAGCATATATTCACGTGACTGTACCTGCATGGCCACATAAAATAATTTTAATATAATTAACAGCATGAATAAAGGAACACAAAACACATAAATACCATCAAAAAGTAAGTTCTTATCCTTTTCATAGTTACGAAGCTTATCAATCACAAATACACTGACAGTAAAAAGCAGATATAAAATCGCTTGTGACCAAAAAGCTGGTTCTAAATTCAAAGGATATTCAGAAATAGGATTACCACGCATCTGCCATAAAAATGTTGCTGCCAAAACAGTAAAAGCATAATTAAGTGCCACAAACATAAAGGACACTATCAATTTTACTTCCATTTGATTTCTAAAAAAGATCAGGGAAAATAATACTATAAGTGAATAACAGAACAGTGATACGAAATAAATAGAAAAACTGTTTCCAGCTGTAAATAAAACACAAAAAGCATATAAAAGCAAAGCCAGCCAATAGTATTTGGCTTTGACATCATTACGTTCTAAAAAGGTCGTAAATGCATGATGCAGCATGGCTGTTTCTGTAAAACATGCAAACCCTAATGTTAAAGCTTGATTAACTTCCATAGCCAGCCTCTATATATTGCATTAATAATTCGTAAACCTCTTTAGAACGATATTTGCTTACATAGATTTTTACTCCATTCTCCATTGTAATTACTCCCTTAAAAATATTTTTTACATAACGAAGGCTAACTACATAACTTTTATGCACCCGTACGAAATTAAATTTTTCAAGTTTTTCAGCAACTTCACTGATAGTGCCTCTAAAAGCATATCGTTGCTGCCAGCTTTGCAGATAAATTGTTTTCAAATCTGATTCAAAGTATAAAATATCTTCCAGCTTAACCTTACTGATACCCTGTTCATTACTAATACTAAATCAGCTTTTTCCTGTTTATTAAGTATTGTTCGAACTTCATTCAAAAAAACTTTTTTATCGATCGGTTTCAGTAAATACCTGTAAGCATTTACTGAATAACCTTCCAATGCAAACTCTATCGTAGATGTAACAATTAAAATCGGCACGGTAGTGTCAATTTTCCGTATTTGTTTAGCTGTCTCAATACCATTTATTGGCTCCATGTACATGTCCAAAACCAAAAGGTTGAAACGACGCCCTATCTCATACTCTCGAATCAACTCCGATCCAGTAAGATAAGGCATAATTTCCATACGATAATTTTCTTTTTTGAGTGCCCCCAGGCATTCCATAATTTCCTGCAAATCATTTTTGCAATCATCGCATAGCGCTAAATAAAACATATCTACCACCACCTTTTCTTACATACACAGTCATCAGAAGTTTTTTATCTGCATTTTCTTTTACATTATATATCATGCAATAAAAAGTTTTAACATCATAATTT
>OBXF01001363.1_pt1 | contig 11830 bp, 15 predicted proteins | sample 1495371 | NCBI WGS metagenome assembly OBXF01 (sample SAMEA2580143, study PRJEB22360) | human gut metagenome | biome: human gut; feature: human-associated habitat; material: faeces | place: Denmark | collected 2008/2010 | reverse complement strand
ACGACGCCGTGGCAACTGGGCGGGTGGGTGTTCGCGGGCCGCCGCCTCTGTCGTCCGCGTGTTTTTGGGCTTGCGGGCCGTCGCGGTGAAGATCATCGAGAGGGCGATAAGGGTGAAAATGTATTTTTTCATAGTCTCTTTCTTATTGTTGCTTGATCAGCTCTTCGGCGGCTTCCAGCGCCTTGTAGAATTCCTCGCCGAAACGGCGGACGATCGGTTCCCGAAGGGCTTTGTAGACCGGAATGCCCAGCCTGGCGCCGCACCGGCGGGCCGGGGCGCACACCGACCAGCGGTGGTAGTTGAGCCCCACCGTGCCGTTCGAGAAGCGCATCACGCGGATCGGATAGAGGTGGCACGAAATCGGCTTGCGGAACGGGGTCTTGCCTTCGGCCCACGCTTTTTCGATGGCGCAGAGCGTGACGCCGTTTTCCGTGTAGGTATAGGCGCACTGGGCGTCGTCCACGAGCGGCGTCGTCAGGTCGCCGTCTTCGTCCACGACCATGAATCCCTGCCGTTCGACCGACTCGATGCCTTCCGCCGTCATGTAGGGTTTGTAATTGGGGTATTCGCGTTCGAGGATCTCCACCTCGTCGGCTTCGAGCGGCGCCCCGGCGTTGCCTTCGACGCAGCAGATCCCTTTGCACTGCGCGATGTCGCAGGCGAAACACTCGCGCAGCAGGTCGGCGCTTACGATTTTGTCGTCTATCTCGATCATTTGCGGCAGGTGTCGGCGATGATGATGTCATAGAGTTCTCCGAGCGACATGCCCATTTCGCGGGCCTGTTTGGGAACGATGCTTCCCCCGCTCATGCCGGGAATCGAGTTCAGCTCGATGAAATAGGGCACGCCCGCGGGGGTGACGATGAAGTCTACCCTTACGACGCCCGAACAGCGGCAGGTGCGGTACGCCTCGCGGGTCATGCGGTTCAGCTCGGCCTTCACCTCCGGGGTGATGTCCGCAGGGGTGATTTCGTCGGAAAATCCGGCGGTGTATTTGGCTTCGTAGTCGAAGAAATCCTTCTTCGAAACGATCTCCGTGATCGGGAAAACATACTCCCTGCCGCCGGCGACGAGCATGCCGCAGCCCATTTCGCGGCCCGTGACACACTCCTCGATCAGGATTTCGTCGCCCTGGGCGAATGCCGCTTCGATGGCCGCCGGAAGCTCCTCCGGGGCGTGCACCTTCGTCACGCCGAACGACGAGCCGTTGGCGTTGGGCTTCACGAACAGGGGCATTCCCAGTTCCGCGACGATCTGCGCCGGGTCGAACGCTTCGCCGCGGCGCAGGAAGACCTCGCGGGCCAGGTTGACACGCCCTGCGAGCGTGCGTTTGGCGGTGATCTTGTCGAAGGTGATGACCGACGAGGTCATCGAGCACGACGAATAGGGAACGCCCATCATGTCGAGGTAGCCTTGCAGCTTGCCGTCCTCGCCGGGCGTGCCGTGAATGATGATCAGCGCGTAGTCGAACGCTTTGCGCACACCGTCGACGGTGATCGAGAAATCATTCTTGTCCACCTGCCACTGCCGCCCGTCGGGGGCCGTGTGGTGCCAGTCGCGGCCGTGGAGGTCGATGACCGTGATGTCGTATTTCGAGTGGTCGAGGGCCGCCTCGATCTGGGCGGCGCTCTGAAGGGCGATTTCCCGTTCGGGCGAATCGCCGCCCGCCAGGAGGGCTATCTTCAAACGTGTCATTTCAGGGGTTGTATATATCTTTGTATCGGAATTCCAGTATCTCCTGCACCATCCGGGCGAACTCCTTGGCTTCGACGTGCGTGTCGTCGATACGCAGCGCCGCGTTGAAGTCGTTGAGGGCCGGACCCCACTCGCCCATCCGGTAATGGAGTTTTCCGCGCTCGACCAGGAGCGCCGTGTTTCCGGGCTCGGCGGCGATCTGCGCCCCGAGGGCCGCGATGCGCGTCGCGGGACTCCACAGCCCCTTGCGGCGGATGTAGGCGGCGACGCCCTCGTCGAGCATGGCGGCGACGTCCTCGCCCCGCCCGATGCGGTCGCGCACGTCCGTCGAGGCGAAGTCCTGCAACGGGGCGTCCGTCAGCGGCGTGATGCGCCCTTCGAATCCCTCCGCCGGTTCGCCGCGCCGCGGGTAGACGTAAACCGGGTATTCGAGGATTTGTTCGTACTCCTTCCATCCCGCGAGGCGCGCGATCTGGTCGCTGCCCATCAGGATCGAGAACTGCATCCCTGACCCGAAGTTTTCCTTGAGGTAACGCAGGGTATCTATTGTGTATGAGGGTTTCGGCAGCAGAAATTCCACGACCGAAGGTTTGATGCGATCCGGGTATTTCGAAGCGGCGCAGGCGATCTCGGCCATTTCGAAACGGTCCATTTCGGGAGCCAGTTCCGCGGCCTGTTTGTAGGGGCTTTGGGGCGAAACGACCAGCACGGCCTCGTCGCAGAGACCCTGCCCGACGACGTATTCCGCCAGCGCGATGTGGCCGCGGTGCACGGGGTTGAACGACCCGAAATAGAGCATGACCCGTTTCATCCTACCGTGCGATGAATTGGTCGAGGATGCTGCACGTGCCGCACACGGCCTCGTCGAGGCAGTCGTTGACCACCACGTGGTCGAACTCGGGGGCTTTCGTCAGTTCGAATTCGGCCTTGGCCACGCGGCGGTCGATCACCTCCGGGGCGTCCGTGCCGCGGCCTTCGAGCCGTCGGCGCAGCTCCTCGACCGAGGGCGGCATGATGAACACCGAGCAGGCGTCGTCGCCGAAGATGCGCTTGAGGTTGATGCCGCCGACCACGTCGACGTCGAAGACGATCACATGGCCCTTGGCCCAGATGCGCTCCACCTCCGAGCGCAGCGTGCCGTAGCAGGTTCCCTTGTAGACCTCCTCCCACTCCACGAAGCGGTTTTCGGCCACGGCCTGCATGAACTCCTCGTGTGAGAGGAAGTAGTAGTCCACCCCGTCGCGCTCCTGGCCGCGGGGGGCGCGGCTGGTCGCCGAGATGGAGAATTCGAACTGCGGATAGCGTTCCAGCAACCGGCGGACGATGGTGGTTTTGCCCGAACCGCTCGGGGCGGAGAATATGATGACTTTGCCCATTTGATGAAATTAAAAATGAAAAATTAGAAATGAAAAATCGTTCTCTTCTCCGGATGATTTTGCCGAATGGAATTTTTAATTTTTCAGTCTCAATTTTTAATTGGAATATCCTGTAATCTGCGGATTACAGGATATTCAATACCTGTTCCTTGATCTTCTCCAGCTCGTCCTTCATCTTGACGACGAGAATCTGGATGTTCGGCTCGTTGGCCTTCGAGCCCATCGTGTTGATCTCGCGGCCCATCTCCTGCGCGATGAAGCCCAGCTTGCGGCCTGCGCCCTCCTCCGAAGAGGCCACCTCCCGGAAGTAGTTGCAGTGGTTCGTGAGGCGCACTTTCTCCTCGGTGATGTCGAGTTTCTCGAGGTAGAAGATCATCTCCTGCTCCAGCCGGTTGCGGTCCACGTCGACGGCCAGTTTCGAGAGGTTGTCCAGAATGCGGGCCTTGACCGTTTCGGTGCGGGCCTTCTCGAAGGGCACGACCTCTGTTTTATATTGCTCGATCAGCTCCACGCGGCGCAGCAGGTCGGCGATCAGGATGGCGCCTTCCGCAAGCTGCAGGAGGGCCCCCTCCTGCTCGCGGAACGCGTCGAGATGCGCAGCGGCAGCCTCCACGGCGGCGAGCAGCGCGGCGTGCTCCTCTTCGGAGATGGCTTCGGCCTCGGTCGCGACGACATCCGGAAGACGCATGATCACGGGCAGGATGGCGTCGTAGCCGGCGTCGATGCCCGAGAACGAAAGCGTGTCGTTCATCTGGCGGAGGTATTCGCGGAACACCTCGCGGTTGATGCGCGCCGACGTTTCGACAGCCTGCGACTCGACCGTGACGAAGACGTCGACCTTGCCCCGCTGGATCGTGCGGGCGATCAGGTTGCGGATCTCGTATTCCGACTGCCGGTAGACTGCCGGGAGGCGCAGCGAGAGGTCCAACTGCTTGGAGTTCAGCGAGCGGATCTCGACCGTGATTTTCTTATTCCGGAGTGCGGCCTCGCCTTTGCCGAAGCCGGTCATTGATTTTACCATGTGTACGGGAACTTGTAATTTTTCGGCAAAGATAGTGCAAGCCGAGCGCAAAAGCAAGTTTACTTGCATTTTGCCGGGGCGCAGCCTGTCCGAGCCGGGGTTTGTTCCCGGTAAAATTAACAAAAACAATCCGAAAAGAGGGGCGTTCTTCCTGCGGAGTGAAATTTATTTGGCTATCTTTGTATTTCTGAAATTTTTTTATTTATATTTGTGTTAGCAAACTAACAGTTAAGAGTCAGATCATTCAAATCACATACGAATTATTATGAAAAAGCACAACTTCAATGCGGGACCTTCCATTCTGGCGGACGAGGTCATCGAAAATGCGGCCAAGGCGATTCTCGACTTCAACGGATCGGGTCTTTCGCTGCTTTCGATCTCGCACCGGACGAAGGATTTCGACGACGTGATGGCCGAGGCCGACGTTCTTTTCCGCGAATTGCTCCACATTCCCGACAACTACAAGATCATCTATCTCGGGGGCGGTGCAAGTACCTATTTCTATGAAATTCCCGCCAACTTTCTGGGCAGGAAGGCCGGTTATGTGAATACGGGTGTCTGGGCCAAAAAGGCCATCAAGGAGGCGAAACGTTACGGCGAAGTGGAGGTGCTGGCTTCGTCCGAGGACAGGAACTTCACCTATATTCCCAAGGGGTTCGCCATTCCCGCCGACCTGGACTATGTGCATATCACCTCGAACAATACGATCTACGGCACGGAGTACCACGAGGACCTCTCGTCGCCCGTGCCCCTGATCGCCGACATGTCTTCGGACATCCTCTCGCGCCCGGTGGACGTTTCGAAATACGCCATGATCTACGGCGGCGCGCAGAAGAACCTGGCTCCCGCGGGCGTGGCGTTCGCCATCATCCGCGAGGATATGCTGGACAGGATCGTCCGCGACCTGCCGACGATGATGTCGTTCAGGACCCATGTCGAGAACAACTCGATGTTCAACACTCCTCCCGTGTTCCCGATCTACGTCCTGAAGGAGACCCTGAAGTGGCTCAAGTCGATCGGCGGGGGCGGCGGAAACTAACGCCGCCACCAAGCCACCGCCGCAACAAGGAGAAGGCCGCGCTGCTCTACGACGAGATCGACCGCAACCCGCTCTTCCGCGGTACGGTCGAGAAGGAGGACCGTTCGCTGATGAACATCTGCTTCGTGATGGCCGAGGGCTGCGAGGAGCTGGCTCCCGAGTTTATGGAGTTCGCCAAGAGCCGCGGCATGGTCGGCATCAAGGGCCACCGTCTGGTGGGCGGCTTCCGCGCGTCGTGCTACAACGCCCTGCCCAAGGAGAGCGTCGAGGCGCTGGTGGCCTGCATGCAGGAGTTCGCCGAGGCGCATAAGAAATAGCTCCGATGTGTCCGACCATCGTCCCGCTGATGCGGGAGACAAAAAAAGAACAGGATATTTATTTCACGTCATTGATCGAAACTATGAAGATACTGGTTGCAACGGAAAAACCCTTCGCCAAAAAGGCCGTGGACGGAATCCGTAAGATCGTCGAGGATGCCGGATACGAACTGGCGCTGCTCGAAAAATACACCGACAAGGGCCAGCTGCTCGAAGCCGTGGCCGACGTCGACGCGCTGATCGTCCGCAGCGACAAGGTGACCGCCGAGGTCATCGCCGCGGCGAAAAACCTGAAGATCGTGGTCCGCGCCGGCGCGGGTTACGACAACGTGGACCTTGCGGCGGCTTCGGCGCGGGGCATCGTGGTGATGAACACCCCGGGTCAGAACTCCAATGCCGTGGCCGAACTGGCGCTGGCCATGATGATCTTCATGTCGCGCAACCGCTTCACGCCGGGTACGGGTACGGAACTCCAGGGCAAAACCCTCGGCATCCACGCCTACGGCAACGTCGGCAGACTGGTGGGCCGCAAGGGCAAGGCGTTGGGCATGAATGTCGTCGCCTACGATCCGTTCATCGCCGACGGGGCGGTCTTCGAGGCCGACGGCGTGAAGAAAGTGGCTTCGGTCGAGGAGCTTTACCGGGTTTCCGACTTCCTTTCGCTGCACATTCCCGCCACGGCCCAGACCAAAGGCTCGATCGGCTACGACCTGATGATGTCGATGCCCAAGGGCGCGACGCTGGTCAACACCGCCCGCAAGGAGGTGATCGACGAGGAGGGCGTCGTGCGCGCTATGACCGAACGCGAGGACCTGAAATACATCACCGACATCGCCGCCGGCAATCAGGCCGAGCTGGACGAGAAGTTCGGCAAACGGGTTTTCGCCACGGCGAAGAAGATGGGCGCCGAGACCGCCGAGGCCAATGTCAACGCGGGACTCGCCGCCGCCAACCAGATCGTCGATTTTCTGAAGAACGGCAACACCCGTTTCCAGGTCAACAAATAGAAACCAACCGTGCGAAAAGGCGGGTGCGCATATCTCATATGACGGACCCGCTTTTTCGCCTTAAAACAACCGATGCATTATGGTTAGAATAAAACCTTTCCGCGCAGTCCGTCCCCCGAAGGAGCATGCCTCCGAGGTGGCTTCGCGTCCCTACGACGTACTCAACTCCGCCGAGGCGAAGGCCGAAGCCACGGAGCGTTCGCTGCTGCACATCATCAAGCCCGAGATCGACTTCGACCCCATCGCCGACGAGCATTCGCAGCCCGTCTACGACAAGGCGGTCGAGAATTTCCGCCGCTGGCAGTCCGAAGGCTGGCTGCGGCAGGACCCCGAGGAGTACTACTATATATATGCGCAGACGATGGAGGGCCGCACGCAGTACGGTCTGGCGATGTGCTGCCATTTCGAGGACTATCTCTCGGGGGCGATCAAGAAGCACGAGCTGACGCGTCCCGACAAGGAGGAGGACCGCATGATCCACGTCCGCAACCAGAAGGCCAACATCGAGCCGGTGTTCTTCGCCTATCCCGACGATGCCGAGATCGACGCCATCGTCGCCGACGTGGTGAAAAACAACGCCCCGGAGTACGATTTCACGGCTGCCGACGGCTTCGGGCACCAGTTGTGGGTGATCCGCGACCGGAAGACCAACGACCGTATCACGGAGATTTTCGCGGGCATCCCGGCGCTCTACGTCGCCGACGGACACCACCGCACGGCCGCCGCGGCGCGCGTGGGACAGGAGTGCCGCGCGAAGAATCCGAACCACACGGGCTGCGAGGAGTACTGCTATTTCCTGGCCGTGACCTTCCCGGCGGGCCAGCTCCGCATCATCGACTACAACCGCGTGGTGAAGGATCTGAACGGCCTGACGCCTGCCGAACTTCTCGAAAAACTCAACGAGTCGTTTGTCGTTGAGGACAAGGGGACGGAGGAGTACCGCCCCGCGGCGCTGCACAATTTTTCGATGTACCTCGACGGCCGCTGGTACAGCCTGACGGCCCGTCCGGGCACCTATGACGACAACGACCCGATCGGCGTGCTGGACGTCACGGTGCTGTCGAATCTGGTGCTGGACCGGATTCTGGACATCAAGGATCTGCGCACCTCGAAGCGGATCGACTTCGTGGGCGGCATCCGCGGTCTGGGCGAGTTGAAACGCCGTGTGGACAGCGGGGAGATGAAGGCGGCGTTCGCCCTCTACCCCGTCTCGATGCAGCAGCTGATCAACATTGCCGACACGGGCAACATCATGCCGCCGAAGACCACGTGGTTCGAACCCAAACTGCGGTCGGGAGTGGTGATCCACTCGTTCGACGAAAAATAATCGACGAGGGCCGCCTGCGGGCGGCTCTTTTCTTTGCGGGAAACTTGCGGAATCCCGAACCGCCTTTGGGCCGGATTGCCGACAGCTCCCCGTCCGGTGCCGTACGCCCGGGACGCGGGGCGGAAATAAATACGGTCCCGATCCGAAAGCCGGATGACGGCCGAACGGTTTTGTATGCAGGGAGTTCGCACGGGAACATGCGGATTTTCTGCTTTTTGTTTGTCGTTTATGCCGAAAGAAATGTTGCAATCCGAATCGTTTTTATCCGATTATTTATTATATTTGTAAGCAACTTAACAATATTAGGCGTTATGGCAAAAATCAAAGGAACAATCGTTGTCGACAAGGAGCGCTGCAAGGGGTGCGGGGTCTGTGCTTCGGCCTGTCCGTGCGATGTGCTCGCGCTGTCGGCGGAGGTCAACAGCAAAGGTTATCCCGTTGCGTGGATGGTCAATCCCGATTCCTGCACGGGCTGTGCCTCCTGTGCGGTGATTTGTCCGGATAGCTGCATTACGGTTTATCGTCAAAAATTCGAGTAAGCTATGGCAGAGAATGAAGTGAAACTGATGAAAGGCAACGAAGTGATCGCCCATGCGGCCATTCGCTACGGTTGCGACGGATATTTCGGATACCCCATCACTCCGCAGTCGGAGGTGATGGAGACCCTCATGGAACTCAAACCGTGGGAGACCACGGGCATGGTCGTTTTGCAGGCCGAGTCGGAGATCTCTTCGATCAACATGGTCTACGGCGGCGCATCGACCGGAAAACGGGTGATGACCTCCTCGTCCAGCCCCGGCATCAGCCTGATGTCCGAGGGGTTGAGCTACCTGGCGGGCGCCGAGCTGCCCTGCCTGATCGTCAATTGCCAGCGCGGCGGCCCGGGCCTGGGTACGATCCAGCCTTCGCAGGGCGACTATTTCCAGGCCTGCAAAGGCGGCGGCCACGGCGATTTCCACATGATCGTGCTGGCCCCCAACTCGGTGCAGGAGATGCACGACCATGTGTTCGAGGCGTTCGACCTCGCGTTCAAATACCGCAATCCGGCGCTGATCCTCGCCGACGGCGCCATCGGTCAGATGATGGAGAAGGTGGTGCTCGCACCCCAGCGTCCGCGCAAGACCGATGAGGAGCTGAAGGCCGAGTGCGGCACGTGGGCCGCGCAGGGCAAACCCGCCGGCCGCGCGCGCAACATCGTGACCTCGCTCGAATTGCAGTCGGAGAAGATGGAAGTCATCAACAAACGGTTGCAGGAGAAATACAAGGCGCTGGAAGAGAACGAGGTGCGTTACGAAGCCATCGAGTGCGACGACGCCGACTACGTGATCGTGGCCTTCGGTTCGTCGGCCCGCATCTGCTCGGCGACGGTCGAAATGGCTCGCGCCGAGGGGCTGAAAGTCGGCCTGCTGCGTCCGATCACCCTCTACCCTTTCCCCAAGAAGCAGCTTGCCGAGATGGCCGCGCGGGGCGTCAAGGGATTCCTCTCGGCGGAACTCAACGCCGGGCAGATGGTCGAGGACGTGCGGCTGGCCGTCAACGGCAAGGCCCCGGTCGAGCATTACGGGCGTCAGGGCGGCATGATGTTCAACCCGGACGAAGTGCTCGACGCGCTCAAGGAAAAACTGATTAAAAAGTAGAAGACGATGGCAGAGGTTGAAAAGAAAACGGAGAATCTGGTTTACGCAAAACCGAAACTCATCACCGATAACGTCATGCACTACTGCCCGGGTTGCAGCCACGGCACGGTGCACAAGCTCATCGCCGAGGTCATCGAGGAGATGGGACTCGCGGAGAAGACCGTGGGCATTTCGCCCGTGGGCTGCTCGGTGTTCGCCTACAACTATATCGACATCGACTGGATCGAGGCGGCGCACGGGCGCGCGCTGGCCGTTGCGACGGCCGTGAAGCGGCTCTACCCGCAGAATATGGTCTTCACCTATCAGGGCGACGGCGACCTGTCGGCCATCGGTACGGCGGAGTCGATCCATGCGGCGGCGCGCGGCGAGAACGTCGTGGCCGTCTACATCAACAATGCGATCTACGGCATGACCGGCGGCCAGATGGCTCCGACCACCCTCTTGGGCATGAAGACCGCGACGACCCCCTACGGCCGCGATCCGCGGCTGAACGGCTATCCCTACAAGATCGCCGAGATGATGGCTCATCTGGACGGCGCGACCTACATCACGCGCCAGAGCGTGCATACGGCGGCCAACGTGCGCAAGTGCAAAAAGGCGATCCGCAAGGCGTTCGAGAATTCGATGGCCGGCAACGGTTTTTCGCTCGTGGAGGTCGTCTCGACCTGCAACAGCGGGTGGAAACTCTCGCCCGTGGCTTCGAACCAGTGGCTTGCCGAGAACATGCTGCCCTTCTATCCGCTGGGCGACATTAAAGATGTTAAAAAAGAGTAACGCTATGAAAGAGACGTTGATAATTGCAGGATTCGGAGGACAGGGCGTCCTCTCGATGGGTAAGATTCTGGCTTACTCGGGGGTGATGCAGGATTTCGAGGTGACGTGGATGCCCTCCTACGGTCCCGAGATGCGCGGCGGCACGGCCAACGTGACGGTGATCCTTTCGGACCGGAAGATTTCGTCGCCTATCGCCCATGAATTCGATACGGCGATCATCCTGAATCAGCAGTCGATGGAGAAATTCGAACCGATGGTAAAGCCGGGCGGCGTGCTGATCTACGATACCAACGGCATCACGCGCCACCCCGTGCGTACCGACATCGAGGTTTACTCGATCGACGCCACGGCCGAGTGCGCGAAGATGGGCCAGGCCAAGCTGTTCAACACGATGATCCTGGGCGGGTATCTGAAAGTGCGCCCCGTGGTCGAGATGGAGAATGTGATGGTCGGGTTGAAAAAGTCGCTTCCCGAACGTGCGTGGAAGATGCTCCCGGCCAACGAGGAGGCCATCCGCCACGGCGGCGAGATCATCCGCAAGGTGCGATGATGCTATTATGGTATTGATTGAAAAACGGGAAACAAAAATGTTTCCCGTTTTTGCTATTTCATGTTTCCACTATTAATTTTATGCGAGGGAATGTCAACACCGTATTGGCGCTTAAAAGCTTCTTTGACGGCTTCTCTTCCGGCATTAGTGAACATGGGATTAATATGATTCCCAACAATATTGACCCCGGTTCCTTTTGATATTTTGGTGCCATCGGGTAAAAGAATGTCGAACAATGTTTTGATAATCCAAGTTGCCATAATACAAAATTAGAAGTTTGAAAAAAAGAGAGAGGCATATAAAAAACGCAGGCTAAACTTTTATTTGCTTATCGAGGTCTTCGACTACCTTGCAGACAAATAAATGAGTAAAGCCCACGTTGGAACGTGAGCGTTTACACTTTACTCTTGTCTGCTCTGAAATTGTCGAAGTTTCGATAAGCAAGAAATAAAGCTAACGCTTTTTATATGTATGTACCGGCGCTTTTAGTGCGGAGACGGTACGTGTGTTTCGATAAGTTAATCATTACTATATATCCATAGGCAACGCTTTTTAGAGTTATTCGAACAAATATACGAATAATTTCAAAAAGTGAAGTCTCCGAATGCCGCTTTTTCGCATTTTTCGGACCGGACGTATTGGTTGCCTTTTGCGGTCGTAAGCGAATCCGCCGTTTGTGTAGACCGATCCGTACAGGAACGTAAATCGGTGAATAACATATTCTTAAAATTATTATCTTAGCGTACGACGAAGAATTTGCGGATGCGGGGCATTGATTTTGCATGTCCGGACATATACATTAAATCATTCAGTTATGGACAAGAACGAACAGCAAATGCCGCGTCTGGGCGAACCCGTTCCGGCATTCGAAGCGATGACGACGCAGGGGAAGGTCAGCTTCCCGGCCGATTACAAAGGCAAATGGGTGATTCTTTTCAGCCACCCTGCCGATTTCACGCCTATCTGCACCTCGGAGGTGCTTACTTTCGGCGCCCGCACTGCGGAGTTCAAGGCGCTGAACTGCGAGCTGATCGGTCTTTCGGTGGACAGCCGCAACAGCCATATCGCGTGGCTGCGCACGATCCGC
>OBXF01001346.1_pt1 | contig 11986 bp, 6 predicted proteins | sample 1495371 | NCBI WGS metagenome assembly OBXF01 (sample SAMEA2580143, study PRJEB22360) | human gut metagenome | biome: human gut; feature: human-associated habitat; material: faeces | place: Denmark | collected 2008/2010 | reverse complement strand
ACGCGAGTTGAGCGACGAGAACGGCTCGTTGAAGGCGATGTGTCCGTCTTCGCCCACGCCGCCCATGAAGAGGTCGATGCCCCCGGCCTCGACGATGCGCGCCTCGTAGTCGGCGCACTCCTTGGCCAGGTCGTCGGCGTTGCCGTCGAGAATGTTGACGTTCTCCGGCCTGATGTCGACGTGCTTGAAGAAATTGTTCCACATGAACGAGTGGTAGCTTTCGGGATGCTCCTCGGGGAGACCCACATACTCGTCCATGTTGAACGTGATGACGTTCTTGAACGACACTTCGCCCGTCTTGTGGCGGCGGATCAGTTCCTTGTAGGTCTCCAGCGGGGTCGAGCCGGTCGGCAGCCCCAGCACGAAGGGCGACGAGGTGTGCTGCTCCTTGTTCTTGATCTGGGCGATGATGTAATTGGCGGCCCACTGGGCTACCTGCTGGGGGGTATTTTCAATGATTAAGCGCATGGGGTGATTTTTTAATGTTCAATGCTTCATTTTTTAATCGAAGTTTTTGTGAAGATGCGCTAAAACATCTTCACAAACACCTCGATAGCCTGGTATTCGGCCATGCCGAGCTGGTCGTAGAGCTTTGCGGTGTTCTGCGTGCGCTCCTCGGCCCGCTGCCAGAACTCGCGGGGATCGCTGCCCGGGAAAGGCATGATGTCCTTCTGCGAGAGGTGGCGGTAGATGGCGTGGCGTTTCATAATCAGCTCGTCGGGCGACAGGGGCACGGCCATGTCCACCATGCCGAGGTCCCACTCCATCCAGGCGCCGCGGTAGAGCCACAGGTGGCACTCCTTCAGCCACTCGTCGTCCTTCACGACTTCGAGGGCGCCGAGCACGGCCTCCATGCAGGTGCGGTGCGTGCCGTGGGGGTCGGCAAGGTCGCCGGCGGCGTAGATCTGATGGGGCTTGATCTCGCGCAGCAGCTTGACGATGATTTCGATGTCCTTCTCCGTGAGCTGGCCCTTCTTGATGCCGCCCGTTTCGTAGAACGGCAGGTTGAGGAAGTGGGCGTTGGTGTCGGGGTTCAGTCCGAACGAGCGCACGGCGGCACGCGCCTCGGCGCGGCGGATGGCGCCTTTCAGGTCGAGCAGCGGGCGCGGCTCGGGTTCGCCCTTCCTCTTGCCGGCGATGACCTTTTCGACTTCGGCGTAGTGGTTGCCGTAGCCCAGTTCGCGGGCCGTGTCGATGTTTTGCAGCACCACGTCGTCGTGCACGGCCACGTTGCCCGAGGTTTCGTAAGCCACGTGCACGTCGTGACCTTGCTGCACGAGGCGGATGAACGTGCCGCCCATCGAGATCACGTCGTCGTCGGGATGCGGCGAGAAGACGATCACCCGTTTGGGGAAGGGCGACGAAGGTACGGGGCGCGTCGAGTCGTCGGCGTTGGGCTTGCCGCCCGGCCAGCCCGTGATGGTGTGCTGGAGGTCGTTGAAGACGTCGATGTTGATCTGGTCGTAGGCGCGGCCCTGTTCGAGCAGTTCGCCCAGCGAGTTTTCGATGTAATCCTTATAGGTGAGTTTCAGGATGGGCTTCTTAACCACGCCGCAGAGCCATACCACGGCCTTGCGGACGAATTTCGGCGTCCATTCGCAGGGACCCACCATCCACGGCGTCTGCTCGCGGGTGAGCAGCTGCGCGGCATTCTCGTCGATCACCACCTCGATATTCTGGTGCGCCTGGAGGTACGAGGCGGGAACCTGATCCGTGATCTCGCCCTCGACGACCCGCTGCACGATGTGGGCCTTCTCCTCGCCCCAGGCCATCAGGATGATGCGGTTGGCGCGCATGATCGTGTCGATGCCCATCGTGACCGCCATCTTGGGCGTGTTCTCCAGCCCGAAGAAAGCGCCCGACTGGATTTTGCGGGTGTTGTAGGTCAGCTGCACCAGCCGCGTGCGCGAGCGGGAGTAGGACCCCGGCTCGTTGAAGCCGATCTGCCCGTCCTCGCCGACGCCAATGATCATCAGGTCGATGCGCCGCACCGAGTGGTCGTACGACGCGCAGTATTCCGAAACGCGGTCCTCGGGAACCGTACCGTCGGGGATGTGCACGTTCTCGGGCAGGATGTCGATGTGGTTGAGGAACTCCTCGTGGATGCGGTAGTTGCGGCTCTGCTGTTCGGTCGACCGGATCGGGTAGAACTCGTCGAGGCTGTAAACGGAGACGTTCCGGAAGCTGATCTGCCCTTCGTGGTGGCGTTTCACCAGTTCCCGGTAGAGACCCAGCGGCGTGCGGCCCGTCGTGAGGCCCAGCACGAAGGGCTGCGACTCCTCGTAGACCTCGTTCGAGCAGTGGATTTCGTTGTACATGCGGATCGCCTTGACGATGTTGTCGGCGACGTACTGCACGCCTTCGTACTCGTTTTCGTAGACCTTGGTGTGGATCTTCTCGTAACGATGGATGATGTCGCGCGGAGCCGATTCGGAAATCAGGCCGCCGTCTTTGGGAAGTGAATACTTGTTGTTCATACGTTTATGTAATTTGTTAATCTTTCTCTCTGTCGGTTTGCTGCCGATCGTGTTGTCGCCGCCGTTGGCGTCGTTTACAAGTCTGACCCCACCCCAAATCCCTCCCTCGGGAGGGGACTTAAGGCGCAAAAACACGCGCCTTGACTGCTGTGGCGGCTCGGCAATTCGCAAGCGATTGCGCTCGCCTGTTGCCCGCAGTTGTCGCATCGCGACCGGATTGTCTCTTGGCTTTCAGCTTTTCACTTTTCACTTTTTCACTTCTCGAACGTCACCTCCCCGAAAAACTCGGGACGGTGAAAATCGGGTTTCTCCGTCCGGATCGGCCGCCACGAGAGGAAATGGGGGTGCGAGAGGTTGTCGCCGCATTTGTAGAGGTTCATGCGGGCCTTGAGACCGCTCCAGTCGGTCAGCGCATGGCGGAAAAGCGCCTGCGGGGGGATGGCCAGCGTGAGCGACCAGCGGTTGTCGCCCTCGCGCTCGGCGAAAGGCAAAGTGAAAAGCAGCGTCGTGTAGCGTTTCACGCCCGCCAGCACCTCGGGCGAGGCGTGCTCGGCCTCGGTCCGGGATTTGCGCGCCCCGAGCAGCATCCGTCCGATGCAGGTGGTTTCGAAATTGTAGTACATCCCTGTGTCGGGCGCGATGAAGAACTCCGCGCACGAGTCGGTCCACACCTCGCCGTTGTCCTCCGTGACGAGCGCCGCCGTGTAGCGTTCGGCGACGTCGAAGCGCAGCATCAGCCAGTCGCCCGTATGGAACATCCGGAAGCTGACTTCCGGGGCGTAGGGAAATTCCGCGGGCCAGTTGCAGCACGCCACCGGCAGCGGCTCGATTCCGGCGAATGCCTCGTCCACGGCGGCCCGGTCGTCGGGCGCGATGCCTGCTATCTTGCGAATTCCCATTCCTTATTTGTATTTGGCGACGGTTTCCCGTACGATTTCACACATCGTGCCGTACTGTTCTTCCATGCTTTGCAGCAGTTTGTACTGGGCGCGGGTGCGCACGAGGTTGTGCTCGGGGTATTTCGTTTTGTAATAGGTGTCGCCTTCGATGTAGTCCATCAAAAAACGCAGCACCTGCTCGAAGGTGATGTAACGGGCCGAGAATGCCAGGTGGTCGATTTCGGCCTGGTTGAGCTGTCCGGCCCGCTGCGACAGATAGCCTTCGGTATAGGCGCGGAACATTTCGAGGGACATGCCCACGCGCGAAAGGTCGCGGTCGTCCTCGTCGCCCGTGTTGGCGTAGGAGCGGATGGCGTCGCCGAAATCGTTGAGCGACGTGGAGTTCATCACCGTGTCGAGGTCGATGGCGCACAGCACCTCGCCCTGCTTGTCGAAGAGGATGTTGTTGATTTTCGTGTCGTTGTGGGTCACGCGCGTGGGGATCGTGCCGTCCTCGACCTTCGACCAGAACGAGAGCATCTCGTCGCGGCGCGATTCGATCCAGCCGATCTCCTCCGCAAGGTCTTTCACGCGGCCTGCGGCGTCGCGGCGCAGCGCCTCGTCCCACTGCACGAAGCGGTGGCGGATGTTGTGGAAGCCCTTGATCGTCTCGGCCAGCGGCTCGGTGAAGTCCGCCAGCTGGGCCTGGAACTTGCCGATGCCCTCGCCGCCCTTGCGGGCCAGTTCCGGGGAGTCGGCCTTGTTGTAGGCGATCGTGTCGCTGATGAAAACCGAAACGGCCCAATATTCGCCCTGTGCGTCCACGTGATAGAGCTTTCCGTCGCGGGTCACAACCACGGTCATCGCCTCGCGTCTGGGGTCGCCCCCGGCGGCTGCGACGCGGCGGCGGATATGATCCGTCACTTTGCGGATGTTCTCCATCATGGCCGGAACGTCGGGAAAGATGCTCTTGTTTTTGCGCTGGAGGATGTAATCCGGCGCATCGCCCGCCGTGCGGACGATGAACGTGTCGTTGATGAATCCCTCGCCCAGCGAGTCGATTGCCGTGATAGCGCCTTCCAGCGCGAACTGCGACGCTATTTCCTGTAATTCAGCCTTCATACGATGAGGTTGTTTCGGTTTTGGTTGTTAAAGGTTAAGTTTCACCTCCAAAGTTACTGGAAAAAACGCAGAAATGCAACCGGATATTGTGAAAAAGCCCGCCTTTCTTGCTGAAGGGCGGGCTTGCGAAAACTTTCGGACGGGTTATTCGATCGGGTCGATCACCGTGAACGTCACCTCGTAGGGAGCGGGCGCCGACTGTCCCTGGTAGTTGCCCCCGGCGACGATGAAGGTCACCGTGTAGGTCCCCGGCTCGGTGTAGGTGTACGAGTAGCTCGGCAGGCCGTCGGTCACGCCCTTGATGTTCAGGCCCGTGTCGGGCGAGATCGTGTTGAGCGCGACGGGCTGCATGAAGGCCCACTGGTCGATCTCGGGGAAAGCCCCGGCGCTGAAGCCCTGGAAGACGATATTGGCAGTGTTGTTCGCTCCCGGCCGGCCCTGGAATTTCAGGTTGCCGTTGCCCGATACATTATGGATATAGGGGTTGTCGGCGTGCTGCGAAGCCAGCGAGAAGGGGACGAATTCCATGTCCGGGTAGTTGTAGACCTGCGTGTCGTGGCCCTTGAACTTGACCGTGATCTTCGGATTGATCCGATAGGTGCGCATCGTGGTCTTGGGGTCCGGATAGAAAAGGTGCATGCCCCACGAAAAACGGTCGGCGAACCGGGTGATGTCGTAGGTGCGGGTTTCGAACTTGTTCGCGTTGTTCGGCGTGAACTCCAGTTTGGTCCAGTCGGCGCAGTCGTTCGCCGCGATGGCTTCGACCACGGGGCGGTCGGTGGCGGCGTCGCTGCCGTTCAGCCCCGCGAATTTGTTGCCCGCAAACAGGTCGAGGTTGTTCTGCGTGCCGTACTGCTGGCTGATCTCGATCTCCAGTTCGCACGACTCGATGTCGGCGATGTCGACCTTCGTGCGGTTGCGGTGCTTGTACTCGTGTCCCGTGTCGCCCGTCCAGACGGTGATGAAGTCGGCGTTGCCGCTGAAGTTGAAGACCACCGGGTCGCCCGTGCGGTAGGTGTTCGTCGGCGCCAGCCGCACCGAGAACTCCAGCGGCTCGTAGATCTCTTCGTGTTCGCACGAGGCTGCCGCGGTTGCGAGGGCCAGCGTCGCCGCGAGGTATGTGATTCGTTTCGTATTCATCGTATGCTCTGCAATTAAGCGTTTTACCATAAGGGGTTCTGTCGGAGCGCGTGGTTCACCGCCAGCTCCTTGGTCGGAATCGGGAGGTAGATGTGGCGTGCCGTCACGTTGGCGTAGTTTGCCGACGCATAGTTCGTATAGCTGACGTTGCGGTACTTGTTCTCCGTCGGCTGGTTGGTCCCGGCGTTGTGCATCTTCTCGACGAACGTGCCCCAGCGGATCAGGTCCCACTTGCGAAGCCCCTCGAAAGCCAGTTCGCGTCCGCGCTCGTTGCGCACCAGGTCACGGAACGAACGGTAGTCGCCCAGCAGGCTCTCGTCGGTCTTGACGCCCGCGCGTTTGCGGATTTCCCGGATGGCCTCCTTGGCCTGGTCGTCCGGCGCCCCGGCGTATTCGTTGATCGCCTCGGCGTACATCAGCAGCACGTCGGCGTAGCGAAGGATCGGAAAGTTGATCGTCGTGTAGAGGCTCTTGGCCGACATCTGTTTCTCGTAGACCGTCTCGCGGCGCCATTTGCCGGCGTTGCGGACGGCGCACATCACCGTCGGGTCGTAAACCAGATCGGCGGGGTCGAACGCGTCCTCGATCGTCTGGTCCAGCCCCTCGATGTCGGGCATGGCGAAATTGTTGTTGTAGACCCACGGCGTCTTGAACATGCTCTGCGTCTGTTGCAAGTAGCGCGTCACGGTCTCGCCCGCCTTGTTCTTGTACGAGATTTTCTGGTTGTTCATTCCGCGGTAGTTGTAGCCCGGCAGGTTCCACGTCAGCCGCTTGTCGATGACCGTGGCGCTGGCCGTTTCGTCTGCCGTGCGGTCGTTCTCCCAGTAGAGCTGCCAGAGGGTGTAGGAGCCGTTGTAGTAGCCGTAGGAGTAGTTGCAGGCCCACTCCGAGTAGTTGGTCGTTCCCGACTGCGACCGCAGGCCGATCAGGTCGCCGATGCGGCCGTTCGTCCAGTCGGTCGCGCTGGTGCGGTCGCCGAGGAATTCGGCCTCCCACATTGATTCGTGGAACTGTGTGTCGTACTGGTCGCGGATCATGTTGATGAAGATCTCCTCGTAGCTCTCGTTCAGGTCGTGCTTGTGCGAGGCGATCACCTCGTTGGCCCAGTAGGCGGCGCGGCGGTACATCTCCTTTTTATCCAGTCCGTCGATCTGCTTGACGCTCTCGCCGGCCATGAAGAGATAGACGCGGGCCAGAATGCCCTGGGCGACGGTCTGGCTGACGCGCGAGGGGGTGTTGTCGATGGGCTCGTAGAGGTCGGGAATCGTGGCTTCGATCTCGTCGGCGCACCATTTGAGCACCTGCTCCTGCGGCGTTGCGGCCATCTGCACGTTGTTGGGGTTGGGCGAGGTGGTCGCCTTGACGCGCAGGGGCACATCGCCCCACGCCTGCGCCAGCAGGAAGTGGTAGTAGGCGCGCAGGAACCGCGCTTCGGCGATGTAAAGCCCGATGTCCACCGAAAGTTTCCCGGGGTCGATCTCCGTCTTTTCGACGGCCTCGATGTAGCGGTTGGCGTTCTTGATGCCTTCGTAGAGCTTCGACCAGGTGTCGTAGATCGCCGCCGTGCCGGCGCTGTGGTTGTAGCGGTCGGGACGCGATTCGCTGTTGTTGTAGTTGTTGAAGTAGCAGAGGTCGTCGGCGTTGGCGATTTGCAGCGAGTAGTAGTTGCCGTAGAGCGCTTCGCTGTTCAGCACGCCGTAGACGCCCGCCAGACCGTAGATCAGCTTTTGTTCGCTGTTGTAGTAGCCGTCGTCGGGGATGATCTGCGGATCGGTGTCGAGGAAGCTGCACGCCGGAAGGGCGGCGGTGAGCAGCGCCAGCGTTCCCAGTTTCAATATGCTTTTGATTTTCATGGCGTAATGTTGCGTTTAAACCGTTAGAATGTGAGGTTTACGCCGGCCGTGAAGCCGAATGCGCGGGGATATGCCGACCAGTCGAATCCGGGCGTCAGCACCGAGTTGCGGGTCGATACCTCGGGGTCGGGACCGCTGTAACCCGTCAGGGTCCAGATGTTGTCGGCCGAGACGTAGACGCGCATCTGGCTGATGCCCGCCTTGCGCAGCGAACGGCTCGGCAGCGTGTAGCCCAGCGAGACGTTCTTCAGCCGCAGGAACGAACCGTCCTCGATCACGCGCGACGAGTACTCCTCGCGGCCGACGGCGTTCACGCGCGGAATGTTCGACGCGGGATTCTCCGGCGACCAGCGGTCGGCGTAGGAGGCCAGCTGGTTGGTCTGGCTCCTCCATCCCGATTCGAAGACCAGCCGGTTGGCGTTCAGCACGTCGTTGCCGTAGCTCCACGCGAAGAAGATGTTCAGGTCGAAATTCTTCCAGTTGAAGTTGTTGCCGAAGCCGCCCGTGTTGAGGGGCTGTCCGCAGCCGATGATCGTGCGGTCGTAGTCGTCGATGACGCCGTCGCCGTTCATGTCGCGGTATTTCATGTCGCCCGGCTGCATCGCGTTGCCCTTGAACGAGGGAACGCCGCTGACGAGGTTGCCCTTGTCGTCGAAATCCTCGGCCTTGTAGGTCCCGTCGTAGATGAAGCCGTACATCATGCCCGTGGGCTTACCCACCTGCGAGATGTAGGGGAACTGCGAGTTGAAGCGCGTCTCCCACGATACGGAACTCTGGAGCGTGTTCTGTCCGTCGACCAGCCCGAGAATCCGGTTGCGGTTGAAGGCGATGTTGAACGACGTGGACCACTGGAACTGACGGGTCTTGACGTTCACCGTTTCGAGCGTCAGCTCGAAGCCGCGGTTGCGGATCTTGCCGATGTTGAGCATCCCCTGTTCGAAGCCCGACGAGGCGGGCAGCAGGGCGTAGAGCAGCAGGTCGCGCGTCACCTTGTCGTACCAGTCGGTCGTCACCTTGATGCGGTCCTCGAAGAACCCGAGGTCGAGACCCGCGTTCCACTGCTCGGTGGTCTCCCACTTGAGCCGCTCGTTGGCCATGTTCGAGACGTAGTAGCCCGGCACGCGCTCGCCGCCGAACACATAGTCGAGCGAGTTGCCCGAACCCGGGTTGACGGTGATCTGCGAATAGAAGTCGTAGGGGGTCTGCGTGCGGTTGTTGCCCGTCAGGCCCCACGAGAGGCGCAGCTTGCCGTTGCTCATCCACTCGCTCTTCTTCAGCAGATTCTCGCGGTTGAAGTTCCACGAAAGGCCGGCCGAGGGGAAGTAGCCCCAGCGGTTGTCGGAGGGGAATTTCGACGAGCCGTCGGCGCGGAATGAGAAGGTCAGGTAGTATTTGTAGCGGAAATTGTAGTTGGCGCGCAGGAAGGCCGACATCATCCGCCAGTCGTAGTAGTTGCTCTGGACCTTCTGGTAGTTGCCCGTGTGGATGCCCGCGATGCCCAGCTCCTCGGAGGTGATCTGCGTCGACGCAACGCCGTCGTAGGTGTTCTTCTGCCCCTGGAGCGAGAGTCCCGCCATCAGGTCGAGGTTGTGGCTGCGCCCCAGGCGCTTCTTGTAGTTGAGCGTGTTTTCGTTCGACCAGCTCGTCTGGTCGGTCCAGTAGATGGCGCCGTTGACGCCCTTGCCGCTGGGCGAGCCGGCGTAGCCCGTGTAGGTTTCGCTGCCGTTGAACTCCTCGCGGCGGCGTTTGTTCAGGACGTAGCCGCCCGTGGTCTTGAACGTCAGGTCGGGGGTGATCTTCCACGTCAGCGCCAGGTTGGCGTTGAGGTAGTCCACCAGCGTCTTGCGGTATTCGTTCTTGGCGGTCTTCACCGGGTTGAAGCGGTAGTCGTTCGATCCGTCTACGGCTTCGTCGAGCATCGAGTCGAGGATGTCCTGCCCGGGAGGCGTTACGGGGCGGTAGCCCCAGACCGAGTACATCAGCCAGCCCGACGACGACGAGGTGGTCTGCGCCGTGGTGGGGGTCACGCCGTTGGTCGCCGTGCGCGAATAGTTGGCGTTGGCGTTCAGCGTGAGTTTTTTCGAGATGGGCAGCGTGAAGTTGGCCTTGCCCTGGTAGCGCTGGAAGTTCGAACGGATGATGATGCCGTCCTGGTCGAGCGCCGAGAAGCCCACGTTGTAGCGCAGCCCCTCCTTGTTGCCGCCCGAGAGCGAGACGTTGTAGTTCTGCTGGAAAGCCGTGCGGTAGAGCTGGTCCTGCCAGTCGATGCCCGGGATGTGGCGGTAGTCGTCGAGCGTCAGTCCCTCGCTGAAATAGCTCTTGTTCATCGTCTCCTCGCTGATCAGTTCGCTCTGAAGCCGGACGAATTCGTAGGAGTCCATCAGGTCGGCCTTGTTGGCGATCTTGTTCAGGGAGAACGAGGCGCTGAAGTTCACCGTGGGCTTGCCCTCGTTGCCGCGTTTGGTGTTGATCACGATGACGCCGTTGGCTCCGCGGGCGCCGTAGATGGCGGTCGCCGAAGCGTCTTTCAGCACGTCGATCGACTCGATGTCGGCGGGGTTGATCGACGCGGCGAACGACCCTTCGGACGGGAATCCGTCGATGATGTAGAGCGGGGCGTTGCTCTGCGTGAGCGAGTTGTTTCCGCGGATGGTGATATTGGCTTCGGCGCCCAGCGAGCCGTCGCTCGTGGTGACGACCACGCCGGCGATGCGTCCGCCCAGCGCCTGGTCGAAGTTGGTGACGTTGGCCTTCATCATCGTTCCCAGGTCGGCCTTGGCCACCGAGCCGGTGAGGTCGCGCCGCGTGGTGGTTCCGTAGCCGATGTTGACGATCTCGACGGCGCCGATCTGCGACGCCTCTTCGGTCATCTTGACGTTGATCGCCGTACGTTTGCCGACATACTCCTCGACGGTCGTGTAGCCCAGATAGGAGAAGACCAGCGTCTGGTCCTCCCGGGCCTTGATCGAGTAGCTGCCGTTGGCGCCCGTGGCCGTTCCCGACTGCGTCCCCTTGATCAGGACGGTTACGCCCACCAGCGGTGCACCGTTGGCGTCAACCACGCGTCCGTCCACGGCGTTCTGCGCAAAGGCGTCCCCCCCCCGGAGTACCGATAGGGTCACCAGCGCTGCCGCGGCCATGCGTTTAAGTGCTTTTTTCATAAATAAATCAGGTTGTGGGTGAAAATGGTTATTTCTTCTTGAGCCGGAACTCCACGGGCTGTCCATGGCGGCAGGTTATCTTCAGCAGCGTTCCGGTGTCGTGGGAAACGGCCTCCACGCCGGGATATTGTGCGGCAAGCTCCCATGCGCCGTCCAAAAGCACCTCTTTTTCGATGGGACGGCTCTCCTGACGCGTGGTGTAGGTCTTCTCCGTGAGGCCGAGGTCGGGCGTGCAGACGCTCATCACGACCTGTCCGTCCGTGTCGGTGCGCTCCATGACGATCGACTCTCCGGTCGCTTTGCGCACAAGCCCCTGGCCCGTGTATTCCCCGAAGCAGACGTAGCCCGTGATGCCCGTGGCGAGGTCCTTCACGACGTGGGCCGTGTTGTCCCGGCGCAGCACTTCGTAGCCGTCTTTCTTGATCAGGCGCGTGATCTCCTTGTTCGTGGGCTGGATGTAGACCGCATATTCGTAGGCGGCCTGCTTGGGGGCGCGGCCGTGGTCGATCCAGGCCGTGGCGAAGTTGCCCGTCTGGGGTGCGCGGGTCTTGTCGTTGGGCGAGGTCTGCTCCTTTTTGGTGATGTTCACCGCTGCGGCGTTCTTCACCACGTAGAAATTGCCCTTCGTGTCGGAGAGCGCCAGTCGCTCGCCGCCCTTGGAAAGGTTGAGCGGGAAAGCGTCGTAAAGCTCGCCGTCGACTTCTATCTGTTCGGCCGGGCTGTCCATCCGCAGCTGGAAAAGCGTCGTTTCGGTGGGGTATGCCTGGTTGTCGTTGTCGATGCCGCTGCCGAGGAAGACCATCCGGTTGTCGAAGCAGAAGACGGATTTGTACGCCGTGGCCCCGGGGGTGAAGTTCTTGCGGTCCTTTTCGACGAAGTGCAGGGCCAGTATGCCGTTGCGGCCTTCGAGCGACGAGGCGCCCGAGAAGCGCTCGGGGTTGCGCTCCATAAGCGTCCCCGGCAGCGGGCTTTCCAGTTCGGGGTAGGGCAGGTGGATGGTCGTGGCGCCCGGCACGCGGTTCCAGTCCCAGCCCTCCTGCACGAATCCGCTCGCCGCGGCCGAGACGGGATTGCCCGAACCGATGATCGGCGCCGAACCGTAGCTCTGGTAGCGTCCGTAGCGGTTGTCCTTGGTATAAATCTCCGATCCCCAGACATCGGTGTTGAATGCTTTGAGCGTCACCATCCAGTCGCCGCGGCGGTGGATGCCCGCGGCCCCGTAGTTATAGACGAAGAATCCCGAGGGCGTGGGACCCGCCGAAATCCCCTCTTTCCTGAAGAGGCTGTTCAACTCCTTGTCCGTGCCTTTCAGGCGCAGGGAGGCGGCCGCCAGTTTCGGGTCCGCTACTCGACCG
>OBXF01001342.1_pt1 | contig 12013 bp, 6 predicted proteins | sample 1495371 | NCBI WGS metagenome assembly OBXF01 (sample SAMEA2580143, study PRJEB22360) | human gut metagenome | biome: human gut; feature: human-associated habitat; material: faeces | place: Denmark | collected 2008/2010 | reverse complement strand
TAATTTTGTGTGAGACTATGACTCCGGAAAAAGAAAAAGAACTGCTGACCGCTCTGTCCAAAGGGAACCAATCCGCATTCGATTCCCTCTACCTGTTTTATGCTCCCAAGGTCAGGGAATTCGTGTTCCGGCTGCTTAAAAACCCCGGCGAAGCGGAAGACGTCACGCAAAACATCTTCCTGCGCGTCTGGGAGAAGCGCCGCGAACTGGGCGGCACACGCTCGCTGCGGAGCTACCTCTACACGATGGCCCGCAACGCCGTATTCGACATCTTTTCCCACTCGATCGTAGAAGACAAATACATGCAGGAGCATATCAACTCGGCCGCCGAGCGGCGCGACGCTCCGCTCAGCGAGAAAATCGAGACCGAGGAGCTGGCGCTGCTCATCGCCGTCGCCGTGGACCGCATGCCCGAACAGCGCCGCCGGGTTTTCAGCCTGAGCCGTTACGAAGAGCTTTCCAACAAGGAGATCGCCGAGCGGCTCAACCTCAGCGTCAAAACCGTCGAACGCCACATGACCGCCGCCCTGAGCCAGCTCCGCCGGCTGCTGACGCTCCTCGCCCTCTTCGTCTGAAAACGCGCCCCGAAAACGCCCGTCCGAAGGCGCCTTCCGAAAAAATACGAAAAAAATCGCTGCCGGGTGGGGGTTGCGCCCCGCCATGCCGTCTTATTTATAAAAGCATATCCCGGATAAAGACCGCATACGATGGAGAGACGACAAATAAGAGAGCTCATCGGCAGATTCCTGCACAACGACGTCCCCGGCGAACTCCAGACGCAATTCCGCCGCTGGATGCTCCAGCCCGGCGACGGCGACGAAAAAGAAGCCGCGCTGCGCGAGGAGTGGACCGCCGTCGTGGAAAGCCCTGCGGCGGCCGACCGCAGTGAAGAGCTGCAGCGGCTCCGTCACACCATCCGCATGCGTGAAGCGCAGCAGCGGCGCAGCCGCATTTTCCGCCGCATACGCTACGCCGCGGCCGCAGCCGCCGTGCTGCTGTTCGCCGTCGGCGAATATTACTACGTACGCTCGGCGTCGGCCGTTCCGGCCGAAATACGCCTGCTGACGGCGCGCGGGAGCAAAGGCGAATTTCAGCTGCCCGACGGCACGAAGGTATGGCTCAACGCATCGAGCCGCCTGACCTATCCCGAAACATTCGACCGCAGGGAACGCCGCGTGACGCTCGAAGGCGAAGCCTATTTCGAAGTGGCGCGCAACACGTCGCATCCCTTCGTCGTCGACATGAACCGCATGGAGATCGAAGTGCTCGGAACCACGTTCGACGCCCGCTACGAGCGCACCAGCGGCATCGCCGAAACGACGCTCAACAGCGGCTCGATCTGCGTCCGCACGTCGCGTTCGCAGCAGTCCGTCCGGCTCCGGCCCGACGAACGGCTGGTCTTCAACGAGACCTCCGGAAGCATGATCATCGAACAGGTGAACGCCTCGAACTACAACAGCTGGATACAGCCCACCCTGACCTTCTTCGACATGACGCTCGAAGACATCATCACCAACCTCGAACGCTGGTTCAACGTTCCGATCGGCACCGACGCCTCGGTGGACCGCACCATCCGTCTGTCGTTCCACGTCCGCCACGAATCGCTCGAAGAGACCCTGCAGGTCATCTCGCTCATCACGGGACTGCAATACACACTCGACAGCGAGTCGGCCACGTTCCACACCGCACGAACCACCCGATAAAAATAACCTGAAAAACCGAAAGCCTATGGGAATTCCTCCTCCGTAATCCGAGAAAAAAAGCGGATGCTGCAACATCCGCTCCGACTTAAACACCCCGACGTGCTTCGTAATGTAACCGAATTACGAAATGACAGAATCTTAAATCGTTACAAAATTATGAAAAAATCCGGAAAATCCGGCGGAAAAGGAATTATTCCACTTCCGCCCGGAAGATTCTTTTTGCTGACGCTGTTATTCACGCTGCTGGCCGCAGCCGGCGTCCGGGCCCAGAACCCGCCCGTAAGCATCAATGCAAAAGCAATCACAATCAACGAGTTATTCATCCGCATCGAGAAACAGGGCGTCTATACCTTCGCCTACAACAATGCCGACATCGACCTCAAGCGCATCGTGACCGTGCACGCCAAGGAGCGTCCCATCGAATCCATCGTCCGCGAATGCCTGCCCGAAGTCAACGTGCAGGTATCCAACAACAAGGTGATCCTGACGGGCCGCCGCAGCGACCAGAGTTCGATGCCGATGCACAAGCTGACGGGCACCGTGACCGACGAAAACGGCGCGCCGGTGACGGGCGCCACGGTGATCGTCGTCGGCACGCAGCGCGGCACGACCACCTCGGCGACGGGCGCCTATACGCTGCAGGTCCGCAACGGCGAGATCCTCGAATTCCAGTACCTCGGCTATGAAAAGCAGGCCGTCTCGGTCGGCGGGCAGACCACGCTCGACGTCACGCTCCAGCCTTCGAAGGCGATGGCCGTGGACGAAGTGGTCGTCATCGGCTACGGAACGGTGAAGAAGGGCGACGCCACGGGTTCGGTGGCCAACATCAAAATCTCCGACGTAAAGGACCTCCCGGTGCTGTCCGTCGACCAAGCGCTGCAGGGCCGCGTCGCCGGCGCCGACATCATGTCCACCACGGGCGAACCGGGCGCCACGACTTCGATCCGCATCCGCGGTACGCGCTCGATCTCGGCCTCGAACGAACCGCTGATCGTGGTGGACGGCGTGATGGACGCCGTCAGCGACCTCAACGACCTGAACATGGCCGACATCGAATCGGTCACGATCCTCAAGGACGCCTCCTCGACGGCGATCTACGGATCACGCGGCTCCAACGGCGTAATCATCGTAACGACCAAGGGGGGGGGTAACCAGACCAACACCAAACCTTCGATCACGCTCAAGGCCGACATCGGATTCTCGCAGCTGCCCCGCAAGCTCGACGTGATGAATGCCACGGAGTTCGCACTCTACCGCAACGACTTCGCCTACTTCAGCACCCAGAGCGGCTACGAGGACATCGGCGAGGGCACGCCCCAGTCGAAATATCCCTTCAAAGCCCCCTTCTCGCTGGGCAAAGGCACCGACTGGATCGACGAAATCACCCGCACGGCACCCTACCAGAACTATTCGCTCTCGATTTCGGGCCGCTCGAAAAAGAGCAGCTACTACGCCTCGCTGGGTTACAACGATTCGCAGGGTATCATCGACAACAGCGGTCTGCAGCGCATCACGGGGCGTCTGAATCTCGCCCACCAGCTGTTCAAATGGCTGAAGGTCGGCTACCGCGGCAGCTACACATGGCGCGACAACGCCCAGAACCTCGCCGAAATCGGCGGCACGGCCTACTACCGCGCAGCCATGTATCTTTCGCCCCACATCGACCCGCAGGAGAACTACAACCCGCTTTGGGGCAACGGCCAGCGGATCAATACGCCGCGTGCGACGATCGACCAGAACACCTACTCCATCGAGCGGACCTCGCTCAACCACACGGCCTATCTCGAAGTGGCGCTGGCCAAAGGCCTGAAGCTGCGCAGCCAGAACTCCTACTATTCGTTCCAGCGCCACACCTACCGCTACTATCCGGGATCGCTTCCCGCCAAGAACGAGGGTGAAGGCGGTCAGGCCTACCGCGCAGAATTCCACGAATTCAGCCTTTCGAGCGAGAACACCCTCAGCTACAAGCTCGAAACCAAAAGCGGCCACAACATCGACGCGCTGGCCGGTTTCACCGCCTACCGCTACAAGAGCGACAACTTCACGCTGAGCGGACAGGGCTACATGGACGACGACGTGCTGTGGAACAACATGAACGCCGTGACCGACAAGGAGACCTATTCGGCCGCCACGGGGCTGACCAAGCGAACGAAAATGTCGCTGCTGGCCCGCTTCAACTACAACTACAAACAGCGCTACTACCTCACCGTAACGGGGCGTTACGACGGTTCGTCGAACTTCGCCGCCAACAACAAGTGGGGCTTCTTCCCCTCGGTGGCCCTCAAATGGAACGCCGCCAAGGAGAATTTCCTGAAGGACGTACGCTGGATCGACGAGCTGTCGCTCCGCCTGAGCGCCGGACGCACGGGTAACGACGCCATCTCGGCCTACCGTTCGCTGGCGGCCATGTCCAGCACCACGAGCGGCTATCTGTTCGACGGCATGCAGCCGGGCGCCTACTACCGCAGCCGTCTGGCCAGCCCCAACCTGACGTGGGAGAAGACCGACCTCTACAACGCGGCGCTCGATCTGGCATTCTTCAACAACCGCCTGATGATTACGGCCGAAGGCTATATCTCCAAGACGCGCGACCTGCTGCTCACGGTGCAAACCGCTTCGGCGACGGGCTACACCAGCCGTTACGCCAACATCGGCAAAACCTCGAACAAAGGCGTCGAACTGAGCATCGAGAGCCGCAATATCGTCCGCCCTAAATTCTCGTGGACGACCAACCTCACCATCGCCCACAACAAACAGAACGTGGACGACATCGGCAGCGAGGATTTCGTCACGGCGCTCTCGTCGCCCGGCAACAACCCCTACATGATGTACGGTTACGTCAAAGGCTACCCGCTCAACGCGCTTTGGGGATTCAAGTACGGCGGCACGTGGAAGAGCGTCGAGGAGTTCGAGCGCAACAGCGTGACGAACACCTACGTTTCGGCGCTGGCGATCAACAGCGACGCCGCGTCGCGCAAGGCCTCGCTGGGCATGCCCCGCTACTACGACATCAACAACGACGGCTCGCTCAACAACGACGACCTCGTCTATCAGGGCAATGCCGACCCCGACCTGTACGGCGGTCTGCAGAACAACTTCCGCTTCGGCAGGCTCAACGTCGGCATCTACTTCACCTATTCGCTCGGCGGCAAGATCTACAACTACTCGGAGCTTTACATGGCCGGCAGTTCGATGTCGAACCAGTACCGCTACATGCTCGACGCGTGGCATCCCGTGCGCAACCCGCAGTCGAACCTGCCGCGCGCCGGTGCGGTGGACGCGCACGTGCCGAGCGACCTGATGATCTACGACGCATCGTACATCCGCCTGAAAAACATCACGGTGGGTTACACGTTCGACCTGAGCAAGCGTTCGAAGTTCATCCGCGACATCACGCTGAACCTGAGCGCCGAAAACCTCCACATCTGGAAAAAGTACAACGGCTTCGACCCCGACGTCTCGACCGACAGCAGCGATTCGGCGCTGCGGCGCGTCGATCTGGGCGCATACCCCAAGCCGCGCACCATCGTGTTCAGCATCCAGCTGCGTTATTAACCGTAATCCGAGAACATTATGAAAACAAAATACATCTTGCTGATTCTCACGGCGTGGCTCACGGCGTCGTGCTCACTGCAGGAGGACACCGAAGGGTTCTCGACCCCCGGCGACTTCTATAAGACCAAGACCCAGTGTCAGTCGGCGGTGAACTCGTGTTATATACCCCTGAAAAATCTCTACACCTACAAAATGATGATCGCCACCGAAGGCGTCACCGACCTGATGTATATCGCATCGGGAACGCAGGACGCGCAGCTCGACATCTCGCCGTCGCAGCCCCGCTTCGGCGCCGACATGTGGACCTACGGCTACCGCGGCGTCATGTACTGCAACATGGCCGTGACGGGCATCGAGAATTCGACGATCGACGAAAAGGACCGCCACAGCCTCGTGGCCGAAGCCAAGGTGCTGCGCGCGTTCTACTACTACCTGCTGACGAGCTTCTTCGGCGACGTGCCCTTCTACACGGACGACGTCTCCGACCACGAAGTGCTCGACCGCGTGGCCAAACTGCCGCGCATGTCGGCCGAGGCGACCCGCACCGCGCTGATCGAGGACCTCGAATCGTGTCTGGGCGCACTGCCCCTCATCCGCACGAGCGAGGCTGCGGGCAACCGCGCCGGAGCCGCCATGGGCCACATGCTCATCGCCAAACTCGCCATGTGGAACAAGGATTACGACAAGGCGCTCGAAGCCATCGCCGTGCTGGAACAGATCTACGGCGACGACCTCTCGGTCTACCCGGTTTCGGACATTCCGTTCCGGATGAAGAACACGCCCGAATCGATCTTCGAGGTGCAGCACACCTATACCGCCGGCGGCCTGATCTACACCTCCAACGTCGCCAGCATATGCATGCCCTATCCGCGCAACAGCGACAACGTCTACTCGAACGTGGTGATCGAGGAGCTGGGCGACGCCGCCACGACATGGTCGCCGCTGCGCCCCAACAGCTTCTTCTACGGCAACCTCATGCCCGAAGGCGGCGAAGACCTGCGGCGCGACATGCAGATAATCACCGAGTGGAACGGCGTGAAGTTCACTTCGGGCGACGCGATCGTCACCCGGCCGTTCATGGGTCCCAAATTCTGGTGCCCCGACCTTCAGGCCGCCTACGACTCGAACACCTACAAGGTCTTCCGCTATGCCGACGCCGTGCTGATGGCCGCCGAATGCTACTGCGCCCTGCTCGACAAGGACAAGGCCATGGAGTACCTCAACAAGGTCAAACGCCGCGCGGGCATCGCCGAATACACGCGGTTCCGCACCTATCCGCTGCTGCTCAACGAGATCCAGAACGAACGCGGCCGCGAGCTGCTGGGCGAATTCCAGCGCAAGTTCGACATGGTGCGCTGGGGCATCTGGTACGAACGCACGGCGGCGCTTTCGGACTATGCGAAGGTCAAGACCTCGATCCAGCCCTGCCACGAATACTACCCCATCCCCGACACGGAGGTGATCTATTCGGGCGGCGCTTTGGACAACAACGAATACAAGAAGTACGGATTCTAAATCAACCGACATGAAACCGAAAAACAAAATATATCCCCTGCTGCGCATGCTGGCCGTCGCGCTGACCGCCGCACTGCTCGGTCCGGGCTGTCAGAAGGACTTCAAATGGAACGAGCCGCTGGCCGTCACCCAAAACGGACTCAACCTCACCTCCGCGGCCGGTTCGACGCGCGTCACGGTCTACTCCACGGGGCGCTGGAAAGCCGAAATGGCCGAAGGCGCATGGGGCGAAGTGAGCGAGGTGTCGGGCAACGGCATCGGCGACTTCCTCTTTACGTACGAAGCCAACAACGGCGTATCGCGCCGCGCGCGCATCCTCGTCAGCGGCGAGGGCGAAGAGCAGGAGATCGTCCTCACGCAGGCCGGCGCGGTCACCGAACCGACGCTGGCGCTCGCCGAAACCGAATTCGAGTTCGTGCGTCTGCCGCGCGAACGCGTCCAGATCGGCGTTACGACCAACATGACGCAGGCGCTCGAATGCATCCTCATCACGGCAACCGACGTCACCGACGCGGAGAATCCCGCCGAAGCCGGCTGGCTGAAGGAGATCCGGCTCGAAAAAGACGCCGAGGAGAACATCGTGCTGGTCTTCGGAATCGACCGCAACGACGGCAGCAGCGACCGCAAGGCGGCGATCCGGCTCGAAATCCCCGATGCCGACGGCAAGATCCTCGCCCAAGCCGAAGCCTCCGTCGTCCAGACCACCGACAATGCGACGGTCGTTTTCAAGGACGAAGAGACGACCGTATCCGTTCCGGGCGACCAGCACAACCGCAGCGCACTGCTGACGGCCAACTTCGACGTCGATCCGGCGCACTTCTCCTTCGACATCGCATACGACCCCGCAGGCACGCAGTGGATCACGGACGTGACCTTCAGCGAATCGGCCGTATCGTTCGTCGTTGCCGAGAACACGGGCGACCAGCCCCGTTCGGCCAGTCTGAAGATCACCTACAAGGACACCGACGTGGAGTGCAGCTCGACGCTCCGGCTGACGCAGGAGGTCAAGCAGCTCTCGATCGCCGACCTGCGCGCCATGATCCCCGGAGCGGAAGGCGAAGTGGAGCTGACGGGCGAGAAGATGCTCTCGGCCGTAGTCATCAGCGACGCCGGCAACTACAACATGGAGACCAACCCCAACCTGACGGACACCTCGATCGACTTCTCGGTCAACGAGAAGACCGCCTACATCGAGAGCCTCGACGGTCAGTACGGCCTGCGCATCGTCACCAAACTTCCGGCCGACAACATCCTGAAACGCTACAGCTCGGTACAGCTCTCGATCAATGGGCTGAAGCTGGTCAAGGAGTCGAACCCCGAACGCTATACGCTCACGGGTTTCACCAAAGAACATGTCCTCAACCAGAACGCCGGAACGGCCGCCGACCTCCCGAAGAAGGAGAAGCACATTTCGGAGCTTACCGATGCCGACATCTACACCTATGTGACGCTCAAGGAGTGCGAATTCATGCTCAACGGCGGCGCCTACATCAATGTTCACGACGGCTACTGCTACAAGACCGACCTCAACACGCAGGGCGTGCTTGATCCGCGCTTCGACTGCGCCGTCCGCGGCGTGATCGACAGCCGCGGCGAGAAGATCAACATGGTGCTCAACACGCAGGTGCGCTGGCGCCGCAAGGGCGACGGCGTTCCGGCCGGCTCCGGCCCCATAAGCGGCATCATCGTCCACACCAAACTGCCGCGCTACGGCGTGAAGGGCGACGTGGGCACCTACCAGATCCGCCCGGTCGAGGAGGCCGACATCGCCTTCTCGCGCGAAGAAAGCACCCGCAACTACTCGACGCTCGTACGCTGGGCATGGCCCGGCATGACCACCAACGCCGGCATCAAGCAGCACGCGGACGGCAGCATTGTTCCCTATCTGGGCGAAGGCCGCATGTTCTCGTCGGTGAGCAACAAACTCAACACGTCGGCATCGGTGGCAGGCGTCTCCTGCACGCTCGACTACAACAATCTGGTCTATGCCAAGGGCATCAGCGCTCCGGCCGTGCGTTACAACGGTATCTGGTGGAACTCGTCGCGCAACGAGGGCGAATGGGTGGCCTTCAACTTCTCGACCGAGGGCGTCAGCGGCTCGTGCATGAAGATGATCCTCTCGGCCGCACTGGGCAACCTGAGCGCCGCCACGATCGTCGCTCCGCTCTACTGGGACGTCTCCTACTCGCTCGACGGCAGCACCTTCACCCGGTTCGACACCGTACCCATCCGCACGCTCGTCTATTGGGCCGGCCCGCAGTGGTACGTTCCGGGGCTTTACGAAGTTGACTTCGACCTGCCGTCGGCCTGCTTCGGACAGAAGGACGTCACCATCCGGCTGCAGGCCGCCAGCAAGGTGTGCGGCAGCACCACGGGCGAGGACAACGGCACGACGACGAAGACCTACGTCTATTTCCGCTTCGGCGACGTTTCGGTCAAATATTTCTAACCACGTAAAAAACGCAATCATGAAATACGCAAAGAGATACATGGCAAAGATCGGCTCGGCGGGCATCCTGCTCACGGCGCTGGCCGCGACGGCCTGCATGGACCACGGCGACGATATTCCGCTGATCGAGCTGGGTGCGGTCGAGAATTCGTTCACCGTCAACGCCACGGCGGGCCACGTCGACATACAGGTCTACTCCAACCAGCCGGCCGTGCTGTCGTTCCTCGACGACGGGGCCTCGTGGGCCGACCTGAGCGACACGCGCCTGCCGCTCGACGGAAAATTCTACATCGACTACGCCGACAACACGGGCTTTCCGCGCATGACGCGCGTACTGATACAGAGCGCCGACGCAGTACGGTCCGACACGGTCGTACTGCGCCAGCGGGGCGCCCGTATCCCCGCAATGGCGTTCGAGGGCGGCACCTCGACCAACGTACCGGGCAGTTCGGGCGGCAAGGCGTCCGTACGGTTCGGCACCAACATCGCCCCCGACGAGCTGACCTTCACCACGCAGTACGACGCCGGGGAGGAACCAGCCGAAGAGTGGCTTTCGGAAATCGCGCTCCAACCCGCCGGGGAGGAGGAATACACGTTCAATTTCGACTACGCCGGCAACGACACGGACGAACTCCGCACGGCTACGGTCACCGTCTCCTACGTCAACGGCTGGGAAGAGACCGAACAGCTGACGCTCAACGTCATCCAGCGCACGAAGAACGACATGCTGGGACACGACATTTCGTTCGCCGAACTGCGCGAGAAAGCGCTCACGGTCTCGAAAGTCGATGAGTACTGGCTGCTGGAAGGCTACGTTGTCAGCGACCGGGATTCGAAGAACGCCGGCAACAACCCGATGCCGACCGACATGAGCGTCGATTACAGCGGATGCGAGAAGACCGTCTACCTCGAATCGCCCGACGGCCGTTACGGCTTCTGCGTCGAAACGGCCACTCCGGAGGACAACGCCTTCACCCGTTACGACAAGGTGAAAATCCTGCTCAAAGACGCCGAGCTGGTCTTCGAACCCGATCCGGACCGCTACATGATCAAAGGCATCCGCTCGTCGATGATCGTCGAGCGCGTGACGGGCAACGACGCCTCGGTGCTTCCGGTCAAGCAGAAATACATCTCGGAGCTGACCGACGAAGACATCTACACCTTCGTGACGCTCCGCGACTGCGAATTCGCCGTCCGCAAGGGCTCGCTCACCCCCGTGCACGAGGGCTACACGCTGGCCGACGCGCAGGGACGTCTCAACATGTACCCGCGGCTGATACGCGACAACAAGGGCAGCCTGATTCACCTGCTGACCAACACCACTTGCCCCTACCGCCGCAACGGCACCCGCCTGCCCTACGGTTCCGGCGAACTGGCGGGCGTGATCGTCCACGAGCGTTTCCCGCAGTACGAGTACGTCGATACGGCGGACGATCTGGCCAACGGCATCATCGGCTCCTACCAGATCCGCCACATGTCCTTCGCCGACATCCGCTTCGCCGAAGACCGCTCGCAGAGCTTCTCGGAGACGCTGACCGAATACAGGTACGTCAATCACGGCGTAAGGGCAAGGCCGCGGCCGCCGACGGCTACGCCTACTGGTATCCGACGTGGGGCACCAACGGACGCTTCACGCAGACCGCCTCCAAGTCAGCATACCCCAACGGCGTCTACAATGCGGCCTGCTGGCACTACTTGGGCTGGTGCGGCACGGCGCGCGGCACGGCTCCGTTCCGCAGCCACATCGGCAACGACGGCTATTCGGGTTTCGGCGTCATCCTCGAAGACGGCACCAATTACGCCGTGAAAAGCACGGCAGTCAATACCGACGGCAAAGGCACCGACCAAGCCAACTGGCTGGCGTGGGTGACGACCTACTGGTGGAACGCTTCGACCGACCGGCCCTATGCGTGGGTCGTGGAGTTCTCGACCGCCGGGATTTCGTCCGACCGGGTATCGCTGATCATGAGCGTGCAGAGCGGCCGCGCGACACTCAACGCAGGTCCCTACTTCTGGAAAGTGCAGTGGTCCGCAACGGGCGATTACGAGAGCGACGAGGGGTGGTTCGACGTCGAAGCGGCGCAGACCGCGCCCGACGGCAGCGCCTACACCTTCACGCAGCCCGACTTCCCGGTATTCGCCACGCAGCGCAGCTGGCAGCTCCCGGCCTATAAACAGGTCGAAATCCCGCTGCCCGCCGAGATCATGGGCCGCGAAAAGGTCTGGCTCCGCATCCAGCCCGCCAGCCGGCTCTCGTCGGGACTCGGTTTCCTCGACGGCACGATCCCGATGGGCTACAACGCCGCCGGAGCGATGGACTACTTGGCCGTACGCTACAACAGATAACCCGAACTCCAAGATCTAAAAACCAAAACAATGAAACGATTCCTATTTTCGATAGCTCTGTTATTCACCGCTTTGGCCGGATGCTCCAACCACGAAGGCGAATCCACAGCCCCCAAAAGCGAACTCAACGTCATGAGCTACAACATCCGCTACGCCAATGCGAGCGACAAGGGCGACGCGGCGTGGGACGCCCGCAAGGAGGCTTCCGTCGCGATGATCCGCGACGTCAAGCCCGACGTGATCGGCATGCAGGAGCCTCGCTTCTCGCAGGCGCAGTATCTGATCGGCGAATTGACCGAGTACGAGCACTACTATCTGGCCCCCGATGACAAGGACTCGCAGCACCGCAATGCGGTCTGGTGGCGCAAAGACCGCTTCGAGATGCTCGCCCAAGGGTATTTCTTCCTCAACGAAAAGGACATCACCCAGCCGATCAAGGGCTGGG
>OBXF01001340.1_pt1 | contig 12019 bp, 7 predicted proteins | sample 1495371 | NCBI WGS metagenome assembly OBXF01 (sample SAMEA2580143, study PRJEB22360) | human gut metagenome | biome: human gut; feature: human-associated habitat; material: faeces | place: Denmark | collected 2008/2010 | reverse complement strand
TCACGGAGTTGTCCATGCCCTCCATGAAGAGGTCCTCCAGCCGGTGCGGGTCGGTCATCCCCTCCCGTTTCATCAGCGCCCGGCAGTCGGGACACCGCTCCCACTGCGACATGTCGACCTCGTCGCCGCCCACGTGGATGTACTCCGAGGGGAACAGCTCGCACAGTTCGCCCAGAATGTCGCCCAGCAGCGCGTAATTCTCCTCCCGGGCCACGCACCATGTCGAACGGTAGTCGTAACCGTTGGTCGACACGGTGTCGGGCGGATAGTTGCAGCGGATTTCGGGATGCACCGACGCGATGTTGCGGCTGTGGCCCGGCAGGTCGATTTCGGGAATGATCTCGATATTCCGCAGGGCGGCGTAACGGATCAGCTCGCGCATCTCGCTTTGCTTGAAGTAACCTCCGTATTTCTCTGACCACTTGCCGTATACGGGCCTCACGGGCGAGTCGCCGCCGCGGAAGCCGCCGATCTCGGTCAGCTCGGGGTGCGAAAGGATCTCGATGCGCCACCCCTCGTCGTCCGAAAGATGAAGATGCAATTTGTTGATATTGTGGTAGGAAAACAGATCTATATAACGTTTCACTTCATCCATTCCGATCCACGTTCGCGCCACGTCGAGCATCATCCCCCGATAGCCGAACCGCGGCTTGTCCTCGATCCTGACGCAGGCGATGCCGGTTCCCGGGGCGATCCCCCTGCGGGCGTAGACTTCGGGCGGCAGCAGCCGGAACAGTTGTTGCAGTCCGTTGAAAACCCCGCCGCAGGTGGAACTTCCGATCTGGATGTGGTCGGGCGCGATGTCGAGGGTGTAAGCCTCCGACGGCTCCCCGTCCGGGGCGTCGAGCGTCAGCACGACGGAGCCTTCCCCCGCCATGCCGTTGCGGACCCCGCACCCGAGGTATTCGGCGGCGTATTCGGCCAGGGGGGCCAGTTCGCGGTCGGCGGAGATTGTCGTTCCGGGACCGAACGTGAAGATCGCTTCGCGGGGCGTCGTCTTTTCCGGGGCGGGTTGCGCCGCGGCGGTGCACAGGCCGCAAAGGGCTGTCGTCAAGAGGATCAGAAGTCGTAATTTCATGCGACGTGAGGATTTTGTTTCCCGCAAAGTTACTTTTTTTCCGCCGAATGTGCTACCTTTGCCGGAGTAAAACCACGGTTTTAGCGGGCGGACGGCGGCGAATCACGGACAGATTCCGCTTCTGCGCCCGGTGTGAAAAAATAATTTGCGACATGGAAGATAAACGTCTGAAGGCCACGGCCCGTCTTTTGGAGGTGATGAGCACCCTGCGCCGCGAGTGCCCCTGGGACCGCGAGCAGACATTCGACTCGCTGCGCAGCAACACCATCGAGGAGACTTACGAACTGGCCGATGCCATCACCGACCACAATATGGAGGGCATCAAGGAGGAGTTGGGCGACCTGCTGCTGCACGTGGTGTTCTATTCGAAACTGGGCGAGGAAGAGGGCGCGTTCGATTTCGGCGACGTGGCCGACGCGCTGTGCGACAAGCTGATCTACCGCCACCCTCACGTCTACGGCGACATTCACGCCAACACGCCCGACCAGGTCAAGGAGAACTGGGAGGCGCTGAAACTCCGCAAGAAGAACCGCCGGAGCGGCACGCTGGGCGGTGTTCCGCGCTCGCTCCCGGCGATGGTCAAGGCCTACCGCATGGGCGAAAAGGCCGCCGGGGCGGGTTTCGACTGGGAGCAGAAGGAGGATGTCTGGGACAAGGTCCGCGAGGAGTTGGGCGAAGTGGAAGCCGAGATGAAATCGGGCAGCAAGACCGACCTCGAAGGCGAATTCGGCGACCTGCTGTTCGCGCTCGTCAACGCCTGCCGCCTCTACGGCGTGGACCCCGAATCGGCGCTGGAACGCACGAACAAGAAGTTCATCCAACGCTTCAATTACATGGAGGAACGCGCTGCTGCAAAAGGATATACGCTTCACGAAATGTCGCTCGGCGCGATGGAGGAGCTGTGGCAGGAAGCCAAGAGAAATTAAGAATTAAAAATCAGAAATTCAGATATGGCGCTTATACGAAAAGTCCGCGGGCATGAGCCTGTGATCGGAGAGAACACCTTTCTGGCCGAAACGGCCGTCATTCTGGGCGACGTGACCATCGGCCGCGACTGCTCGATCTGGTACAACGCCGTGCTGCGGGGCGACGTGAACCGGATCGTCATTGGCGACCGCACGAACATCCAGGACGGCGTGGTGCTCCACACCATCTACGACAAGGCGAAGCACCCTTCGCAGACGATCATCGGCAACGACGTCTCGGTGGGCCACAACGCCATCATCCACGGCGCGGTGATCGGCGACAACTGCCTGATCGGCATGGGCGCCACCCTTCTGGACAACGCCCGCATCCCCTCGGGGTGCATCATCGCGGCCAATGCGCTGGTGCTCTCGAACGCGCAGCTGGAACCCAACTCGGTCTATGCGGGCGTCCCGGCCAAAAAGGTCAAGGAGGTGACTGCGGAGCAGCGCGAGGAGATCATCCGCCGCACGGCCCACGACTATATGCTGTACGCCTCCTGGTACGGCGAGCCGGAAGAGTGATCGGGTTCCGTGCGGCACGGCAGGACGCGGCCGGAAACCGCGTTCGCAGGCCCGTCCCGCTCCGAACCCTCCCGGAAAAGACCCGAGCCGCCATAGGCGGCGACTGCGACCGTCCGAAGCGAAATCCGGCAATTTTTAGTTAGAGCGATAACTACCCTATATGAAACTGCAATCGAAATACGCCGATCTGGTGCTCAACCTGTTGGTTGCCGTGGCGATCAGCCTGGTGGTCAACTTCTCCTACGTGCTGCTGATGCTCGTGGACCTGAACAGCGACAGCCAGCCCCGCCCTTCCGATCAGAGAGCCGTCGAACGGCCCGACGAGGGCGTGCTTTCGGTCCACCCCGACGGCTACGGGTATCTGGTTTACGAGAACGGCGACAGCGTCTACGTGCCCACGCGGCGCATGCGGTGGCTGGGAATTTCGCCCGGCGACCGGATCGTCGCGGACCTGATGCCGCCGCGCTCCGAGAAGGCGCATCCGATGCTGGCGGAAATCCGCACGCGCAACGGCGCGGAGTTCGATTACAGCAAACTTTACAACGGGCCTTCGAAGATGACGGAACTGCTCCTGCAACTGTTCTACTACCTCGTCGTGTCGTTCGTCATGCTCTCGATCCTCACCTCCGTCAGGCGCAACTACTCCATGTCGCGCTTCGTGCGCCGCTGCCTGTGGTGCTGCGTCGCGGCGGCCGCGCTCTACTGCGTGGCTCCCGTCACGGAGTGGCACACGGGGCGCATCGGGCTGAACTTCATGAGCGGGCGGATGTTCGACTACATGCTGCTGCTCAAGTGCTCGTTCGCCGTGGTGGCGTCGATGCTCTACGGGCGCATCTATGTGCTGATTTCCCAGCGGCAGGCCGTCGTCGTCGAGAACGAGCGGCTCAAGAACGAAAACCTCACCACGCGTTACAACATGCTCGTCGGGCAGATCAACCCCCATTTCTTCTTCAACTCGCTCAACTCGCTGGCGATGCTCGTGCGCGAGAAGCACGACCAGAAGGCCCTGACCTACATCGACCAGCTTTCGTACACGTTCCGCTACATCATCCAGAACGGCCAGAGCATGCTGATGACCCTCGACGAGGAGCTGAAATTTCTGGAGGCTTACAGCTACCTTTTCAAGATACGCTACGCCGACAAGCTCTTTTTCGACCTGGACGTCGACGAGAAATACCTCGGGTGGAAACTCCCGGCCTTCTCGCTGCAACCGCTGATCGACAACGCCGTCAAGCACAATTCGATCACCCGCACCAAGCCGTTCCACATCTCGGTCCGCACCGAAGAGGGGCTGCTCGTGGTGTCGAACCCCAAGGTTCCCAAACTCGAACCCGAACCTTCGACCGGCATCGGGCTGGAGAACCTGCGCAACCGCTGGAATCTGATCACGGGCAGCGACATCGAAATCGTCGACGACGGCGCCACCTTCTCCGTGCGCATGCCGCTGCAAAATCCCTCCGTATGATGAAAGCCCTGATTATCGAAGACGAAACCGCCGCCGCGCGCAACCTCGCGGCGATTCTGCGGCAGACGGCTCCCGACGTGGAGATCGTGGCGACGCTCGAGAGCGTCGAGGAGAGCGTCGAATGGCTCCGTTCGAATCCCCACCCCGACCTGCTGTTCATGGACATCCACCTGGCCGACGGCGATTCGTTCCGCATCTTCGACGCCGTGGAGATCGCAGCCCCGGTGATCTTCACGACGGCCTACGACCAGTATGCACTCGAAGCTTTCAAGGTCAACAGCATCGACTACCTGCTCAAGCCGCTCAACGCTTCGGATGTCGGCCGTGCACTGGCCAAGCTGCACCGCCTCACGTCGGTTGAGCGCAGCGATTACGGCTCGCGGGTCCGCACGCTGGCCGCCAGCCGCCGCGAGGAGGTTTTCCTGGTGCACGTGCGCGACAAAATCATCCCGCTGCACCGCAGCAGGATCGCCTACTGCTACACGTCGAACGAGAAGGTCACGGCCTACGGTTTCGACGGCGCGGCCTACCCGCTGGACAAGACCCTCGAAGCGTTGCAGGGACTGCTTCCCGAGTCCGAATTCTTCCGGGCCAACCGCCAGTTCATCGTCGCGCGGCAGGCCGTGAAGGAGATCGCCGTGTGGTTCGGGAGCCGTCTCACGCTGCACCTCACTGTCGAAACGCCCGAGCGGATCGTCATTTCCAAAGCCCGCGTTCCCGAATTCAAGGCGTGGCTGCGGTCGCTTCACCCTGTCGAATAGGCGGTTGACCCCGCCGTTCTGCCGTTTTACCCGGGGCCTGGCTCCGGGTTTTCGTTTTGGCGTTACCTTTGCATCAGGAACTCCGGGAAACCGGATTGCCGGAAAACAAAAAAGTGATGCACAACCAAATTCGAAAAATTATGAAAAAGAGGATTTTTGCAGTTGCCGCAGCCCTCTGCCTGATGGCGGGAACGGGCGCTTTCGCACAGGAGGCCAAGCCGGCCGCCGCTCCCAAGGAGCGTCCGACCGTGGAACAGATGGCGCAGCGCATGACCGAACGCATGCAGAAGGAGCTGAAGCTCACCGATGCGCAGGCCAAGGAGGTTTACAATCTGAATTTCCAGCAGATCAAGGAGATGCAGGCCATGCGCGAGAAGATGCGGGAGGCGCGCAAGGCCGAGGCCGAAAAGATGAAGTCGATCCTGACGACCGAGCAGTTCGTGCAGTGGTCGCAGATGCAGGCTCCGCGGTCCGGCCAGCGCGGTCCGCAGATGATGCACAAGGGTGACCGTCGCGGAGGCGGCAAGGAGTGCTGTGACAAGCCCTGTCCGAAGAAGGACAAGAAGGGAAAGGAGTGAGGTTAGGTCTCTTGAGGCTTGTTACGGCCGGGGCGTCGGTTTGGTCGACTGACGCCCTTTTTTTGCCGATTCGCCCCGTGCGGGGCGCAAAACAAGCATAAAAAGAATTAACTTTACGCCCGTTTTCAACGCCGCCCGGGCTTAAGAAGCCCGATTTACGGGCGGATGGGACGGAAAACGCTATCGGGCCGGTTCTGCGCCCGGGCTTAAGAAGCCCGATTTACGGGCGGATGAAACGGGAAACGCTATCGGGCCGGTTCTGCGCCGGGCTTAAGAAGCCCGATTCATGGGGCGGGCGGAACGGACGCGCGTTTTCAGCCGGTTCGCCGCCGAAAAAGAGATACACACAAACAGAAGATATGAAACGAACACTACTGACTACCCTGCTGACGCTTTTCGCCGCCGCGGCATTCGCCCAAAAGGGCGGCGTCACAGCCACGGTCGTCGACGCCGACACCGGGGAGAGCGTCGTCGGAGCGGTGCTGACGCTCACGCCTGTGAAAACCCCGGAGAAGAAACAGTATTTCACCTCGGCCTTCAAGGGCGCGGTGTCTATTCCGTCGCTCGCCTACGGCGAATATTCGCTTTCGGTGGCTTTCCTGGGCTACAACAACCTCGACATGACCTTCCGGGTCTCGGCTTCGAAGGTCAGCCTCGGACTGCTGAAACTCAAGCCGGGCGTGCAGATCGAAACGGTCGTCAAGGAGGCCAAGGCGCTGCGCACCTCGCAGAAGGGCGACACGGTGAGCTACAATGCCGGAGCGTTCAAGGTCGTGGCCGACGCCGATGTCGAAGGACTGCTGAAGAAGATGCCCGGCATCACCGTCACCGACGGCACGGTCGAGGCGCAGGGCGAGACGGTCAAGAAGGTCTTCGTCGACGGCAAGGAGTTCTTCGGCGAGGATGTCACCACGGCCATCAAGTCGCTTCCGGCCGAGGCCGTCGACCGCGTGGAGGTCTACAACAAACTCTCCGACGCGGCCGAATTTTCGGGCATGGACGACGGCGAGGGCTACAAGGCGCTCAATATCGTCACCCGTCCGGGCATGCGGCAGGGCCAGTTCGGCAAGCTCTACGCCGGATTCGGCTACGACGCCGACACCGAGACCGAAGACAAGTTCAAATACATCGCCGGCGGCAATGCCAACGTGTTCAGCGGCGACAGCCGTATTTCATTCATCGGCCTGTTCAACAACGTCAACCAGCAGAATTTCTCGTTCGAGGACATTCTGGGCGTCTCGGGCGGCGGTGGCGGACGTCGCGGCGGCATGGGCAATTACATGGTGCGCCCGCAGAGCGGCGTGGCGTCGGTCAACGCCATCGGCGTCAACTACTCCGATACGTGGGGCAAGCGCAATCAGGTGACGTTCCAGGGCAGCTATTTCTTCAACAACACCAATACCGAGAACCGTTCGACGGTGGAGAAATGGTACGAGGCCCCGATGATCCCCGATACGTTGTCGACCAACGGCTATTCCGACACGAAGGGCTACAACCACCGGTTCAACGCCCGTCTGGAGTGGAAAATCTCCGAGAACCAGAACCTGATGATCCGCCCGCGCTTCAGCTACCAGTCCAACGACCCTTGGAGCCGCACGACCGGATGGCAGTACGGCGCACCCGCCGGCAGCGGTTACAGCCGCACGGACAACTTCAGCGACGCCCTGCGCCACGGCTACAACGTCGGGACGAGCGCCGTCTACCGGGCCAAGCTGGGCAAGAACGGCCGCACGATCACCCTCGACGGATCGTTCAGCTACTCGGACAACACGAACAATTCGAACTCGTGGTCGAACATCCTCGCAACCCAGCCCGACCGGCCGGCGGTCGATCCGGTGACCGGCGTCTGGGACCCGGCGAACTACACCGAACTGCGTTACCTGCGCAACCTGGCGCCGTCGTCGTCGTACAGCCTGCGGGGCAGCTTCACCTATACCGAGCCGGTGGCCAAATACGCGCAGTTGAGCTTCCAGTACCGTGCGTCGTACAACTCGCAGGAGCGCGACAAGCGTTCCTATATCACGGGCGACGATTTCTCGACCGCCGGACTTACCCCCGACCGTTCGCTGTCGAACTCCTACGAGAGCGGCTACCTGACGCAGAGCGTGGGGCCCGGATTCCGTTTTTCGAAAGAGCGCAACACGTTCATCGCCAACGTCTACTACCAGCGTTCGGCCCTCGACGGACAGATCGTGCGCGACGATGCCGAGAAGATCAAGCACGCCTACAACAACGTGACCTATTTTATGATGGGCCAGCTGAACATCAACCGCGAGAACTCGCTGCGGCTCTTCGTCTCGTCCTACACCGACAGCCCGTCGATCACCGACCTGCAAAGCGTTTACGACGTATCGGACGCCCAAAACATCAGCCACGGTAATCCGAACCTGAAGCCGACCTACTCGCACCGGGTGAATTTCCACTACACCAACTCCAACGTCGAAAAGGGCCGGACCTTCATGTGGATGTTCTCGATGAACACGACGCTGGATTACACGGCCCAGCATCTGGTGCAAAGACCCGGTGACATCACCATCGACGGACAGGCCTATTCGCCCAATTTCTACTCGACGACCGAGAATCTCGACGGTTACTGGCAGTTGCGGACGCACTTGAGCTACGGCCTGCCGATCGGGTTCCTCAAATCGAATTTCAACGTCATGGCGGGCGTCATCTACACCAAGACCCCCAGCATGCTGGGCGGCACGGTGGACGCGGCGACGGGTATGATTTCGGGCGGCGAGCGCAACGACACCAAGAATATGGGATACGACTTCCGGGCCGTGCTGGGCAGCAACATTTCGGAGAACGTCGACTTCACCCTCTCGTGGAACGGCACCTACAACGAGGCCACCAACTCGCTGAACGCGGACAAGTCGAAGAACCGCTATTTCAACCACACGGCGCAGGGCAACCTGAAGGTGGTCTTCCCGCTGGGCTTCACCTTCACGGCGAGCGCGGCCTACTCGCAGTATATCGGCTTCACGAACGATTACTCGGAGGATTACCTCCTGTGCAACGTCTGGCTGGGCAAGAAGGTCTTCAGGAACAAGCGCGGCGAAGTGATGGTCGGCGTCAACGACCTCTTCAACCAGAACCAGGCCTTCTCGCGCTCGACGGGTTCGGGCTACACGCAGAACTCGACCAACAGCGTCATCGGCCGCTACTATATGGTGCAGTTCAACTACAACCTGCGCCGTTTCGGCAAGAAGGGTTCGCGCAATATAAAGGATTACGACGGTGTCGAGTCCTCCTCCGGTTCCCGCCGCATGGGACCCGGCGGGCCGGGCGGACCTCCTCCGGGGATGTTCCACGGACCGCGGTAAACCGGTCCCGGGCCGGATTGAGCAGGTTGACGAGAGCGATCTTCGTCAACCTGCTTTTTTTCAGGTCTCCGGCAGCGGAAATGGAATCTTTATAAATTGCAGATTTTTTTAAAATTTCCGGTAAAATGCTTGTATATACTAAAAATTTTATCGATATTTGTATGTGACTGTATCTCCGCATGATGGCCTTTTGCGGTTGTTTTCCGCCAAATCGCTCTGGGCGAACAACATATGTGCTAACTGATTAAATGATGATGCCATGGAGAAAACAAGTACAATGAAACAGGCAAGGACCTCCGTATTGGTTGCCCTTGCTTTGATCTGTGTCGTTTCGTGTGCGAAAATCGACGACGAATCATCCGCCGTCGCACCGGAACAGCCCGCTCGGCCTACCGTGCTCTTGCCGACGCGCAGTTATGAGGAGGCCCTTTCCCTTGCCCGGAAGAGCATCGCCCTTGTCGACCGGGGCCAGACCCGCTCGGCCACTGCCCGTTCGATCCGCAGCGAACGCGGCCAATGCGTCACTACCCCGTCCACGCGCAGTGGCGCCGGGAGCGACACTTTGATGTATGTTTTCAATTTTGAGAACAACGACGGATTTTCGGTCATTGCCGCCAACCGCGCCGTCGATCCCGTGCTGGCTGTCGCCGAAAAGGGAAACTACACCTACGGCGAGCCGACCGGCGTGGAGAATTTCGATTTCTATATGGACGCCATGGCGCAAAGTCTGGCCGTGATAAAGCCGCCGAAGTTCGACACGATACGCACTACGCCTAAATTCAAGACGGTGGAGGTCAATGAATCCCGCTCCTGCGACCCGCTTATTCCTGTCAGGTGGGGGCAAAGATCTCCCTACGGAGACTATTGCAGCAATGGGTATTCCGGCTGCGTGGCGACAGCCATTGCACAGATTATGGCCTATTACCGTTTCCCGTCTTCTTTCACGACGACCTACACCGATGCTCCGCATGCGGGAGAGACGATCGCTTTGAACTGGACTTCGATAATAAGTTATCCATACGTATACCAAGTACCCGCACTGATGCGGGAAATCGGACAACGGGTAGAAATGACATACCATCCAATAGATGAGAATGATATGGAGACAGGAAGTAGCGCTTTTTCGTATATGGCACCCGATTGTTTGATATCTTTTGGCTATAGTTGCGCTTCGGGCCTTGCAAGCTATGCGATAGCTTCAATTAGAACCAATTTGGACGAAACACACCCCGTTTATGTAAGGGCGAATGATATTTCAGAAGGAGGCCACGCTTGGATTGCCGATGGATATATCTATTCGCGTATCGGTACGGAATATTACGAAGAGAGGTTGGTAAATAACGATGAACCCGGTCTGATTCCGCACTATGAATATGTGCTGACAAGTTCCACCGTTCAGACAACCAATCTGGTTCATTACAATTGGGGCTGGAATGGCAGTTGTGATGGCTATTTTGCTCCTGGAGATGGGGTCGCTTCTGGCAATGGATATATCTTCAATGGATTGCAGATGATAACATCGATCCGTTTACCCCGTATTGATAGTAATTTAAATCAAGATTTCTTATGAAAAAGTTGATAACAATTTTAGTCCTGTCATCGGCGATGCTGTCGGCATGCGAAGGTGATCCCGAGATTGTTCCGCGAACACCGACGGAGGCAAAAATCCGGGAACTGATGATCGGTTACGACGGCAAGGTCGATATGAACGCATTTGTAACGGATGCACAGCGTGGAGTTTGGGTGGTTGATGCTTGTGATATGACCTATACAGATGGGAAGGTGTCTGACGGAAGCGGTTACGATGGAGGAACTTTGATCAATCATATGATGCTTCTTCCCACTGGTATATGCCGTACATTCTTTACGCTTATGCATATTCCCGGCCCGACGGTATATTCGGAAGGCGATCAATGGAGTGTCAGCAGTGAAATGAAGAATACATTGGCCCTTTACAATCCCGGGATCGAAGAGAGTGCGAAGACCGCCAACTATGATCAGTATGCCGCCCGGACGACGCTCGAACTGCTCTATTACAAGGACGGTGTATTCGTGATGAAAGGCCGGCAACCCTTTGCATACATGGGTGGACAGACTTCGAAGGGCGTTTACGAGGATTACTGTCGGGTTGTCGGGCATATCGCCACCGACAAGGCGACGATGGATAGATACCTGTCGTATATCTCCTACAAGCAGTATAAGGAGGAAAATCCCGATAAATTTTAGACTGCCGTTTACTCACAAAAGAGACGCCGGACCAAAATCCGGCGTCTCTTTTTGCGTGTGTACGGAGCCGTTAGCGCCCTTCGTCCCCGTTTTCCTTCCGGGCGGGATGTTCCCGCTGTTCGCGGCCGATCACCTGGTGAATGCCGATGCAGGCCAGCCCGCCGTAAACGACCGTGAGGATGATGAGCCACTTGATTTCGGCGAAAACCTCGGGGATCGAGGCCCCCATGGTCTGGATACGGATGAAGCCGTTGACGCCGTGGCTGCTCGGGAACAGCTGTCCGAGGTTGAACAGCCAGTCGGGAATGCCCTGGCGCGGGTACGACACGCCGCTGAGCATCAGCACCGGGATCGAGGTCCACAGCAACAGCAGCAGCGAGTTTTCGCGGTAGCGGAACAGCGTCGAAACGGCGATGCCCATGGCGATGCAGGCCGCCAGATATGCCGCCATGAAGAGCATGACGGCTCCCGTCGCGCCGTTCATCGGGAAGTGGAACAGCCGGTAGTGCAGGCCGAGGATATAGGTGCAGGTCACGGCGTAGATCAGCGCGTAGACCAGTCCGCGTCCCAGGACGATGGGCAGCGTCGACATCCGCCGCCGCCCTGCGGGGCAGAGTTTGCGGTAAAGTCCGAATTCGCGCCACGTGCCGCCGATCATGCCGATGCCGATCAGCATCGTCTGCTGGATGATGACCATGATGATCGCCGGCATGACGAACGTGCCGTAGCCCAGATAGGGGTTGAACAGGTTGTGCGACTGGTAGATCACGGGCTGGGTGGTGGCCTGCGCCTGCGGGATGTTGGCCCCCTTGGCGATCAGGCGCTGGAATTCGACCATCGCCCCCGTCTTGCCGATCGAGGTCACGACCTCCTGGAAAACCTGGCGGTACATCAGGAAGTAGCTGGCGTCGGCGTAGATCGCCACGTTGGCCTGCTCGCCGCCGTAGAGTTTCTCCTCGTAGTCCGACGGAATGTAGACCACGCCGTAGATTTTGCGGCCGTAGAACAGCTCTTTGGCCTCTTCCATCGAGGTCGGATTGTAGGCCACATAGGTGTTCGGCCCGGCGTTGAAGGTGTCGATCAGACTGCGGCTGGGGG
>OBXF01001336.1_pt1 | contig 12049 bp, 9 predicted proteins | sample 1495371 | NCBI WGS metagenome assembly OBXF01 (sample SAMEA2580143, study PRJEB22360) | human gut metagenome | biome: human gut; feature: human-associated habitat; material: faeces | place: Denmark | collected 2008/2010 | reverse complement strand
GAATGTTTTTATTGTTACTTTTGCAACACTTATCATAAATGATAGAAACAAGAGACTATGAACAAGTACTATCAACATACAGTCACATCCATGTGGACCATGACCCTTAGGGGTTAGGGATAGTATTTTGTGTTTCTACGTGTTACACCATTTTCAAGCAGTTTTTCCATTTAATTAAAGTCAATGCAAGCCGTAGCAGCTTGTTTCCGACACATTGTATCAACCATCTCAACAATATAAAGAGAAATGAAAGTAATGAAATTCGGCGGAACGTCCGTAGGTTCCGTGAACAGTATTTTGAGCGTCAAGAGAATTGTAGAAGCAGTCGATGAACCGGTTATCGTGGTGGTGTCCGCATTGGGCGGCATCACGGACAAGTTGATAAACACCTCTAGAATGGCGGCAGCCGGTGATGCTTCTTACGAGAATGAGTTCCGGGAGATTGTCTATCGTCATGTGGAAATGATTAAGGAAGTGATTCCGGCAGGCGAGGCGCAGGTTGCCTTGCAACGCCAGATTGGTGAGTTGCTCAACGAGCTGAAGGACATCTTTCAGGGCATTTATCTGATAAAGGACCTTTCGCAGAAGACGTCCGATACGATTGTGAGCTATGGCGAACGTCTTTCATCTATCATCGTTGCCCAGTTGACGGGAGCGGAGTGGTTTGACTCACGCAAGTTTATCAAGACGGAAAAGAAGCATTCCAAGCATGTGCTGGATACGGAGCTGACAAATTCGTTGGTGCGCGAGACATTCAGTAGCCTGCCCAAACGCGTATTGGTTCCGGGTTTTATCTCCACAGACAAAATGACGGGAGAGGTAACGAACCTGGGTAGAGGTGGCTCTGACTATACGGCGGCAATCATTGCTGCTGCACTGGATGCCGACAGTCTGGAAATCTGGACGGATGTAGACGGATTCATGACAGCTGACCCGCGTGTGATTTCCAGGGCATACACTATCAATGAATTGAGCTATGTGGAAGCTACGGAGCTTTGTAACTTCGGTGCGAAAGTGGTCTATCCGCCTACAATCTATCCGGTTTGCCACAAGAATATCCCCATTCTGGTGAAGAATACCTTCAATCCGGAGGGTGTGGGAACTGTCATCAAGCGAGAGGTTTCCGACCCGCAAAGCAAGGCCATCAAGGGTATTTCATCCATCAATGATACGAGCCTAATTACAGTGCAAGGCCTTGGTATGGTAGGTGTCATCGGTGTGAACTACCGTATCTTCAAGGCGCTGGCAAAGAATGGCATCAGTGTGTTCCTTGTGTCCCAGGCTTCTTCGGAGAATTCAACGTCTATCGGTGTGCGCAATGCGGATGCTGATCTGGCTTGCGAGGTGCTGAACGAGGAGTTTGCCAAAGAAATAGAGATGGGAGAAATTTCTCCTATTCAGGCAGAAAAGAACCTGGCTACCGTGGCCATCGTAGGCGAGAACATGAAGCATACACCGGGTATTGCCGGAAAGTTGTTCGGTACGTTGGGGCGTAACGGTATCAATGTGATTGCTTGTGCGCAGGGTGCTTCGGAAACCAACATCTCGTTTGTAGTGGACAGCAAATCATTGCGCAAATCGCTGAATGTCATCCATGATTCTTTCTTCTTGTCGGAATATCAGGTACTGAATCTTTTTATCTGCGGCATAGGAACCGTAGGCGGCAGCTTGATAGAGCAAATCCACAGCCAGCGCCAGAAGCTGATGCAGGAGAACGGCCTGCAGCTGAATGTAGTGGGCATTGCCGATGCAAACAAAGCCATGTTCAGCCGCGAAGGTTTCGATTTGGGACGTTTTCGTGAAGAACTGCAGGAGAAGGGAAAGGACAGCTCTCTGGAAACGCTGCGTAATGAGATTATCGGTATGAACATCTTTAACTCTGTCTTTGTGGACTGTACGGCAAGTGCAGGCGTGGCTTCCCTTTACAAGGACTTACTGCTGCACAATGTTTCGGTAGTGGCTGCTAACAAGATTGCCGCTTCTTCCGAATACGAGAACTACCGTGAACTGAAACAGATTGCCCGCCAACGCGGTGTGAAGTACTTGTTTGAAACCAATGTAGGCGCCGGACTCCCCATCATCAATACCATTAACGACCTTATCCATAGCGGTGATAAGATATTGAAGATTGAAGCCGTGCTGAGCGGTACGTTGAACTATATCTTCAATAAAATCAGTGCCGACATTCCTTTCAGCAAGACCATTAAGATGGCGCAGGAGGAACGTTACTCCGAGCCCGATCCGCGTATCGACCTCAGCGGAAAGGATGTTATCCGCAAACTGGTGATTCTGGCACGCGAGGCCGGTTACTGTTTGGAACAGAGCGATGTTGAGAAGAACCTCTTTGTGCCCGATGACTTCTTTGAAGGCTCCCTGGATGACTTCTGGAAGAAAGTGCCGAGCCTCGATGCCGATTTCGAAGCCCGCCGCAAGGTGTTGGAAGCCGAGAACAAGCATTGGCGTTTCGTAGCCAAACTGGAAAATGGCAAAGCATCTGTCGGTTTGCAGGAAGTCGGCGCCAACCATCCGTTCTACGGACTGGAAGGCAGCAATAACATCATCCTGCTGACCACGGCACGTTATAAGGAATATCCGATGATGATACAAGGCTACGGAGCCGGTGCGGGTGTAACGGCTGCGGGGGTATTTGCGGATATTATGAGCATTGCAAACGTTTAATCCAAATCGTAATATAGAAAGATGAAACACATCATTATATTGGGTGATGGTATGGCCGACTGGCCCGTGAAGGCTCTGGGAGGCAAAACCTTGCTGCAGGCGGCTGCAACTCCCTATATGGACAAGCTGGCACGCATGGGACGTGTGGGAAGGCTGGTGACGGTGGCCGAGGGATTTCATCCCGGCAGTGAGGTGGCGAATATGTCCGTTCTGGGCTATAACCTGCCGAAGGTGTACGAAGGCCGCGGTCCATTGGAGGCGGCGAGTATCGGTGTGGACTTGCAGCCGGGTGAGATGGCGATGCGCTGCAACATTATCTGCATCGAGGGAGACAATATCAAGAATCATTCTGCCGGGCACATTACTACAGAGGAAGCGGATGTGTTGGTAAAATACCTTCAGGAGCATTTGGGTGATGACCGCGTGCATTTCCATACGGGCGTGCAATCCCGCCATCTGCTGGTAATAAAAGGAGGGGACAAGCGCATTGACTGTACGCCGCCCCACGATGTCCCTTTGAGGCCTTTCCGTCCGTTGATGGTGAAGCCGATGGAGGGTACGGAGAATATTTCGGTCCCCGAAGGCGGTGCAGAGCTTACTCCGAAGCAGACTGCCGATTTGATTAATGATTTGATTCTCCGTTCGCAAGTGTTGCTGGAAAACCATCCGGTCAACATGAAGCGGAAGGCCGAGGGTAAGGACCCTGCCAATAGCATCTGGCCGTGGAGTCCCGGTTATCGTCCGCAGATGGAGCGCCTTTCAGACAAGTTCCCGCAGGTGAAGCGTGGTGCTGTGATTTCTGCCGTGGATTTGATTAACGGCATCGGCTACTATGCCGGATTGCGGCGCATCACCGTAGAAGGTGCGACGGGGCTTTATGATACCAACTATGAGAATAAGGTGGCTGCCGCCCTTGATGCATTGCGGACGGATGATTTTGTCTACCTGCATATCGAGGCCAGTGATGAGGCCGGTCACGAAGGAAATGTCCCCTTGAAGATTATGACGATTGAGAATCTGGACAGCCGTGCCGTAGGTCCTATCTACGAGGCTGTGAAGGATTGGGAGGAACCCGTTGCTATCTCCGTATTGCCCGAACTCCGTACGCATACGGCCGAACCTATCCCGTTCCTCATTTGGCATCCGGGTATCGAGGCTGACGAAGTACGGACATTTGATGAAGTGGCAGCCTGCGAAGGCAGTTACGGACTGATGAAAGAAGACGAGTTTATTAATGAATTTATGAGTTCCACCACAGAGTAACACAGAGTTTTACGGGGTTTTATTTATAGAGAATTCTGTGAGACTCTGTGGTGAATAAAAAAATACCGCAATGAAATATTATAGCACCAACAAACAAGCCCCCGAAGCCACTCTTGAAGAGGCCGTGGTAAAGGGGCTTGCCGCAGACAAGGGGCTTTTCATGCCCTTTACAATCAAAACTCTGCCACAAGAGTTTTACGATAGCATCGATACACTCAGCTTTCAGGAGATAGCCTATCGCGTGGCAGATGCTTTCTTTGGCGAGGATGTTCCTGCCGATACGCTGAAACAGATTGTTTATGACACACTCAGTTTCGATGTCCCTCTGGTCCGGGTGACAAAGAATATTTATTCGCTTGAGCTGTTCCATGGTCCGACGCTTGCCTTTAAGGATGTAGGCGGTCGCTTCATGGCGCGTTTGCTGGGATACTTTATCAAGAAAGAGGGCAAGAAGCAAGTCAATGTGCTTGTTGCTACCTCCGGTGATACGGGCAGTGCCGTTGCCAATGGTTTCCTCGGTGTGGAAGGCATACACGTCTATGTGCTCTACCCGAAGGGAAAAGTCAGTGAAATCCAGGAGAAACAGTTCACTACCTTAGGGCAGAATATCACGGCTATTGAGGTCGATGGTACGTTCGACGATTGCCAGGCTTTGGTTAAATCCGCTTTTATGGACCGCGAGCTCAACGAACATCTGCAACTGACCAGTGCCAATTCCATCAACGTGGCGCGTTTCTTGCCGCAGGCATTCTATTACTTTTATGCCTATGCTCAACTGAAACGTGCCGGCAAGGGAGGCAATGCCGTCGTGTGTGTACCCAGCGGTAACTTCGGTAACATCACTGCCGGCCTCTTCGGCAAGCGTATGGGACTGCCCGTGGAACGCTTTATCGCTTCCAACAACCGCAATGATATCTTCTTCCAATATTTGCAGACAGGTGTTTATACGCCGCGTCCCAGCATCGCTACCATTGCTAACGCGATGGATGTGGGCGACCCGAGCAACTTTGCCCGCGTACTCGACCTTTACGGAGGCAGCCATGCCGCCATCTCTGCCGAAATCAGCGGTGCCACTTATACCGACGAGCAGATTGCCGAAACCATGCGGGAAGTGTGGAAGAAGGACCATTACCTGCTCGACCCGCACGGAGCCTGCGGCTTCCGGGCCCTGGCCGAAGGACTGAAACCCGGCGAAACGGGCGTATTCTTGGAAACGGCCCATCCGGCGAAGTTCAAGGATACAGTGGAGAAGATTATCGGTGAAGCCGTAGAAATACCTGCCAAGCTTCAGGCCTTTATGCGCGGTGAGAAGAAGAGCCTGCCAATGTCGAAGGACTTTGCAGACTTCAAGCAATATCTGATGCATGTATAAAGAATGGGACGTCAGTAAAGAAAAACACCGGATTGCTTGACATTGTCTTTCGGATGTTGTATCTTTGTAACTGCAATCTTAGTTCAGATTCAATTTTAAATTAGCATAAAAGGAGAGGCGTCGCTTCTCCTTTTTTGTTGTGTTCTTCCGTCACTTCATTAGCCAAAGCTTAGGGTTTACTCTCCTAAACCGGTGCTTTACAGATTTAATCCTCCACTTCAGCAAGCGGAATGGCAGGCATTTGCTTGGAAAATCCCGGCGGTTTTGACGAAAAGCTCGGATGTTTTTGACGAAAAGTCCGGATGTTTCGGATGAAAAGCTCCGAGCTTTCGGATGATATGTTCAGCGCTGACAGATGGTGTGTCGAGGATAAACGGATGATATGTTCGGGACGGATACATGGTTTGTTCCGGCTATATGAACGGACGATCATGCGTCTGTTCCGTTAATCTTCCATAAATCTGCTCTTGGCTGCTTTATTCTGTATCGGGTTCTTCCCGGATGATGTTTATCATGCTGCCCAACTTATGATGGTTGTTCCATAGCACAAGCACTTCAATCTTCCGGAGACTGTGCCGGTAAAGAAGCGTATAGTCGGGATGCGGAATGATGTACCGTATGTTCTCTGCTTCGGTGGGCTGTCCGATAAACGGATTCAGCGTGACACGGTACAATGCATTTTGGAACAAGGTGTACAGAGTCCCGCCACACCGTTTGTTGCCATCTCTTTCTTGCGAGGAAATCAGCAAGTCCTTCAGAGCTTCTTTGGCAAGTGGCGACCATATTATTTGTTTAGCCATGCCTTCACCTCCTTACTGATTGTGACGTCCTCTTGTCCTTCTCCCTCATCCAGTTGCCGGCAGGCTTTCTTAAGGTCATGGCGTAGCCGGGTGGAGAATGCGAGGACTTGCTTTGTTTGCTGGGACGATTGCTCTTCTTTAACTTTTGCCATAACGTTATCTCCTTTTTCCTTAAAACATTTCAAAGTAATGAATTGTTTGAGGGGAAAAATACGAAGCTGATGAAAGATAAGAAACTGGAAGCCAATCTCAGTATGGTTGCATCGCGCGTCATGGCGGGGTTGAATATGAATGGATTGAAATTTCTGCTCCCTTTGTGGCTGGGTGCATTGACAGGTGTCACGGTGCGTTGTGTCTTTGCTGCCGTGGCATTTTGGATAACAAGCTGGTTTGTAAAGGAGGCACCGGTCACAAGGCGGCAGCGGATAGGGCTGTTCTGTCTGGGAGCTTTCGGACTCTACGGGTTCATGTTCTGCTATCTGCTGGGCATCAGTAAGACGACTCCGGTTTCCAGTGCCATCTTCAACTCCATGCAGCCCATTTGGGTCTTTCTGATATCTGTCTTTTTCCTGCACGAAAAGGCTACGCTGATGAAGATAATCGGCATAGCGCTGGGTTTTGGCGGTGCGTTGTTGTGTATCCTTACGCAAGGCAGTGATGACCTGGCGCACGATGCGTTTACGGGCAACATGCTCTGTATGGTGAGCTCGCTGGTCTTTGCCGTTTACCTGATTGTGAGCAAGAAACTGCTGGAAGAGGTCGGGGTAGTGACGATGATGAAGTACATCTTTGGCGGTGCGGCAGTAACGGGATTGATTGTGTCGTCCATTATAGGCTGGGATGCACCCTTGCTTACGGATGCCTTGCATGGGGAGTGGCACTGGGTGCCGTGGGCGGTGCTGGCGTTTGTGCTGGTTTTCCCTACTTACCTCAGTTACTTTCTGGTTCCGGTGGGCTTGAAGTATCTCAAGACGACGGTTGTAGCCATGTACAGCTATCTGATACTGGTGGTGACTACCGTTGTTTCCCTCACCTTGGGGCAAGACCGTTTCAGTTGGACGCAAGCCGCTGCCATTGCCATGATTTGTATCAGCGTGTACTTTGTTGAAGTGGCGGAAGCGAAGAAGTAGTGACGAATACCAGGTATTCCCCTTCCGCCTCGATGGTGAATTCTGTACTGGTGCATTCGTTGAGTGTGCCTTGCCACCAGTTGGTGAAATCGCTGAGGGGATAGACCAGTCCTTTGCCATGCAGACCGTGTGCAGTGAAGTTGATGATGGATACTTGCTGTCCGGGATGGCTTGGGAAGGTGCGGGTACTCCGGCAGGGGATGAAGATGCCGTAATCGGTATAGGTACGTACATCGGCTCCGGCACGGAGATAGTCGATGAGCAGGCTGATATTTCCCAGTGTATGGTCTTCACGTTTGCCCGTGGCACCGATGATGGCGATACGGCGTTTGCCTTTCGCCAGCAGGAAGTTGACGGCTTTAGTCTGGTCGTTGGTCTCCTGGTCGCTGATACGGTGTAGGATATGTCCGAACTTCCGGCGGTTTTCATCACTGAGGGAGTCACCGTCGCCGATGATTACGTCGGGAGTATGGCCCCGGCGGATGTATTCGTCCGCTCCGCCGTCGCAACAAACCACGTAAGGCGCTTCCGCCAATATCTTTAAAGGTAGGGGACTTGCAGGATATTCCCCATTCGCCAAAACTACGGCATCAATAGTTAATAATTGCTCGTTGCTCGTTGATAGTTCGTCTTTCATGTCTTTCTTAATCCCTAATCTCTAATCCTTCATCCTTGTTCATCATTTTCCTCCATTTGAAGTAGCCAAAGATAGCTATAATTGTGTAAAGGGCATATAGTCCGGCTGTAAAATCAAGTCCTTTGTAGATGTACAGTCCGGCGCTAACGGCATCTACCGCAATCCATGCCCACCATTGCTCTACATATTTCCGTGCCAGCATCCACATGCCGGCTATGCTCAGTGCGGTGGTGAAGGAGTCCAGCCAGGGCACATTGCTGTCCGTGAAGTTTATCAATATCCAGGCAATGCCAAGCAGAGCGGCGATGAATACGGCGGTAAGCGGCAGCAAGTAGCGCGCCGGCATATGGGTGATAGGAAGTTCCAGTTTTTGTTCTTCTGTTCTTGTGTCCTCTCCTTTCTGTCCTGCACCTTTCCGCCGCAAGATAGTCCGGCGCAGAAATGCTCCGTACTTCCACATCATCCAGCCGTAGATGGCAGCACCCAGATAATAGATGTTGATGCCGAAGTCTGCATACAGCCCCGCATCATAGTAGACAAAAATATAGACGGCAGGCATAATGATGCCCGCTATCCAAAGATAAATGCTTGCCCGGTACTCCAACCAGAGATAGAGAATCCCGACCACAGTGCCTATAATCTCAAGAGTATGTTCCATCAGAAATTGATTGCTATATGTCCCAATACATTCGTTCCCGCCTGGGCAGCGTAGCCGGCATAGTTGTAACGGACTTTTCCTCCGTTGTCGTCGTGATAGTATCCGCTGCCTGCGTATCCGTTGTTTTCGTATTCTTCATTGAACAGATTGTAGATGGTGCACCCTACGGTTACCGACTTTACTTTAGGCAACTTGAAGGTATAGGACAGATTCAGGTTGCTTACGAAATAAGCATCTAGTGTGCACTCCTCTTGCTTGGCGTTACTCATGTATTGCTTGCTGATATATTGTGACTGTAACGAGGCCTCGAATCCCTTGAACGTATAGCCGAAGCGGTTGTTCAGTATGAAGTCGGGAGAGAATGCGATGGGGGTATCCCCGTGTTTGATGACCCATGCTTCCGACCCAGCCTCCTCGTTTTCAAAAAGTGTCTCGGTAAAGTTCTGCACACGGTTCTTGCTGAGTGTGGCATTGATGTCCCATTGCAAGCCGCAGTCCAGTTTGATGCCAGCCATCAGTTCAATACCCGTACGGTAGCTGTCGGGCACGTTGCTGGCCATGGCTTCGCCTATCTCGTTCAGCTCTCCCGTCAGTACCAGCTGGTCTTTATAGTCCATATAGTAGAAGTTGGCACCCGCATGGAGCCATGAGTTGGCGAAGGTATATCCCAGTTCGTAGTCGAACAAACGCTCAGCCTTGGGATGTTCGGTGAAGTAGCCGTCGGTGTAGTTGTTGCGCGTAGGTTCTTTATGGGCTACGCTGAACGAACCGTATAAGCGGTGGTTGCGGTCGATTTGCCAGGACAGTCCGGCTTTCGGGTTGAAGAAGTCGAAGTCTTCGTCAATGTCCAATTTTTGCATTCCCGGAGTGGCGGCAGTCCAGTTGTACTTGTCGTTCAGTCCGTTTATCTTGTAGTTGATGTGGCGGTATTGCAGGTCGATGTAGGCACTGAGGCCGCTTACCAGTTCATAATTGACTTTCAGATAAATATTTCCGTCATTCTTTGTGGCGTTGTTGCGGTAGTAGTCGTGGTCGGGGTTCAGTTCGCCGATATAGTTCTTTACCCAAAGCACTTTTCCGAAGTGGTCGCCGTCATAGCGGTTCAGTGCACCGCCTAGCGAGGCATGCAGACGGTCGGCTTTGTAGCTTACGGAGAAGATTCCACCGCCAAACCAGTTGTCCATTGCCTTCTTGCGGATAAGGTCGCTTACTTCTACCTTGCCGCCATTGTATTCGAAAGGCGACATACCGTACTCTGTCAACGAGCGTTCACCTTTATATTCTTGATAGTATCCGTCGCCTTTGGTGTAGTGCAGGCCGATATTTAGGTTCCATTGCGAGGTGAAATTGTGGTTGAATAGCAGCTGGTAATTCTTTTGCGTATAGTTGTCGGTCTGGTCGTCATAGAAATGCAGTGCACCTCCTTCGTCCGTGAGGTAATGCTTCTCGCCGTTGTCATCTTTATAATATTCTTTGTTGTATACATGGCCGTCCCGGTCGGTGGCGTACATGAATCCGCAGGAATTATAACGCCGTCCGTAACGTTCCATCTCCTCCTTGCTGGCATAGTTCCATGCATGGTAAGTGCGCTCTTTGCCGGCAAAGGTTATCAGCTTGATAGAAGTGTTGTCATTGTAGTACCCTCCTTGCAGGTAATAGGAGTTCAGTCCCACAGACGCCCGGTCTATATATCCGTCTGTACTGATGTTGGAGAGCCGCGCGTCGAACGACCAATGATTGTTGATGAGTCCCGTTCCCACTTTCACCGTCTCCTTGTGCGTATGGAAGGAGCCGTAGGAACCGTTGAATTCTGCATAGGGTTTCATGGAGAAATCACCCGTCTGCATGTTGATGCTGGCACCGAAAGCTCCTGCACCGTTCGTTGAGGTACCAGCTCCGCGTTGCACCTGCATGTCCTTGACGGAGGAGGCGAAATCCGGCAGGTTGACCCAGAATACCGTGTGGCTCTCCGCATCGTTGATGGGAATACCGTTAGCGGTGACGTTGATGCGTGTGCCATCTGTTCCGCGGACTCTCAGCGTGGTGTAACCCACTCCGGCACCGGCATCGCTGGTAGTAATGGCGGAGGGTGTCATACTCAACAGATACGGTAGGTCTTGTCCGAAATTCTGTTTTTTCAGTTGTTCTTTGCCTATATTGGTGAATGCCACCGGTGTGCTGTTTGTGGCACGTGTGGAGATGACTTCCACTTCCTGCAGGTTTATCACCCGCAGACTGTCTTGCTCTTGTGTCTGCGCACAGACACCCAGTGCTGCCATAAGGAGGCAGGTCGCCATTGCATGTCTCTTCATTTGCAATTGTTTCGTTTAGATGAATACAGAAAAGGGGAACTTTTCTTCTTTTCCCTCCGCCGGCATTACCCGGATCAGGTTAATGGGTATGATCTCAGCCCGTCGTATTAGGGCACCCCTTAGTTGAAATCGGGAGCAAAGGTAGGAGTTTTCGTCGAAAGTGGCAAGTTAAGTGAACGAAAGTCAGAGTTATTTGTTAATTTTGCAGCATTAATTTTAAAAAAGAGTATAGTTATGTTATCATCTTTATTCATGGTAGCCTTTGCTGCCCAAGTTGCTGACGACGGTTTCAGCAAACTGCAGATATTCCTTCAGCAATTGATAGATTGGGGCGTAAGTGCCGGTGGACGTATTATCGGAGCCATTATCATCTTTGTGGTAGGACGGTTCCTTATTTCCCTTCTTCGGAAAATGCTGGCGAGGTTATTGGCAAAAAGACATGTGGATGCCAGTATCCAGAGCTTCGTGAAAAGTTTAGTCAATATCTTGCTGACCATTCTGCTGATTATTGCCGTTATCGGCAAATTGGGAGTGGAAACCACTTCTTTTGCAGCTTTGTTGGCATCTGCCGGTGTGGCTATCGGTATGGCACTTTCCGGAAACTTGCAGAATTTTGCGGGTGGACTGATTGTCTTGCTGTTCCGTCCTTTCAAGGTAGGTGACTGGATTGAAAGCCAGGGAGTGTCCGGCACAGTACGCGAAATCCAAATCTTCCATACGATTCTGACCACAGCCGACAATAAGGTAATCTATATCCCTAACGGTGCGTTGAGCAGTGGTACAGTGACTAATTACAGCCGTGAGGATACGCGTCGTGTAGATTGGGTGATCGGTGTAGAATATGGTGAGAATTATGACAAGGTAGAGAGCACCGTGCGTCGTATCATCTCCGAAGACAGCCGTATCTTGAATACTCCCGAGCCGTTTGTGGCTCTTCATGCCTTGGATGCCAGCAGCGTGAATGTAGTTATCCGTGTTTGGGTAAAGAGTGGAGATTACTGGGGCGTTTATTTTGATATGAACAAGAAGATTTACTCCGTATTCAATGAGGAAGGTATCGACTTCCCATTCCCGCAGTTGACGGTGCATCAGGCGAAAGACTGAGTGGGCTACAAGTTTCAATTTACTGGCTATCAGCTACTATAAGTTACGGGCTACAAGTGTACTGCATTATCATACTGCAGGACACTTGTAGCCC
>OBXF01001322.1_pt1 | contig 12174 bp, 9 predicted proteins | sample 1495371 | NCBI WGS metagenome assembly OBXF01 (sample SAMEA2580143, study PRJEB22360) | human gut metagenome | biome: human gut; feature: human-associated habitat; material: faeces | place: Denmark | collected 2008/2010 | reverse complement strand
GCCCGATACCGTTTGGGGGGGGCGCGCTGACCTGGCCCGGGCCCTGCCGCATCGCAGTGGCGGACGGCGATCCGACGCTAATCGGCTGGCTCAACGACTTCGCTTCCTGGACCGGCACCGGCTGGCCGCTTGGCGTGGGCGCGGCGCTTATCGTCATTGGCGTTATTGTGGCGGGCCCGGCTTGGGTCTCCCCTGCCGGCGCGGTTTTGGGCTGGATTCCGGCGCATGTGTTCCAGGTAACGGGCCGGCTCGCCACTCGTAATCTCTCCCGACACAAGCGCCGCACCTCGAACACGGCGGCGGCCCTATTCGTGGGCGTGGCAATCGTCTCCTGCCTGAGCGTGGTGGCCACCTCGGCCAAGGCCTCGGTGAATGACATCGTCGACACTGGATTAAAGGCTGATTTCTCCATATCGTCCGCGGCATCCGGCCAGATTCCCGATAATGCCGTCGAAGCGATTAAAGGTGTAGATGGGCTGAAGTCCGTGTCTTCAAATCGAATGATTTTCGGTGCGAAGTATGACGGCAAGCAGGTCAAGGGCATGACGTTCGCGGCTCAGGATTCCCTGTTCACTGACGTGTTCGCGCCCGAAATCATTGCAGGTGACGCGAATAAAGCATTGCGTGGCGGCGAACTGGTGGTCGGCGAAGACATCGCCGACGATCAAGGATGGAAAGTCGGCGACACCGTAAAGGTGTCCACCGAGAACACGACGGTCGACGAAGAGGCCACCGCCCAGGCACAGGCCGACTATCAGACACAGGTTCAGGCTCAAATTCAATCGTTGACCGAAGAGGCGCAGAAGCTGGCATTGGCTGGCGATGCGGCGGGAGCGCAGGCCAAATCCGATGAGATTCAGCAAGTCACGCAGCAGGCTCAAAACGTGGATCCTGCAACTTTGGTGAAAACCAAGCAGGTCACGGTAATCAAGAAGCTCAAAGTCGGTGCGATCATCTCGAATTCGGTATACCGTTCGTGCGTGTTCGTCAATGATGATTTGGGCGACCAGCTGGGAACCAAGCAGACGATGTTCACCATGCAGATGTATCTGGTGGCCAAGCCGGGCGAGAATCTCGACAAGTTGGAGCAGCGCATCAAGAAGGCGGTCAAGCCGTACTACGTGATTTCGGTGATGAACCGCGACGAATACAAGTCCACGATGGGCTCGATGGTCGATCAGATTCTGTTGGTGCTTTATGCGCTGTTGGCATTGTCCATTGTGATTGCGATTTTCGGCATTGTGAACACGTTGGCGTTATCCGTGTCCGAGCGCACCAAGGAAATCGGTCTGTTGAGGGCCATCGGCACGTCGCGTGGCCAGGTGCGAGGCATGTTGGGCATCGAAGCGGCCATGATCGCCGTGTTCGGCACGGTGATGGGCATGGTGGTCGGCGTCGCGGCAGGCGCTGTGATTCGCGCGGTGTACGAGGCCGACGGTCTGAGTGTGCTCAGCATTCCGTGGGATCAGCTCGGAGTGTTCCTCGTGCTCTCGATTCTGGTGGGTCTCATCGCCTCCGTCTCGCCTGCCTCTCGCGCGCTCAAGCAGCCGGTTCTGGATGCTGTTGCCTCGGAGTAACTGCTGTCACTTCGCAATATTCACTGATATCTCGGAGTAACCCAATGATCTCGTCATCATTCGTCTCGCCCAGCGACAGATATTCAGGAAATAACCCCTTTCGTCCTGAATTTCTGTCGCTGAGTCGCAGTCAGCAACAGGATTTTAGGGTGAAGCCGTTTATTTCCTGAATTTCTGTCACTGAGTTACTGTCAGCGACAGTATTTCAGGGCGAAGCCACTTATTTCCTGAATTTCTGTCGCTAAGCAGTCGTTACGGCCTCGGAGGCGTGACCGGACGCTCCGGTATCGGCTTCAATGTGGCGATTTGCTCCTGATGAATCGTCACGTTTTGTGCTGGACGAGAGCCGTTGGCCGCGGCGTCACGCACCAGTTCCAACGTGTAGCCGTCCCATGAGACCACATGACCCACGTAATCGCGGAATTTCATACGATGGTCAGTGGGATCCACGCCCTCGGTAACACGCACCACCACTCGCGCGCCTGTTGGAATTTGCCTGGGCAACGTCATAATCATCATCCCCTTGCCGTTCCCGATATATCAACTTCGATACGCATTCCACTGTACTCGTCGTACCTGTGAGCAACGGTATTGACTACATGGCAGGGCGCAGCTGAATAATCGCCTGACGCGGGTTGACGAAGCCGATGATGGCTTCACCTCTGCGCGCGGAAAACAGCAAGGTCTGCTGCCAACCGGATTCAGGAACGGTAAGCTCGCGTTCCGGCAAGCTCTCGGCTGCACCGTCACTCGCATGTGTGAGTGCGGACTTGTACTGGCGGAACGGGTTGCCTTCAGCAAAGAACCGAATCACGTCGGTTTCGTCGCCGTCATGCAATTGGTCGGCCATATCAGTCAGACGCTTGGCCATACGGCGAAGCAACGCTTCGACATTCAACGCATCCTCCTCGACCATCGCACGCGTGCGATTAGGGTCGGTCAGAGCCACACGGGTCATATCCCTCCAACAGCCAGCGGCCAATGCGGCCGCAATATTGCGATCGGGGTAGGCAGACAGTTCGTTGATCAACGCGGTGGATACCACGTGTGGCATATGGGAGATCATTGCCGCAGCTTTGTCGTGCGTCTCATCGTCCAGCACGATGAGACGGTTGCCAACACCTTTGGTAATCAAAGCGGCCACGTCAAGGAATCGTTGATAATTCGTGGCACTATCAACGGTCACCGCCCATAGTGCATCATCGTACAGATGCGGGTCTGCAGCCTGCCAACCGGACAATTCGTTGCCGGCCATCGGGTGGGCACCCACATAGCACTCCCCCAATCCGGCGGCTTCGACCTGCTCGCGAACCATGCCTTTGACCGAGCCCACATCAGTGATGGTGGTACGCGAATGTTCGACCATAAGAGGAGCCAACGAGTCAAGCATTGCAGGCATGGCTTTCAGCGGATTGCACAACACGACCACATCCGGCTCAGCATCCATGAGCTCAGCCAATGTGCTTTTGCAGAATATGCCATCTGCCTCGGCTTGAGCATAAGGATGCGGGCGATGGTTCCATGCGACTACACGTATGCCCCGCTCGGCCAGGCGCCGGGCAAGAGAACCGCCAATCAGTCCCAGTCCAATGATTCCGACTGTATTTACCACAGCAATTCCCTCCTGGCCTCTTCGGTGTGCTGCCAGCCTTCTGACGGATGCTCAGCATCGACATGGACACCACCTTCGGGCAACATCCATGCATCAACCGGCGGGCTGGGACGTTCACGACGTGGGTATACAGCCAGAGTCTTAGCCCAATCACCATGTTCGGCAATTTCTTCGAGCACGGCATGGAACTTGGGCTCCCGCGGCGCGGCATCAAGCGTGGCGATGAAACTATAAGTGCCATCGTTGCCCTTTATGGGGCGGGAAATGAAGCTGGTCATATTCAGTCCTGCGTCACGCAGCACATCAAGCAGATCGGCCAATACACCAGGACCTGTGACCAGCGGAATGAATGTGATGATGGTTTCAAAATCGTCGGCATTATTGCGGTGCGCACGGGCATTGAGATCCTGAACCACATCTCGCGGAGCAATGACAAGGAATTCAGTGCGGGCTCCCTCGAAATCCTGCACATGTTCGGCAAGGGTATCCAGGTTGTACAACTCACCACAGATGCTGGGACCGAGCGCCACTTGGCCGGGCTGCAAATCGCGGCAGGCAGCGGCATTGGACGATGAGGGCTCGGGCTTGAGATGATGTTCGGCGATGAATCGTTTGCATTGCGCCAGACCATGTGCGTGAGCGCTGACGATGCCGCCGGTGCAATCATAAATGCCGTGACCTCGCACCGTGAAAGCATTAAAGGCCACATCCACACTGACACGGGCAAAACCCGCTACATCAGTGGCATCAATCAGGGCATCGAGATTGGGCACCACATACCCTTCGACGTTGTTTTCCCAAGCGATCACGCCCCAACCCTGACGCGATTCGACGGCTTGCATGATGGCAGGTACATCCGGTAGAGCAACGAGGTCAAAGTCCCCGAGCGATGCGAACCGATTGGCGGCCGTCATTGCCGCCTGATGGGTGAATGTGCCCTCCGGGCCCAAATAGAACAGTTTCATGCGTGCCATAAGGTTCTATGGTAGCGGGTTTGAGGGCGATGGCTGCGCTTTTGCTCAGCGATGGTCTCTATCGGGATTGCTTCGGCATAACGCTGAACCAGCGTGCGGGAAGGACGAGCAGGATCACTTGGACGAGAATCAGGCCGTAGAGCCAGATGTATCCGGCATGCTGGGTGAAGAACGGCATCTCGCCTTGGAATCCGGCGACAATCAGCGCCTTGCCTGAAGTGGTGGTCAGGGCCATGCCCCAGACAGTCAGGGAAGATGCGATGAGATGCAAAGCCAGACCAACCACGCCCATGCGTGAGCGGGCACACCATGTCGACAGGCCGATAATCAGGAACGCAAGAACCAATCCGTATGGAATGTTCAATTCAGCCCCCATACGATGGGCGAACGTGCCCACAAAGGCAGACGCCACGCCCGCCGCAATCGTGATCGATACTTTGACCAGCACGTTCTGACGATGCGACCACGGACGCAAATCGGTATTGCTCTTCACAGTCATGCGTTTCAGTATAGATATAGACATGCCCCCGCTGGCGGGGGCTGTCGAACGAAGTGAGACTGGGGGTGGTTTACGATGACCACCCCAGTCGGCTCCGCCGACAGCCCCCGCCAACGGGGGCAATTCGGAATCACTTACCCTGCTGGGCGGCGTTCTGGCGGCGCTGCTTGGCGCGCCACTTGTACCAGTCCTCGCGGCCGAGGATGATCTTGCGCACGCGGATGGACTCAGGGGTGACTTCCACGCACTCGTCCTCGTTGGCGAAGTCCAGGGACTCCTCGAGGCTCATCTTGATCGGCGGGGTCAGGGTTTCAAGCACGTCGGCGGTGGCGGAACGCATGTTGGTCATGTGCTTGGCCAGCGTAATGTTCACATCCAGCTCGTCGGGCTTGTTGTTCACGCCCACGACCTGGCCCTCGTACACCGGAGACTGCGGCTCGACGAAGAAGTTGCCACGGGCCTGCAGACGCTGCATGGCGTACGGGGTGGCCACACCCTGACGATCGGAAACCATGGAACCGTTCTGGCGGATGGTAATCTCGCCAGCCCACGGCGCATAGCCGGCGGACAGGGAGGAGGAGATGCCGGTGCCGCGGGTGGCGGACAACAGTGCAGTACGGAAGCCGATCAGACCGCGGGACGGCACGGTGAACTGCAGACGAACCCAGCCGGAGCCGTGGTTGGTCATGCCGTCCATGCGGCCCTTGCGGTCTGCCATGAGCTGGGTGACGGTACCCATGTACTCTTCCGGCACGTCGATGGTGGTGTTTTCCATCGGCTCGTTGACCACACCGTCGATCTTCTTGGTGACCACCTGGGGACGGCCGACGGTCAGCTCGTAGCCTTCGCGGCGCATCTGCTCGGCGAGCACGGCCAGCGCCAGCTCACCACGGCCCTGGACTTCCCAAGCGTCGGGGCGATCGGTGGGCAGCACCTTGATGGACACGTTACCGATGAGCTCGCGGTCAAGGCGATCCTTGATCATGCGGGCGGTGAGCTTGTGATCCTTGCCTTCGGTGCCGGCCAACGGGGAATCGTTGGTGCCGAAGGTCATGGAGATGGCCGGGTCATCGACGTGGATGAGCGGCAGCGGCTTCGGATCGTTGGGGTCAACGATGGTCTCGCCGATCATGATGTCGTTGACGCCGGCGACGGCCACAATGTCGCCGGGGCCTGCGGACTCGACCGGGATACGGTCAAGGCCCTGGGTGCGCAGCAGTTCGGAGACGCGGAAGTTCTCGAGAGAGCCATCCACACGGGACAGACCATAGGTCTTGCCCTTCTCAAGGGTGCCGTTGTAGATACGGACCAGGCCGAGTCGGCCGAGGAAGTCGGAGGAGTCGATGTTGGCCACGTGAGCCTGCAGCGGAGCACCCTCTTCATATTCCGGAGCCGGAATGGTGGAGATGATGGCTTCGAACAGCGGCTCAAGGTTGTCGTTGTCCGGCAGGCCTCCGTCGGCGGGCTGGTTGGTGGAGGCGTAACCGGCCTTGGCGGCGCAGTAGATGACCGGCATTTCGAGCAGCTGGTCGAGATTCAGGTCGATGCCCTCGTGCTGCACATCGTCGGCCAGACCGAGCAGCAGGTCGGAGGTTTCGCCGACGACCTCTTCGATACGGGCGTCAGGGCGGTCCACCTTGTTCACGCACAGGATGACCGGCAGCTTGGCTTCGAGTGCCTTACGCAGCACGAAACGGGTCTGCGGCAGCGGGCCTTCGGAGGCGTCCACGAGCAGCACGACGCCGTCGACCATGGAGATACCGCGCTCGACCTCGCCACCGAAATCGGCGTGGCCGGGGGTATCGATGATGTTGAGGGTGATGCCCTCCGGGTGGCCGTACTTGGCAGCCAGCGGGCCGGTGTATTCCACTGCCGTGTTCTTGGCGAGGATGGTGATGCCCTTCTCGCGTTCCAGATCGTTGGAATCCATCACACGATCCGGCACTTCCTCACGCTCGCTAAACACGTGGGACTGCTGAAGCATGGCATTGACCAGGGTGGTCTTGCCGTGATCGACGTGAGCCACAATCGCCACATTACGGATATCTCCACGAACCGCCATCGAAACCTCTCTTAATACTGATTTTCTTGCGTAATCGTTCGGTACTTGCGTTCTTGAGTACTTGCTTTTGGATATCTACCTGTACCTACACACAAACCGTCACGATGTTACTGGCACACCTTGACACACAACGGGCCCGGCTTTCTGAGAATTAGTCACATGTCATCTGGCTTTCGAGACTTTTTGTATTCCACACCCTCGACTCCCCTCCCTGAGGGGAGCTGTCGCCGTGGGCAACTGAGGGGGCGCCAAGTGCATCCCTGAATGTATCCCTGAATCTCCCCTGAATCATCCCTAAGTACCGCATCGTCATGGGTAGTTACTGAGTAACCTGATATCCAACGATAGTTACTCAGTAACCTTCGCCCAAGGCAAACCGTCTATGCAAAGGGGATGCGGTATGGCAATCAGAGAAGCGCTATTAGCACTGTTGGAGCGAGGCCCGGCCAGCGCCTATCAGCTTAAGAAGGATTTCGACCGCACCATCGGTCTGACTTGGCCGCTCAATATGGGGCAAGTTTCCACTACGCTGCAGCGGTTGAACCGCGACGGACTTATTGAAGAGACCGCGCCGACTACTAGCGGATCCAATGATGTCGGCACCGCAGCGGCCGCACCATTATGGCGATTGACCAATTCCGGCGCCCAAGAGCTTGACCGATGGTGGCGCTCCCCCATTACCCCGGAACAACGCGGACGCGACGAACTGGTGATGAAGCTGGCCGTCGCCGTGGAAATACCCGGCCTCGATGTTTCCGAACTCATCCAACACCAACGCCACGCTTTGCAGCAACTGCTGCACGACATCACCCGACTGCGCCGGCAAACACCGCCCACCGAACTCGCCACACGTCTAGTACTCGACCACCATATTTTCATCACTGAAGCGGAATTGCGCTGGCTCGATACCGTGGATGAGACCCAGCTGCGAGCACAACTGGCGCAGCACCCCGTTTCGACACCTCTCACGGCAAGCTCGGCCGCGCTCACCGCCACCATTCAATAGTGCATAGGAGCACATCATGACTTCTCCCGTTCTTTCTTCTCTCCCGCAATCTTCCCCATGCGCGCTGGAATTACACGACGTCACTCGCGTTCACGGCAAAGATGCACGTCGTGTCACCGCGCTCAGTCACGCCAGTCTCACGCTTCGCCCGGGTGAATTCGTGGCCATCATGGGCCCCAGTGGTTCCGGCAAATCCACTTTGCTCAATCTTGCGGGCGGGCTCGATGTGCCCACGCAGGGGCACGTGCTGGTCGAAGGCCGCGATCTGGCCACACTGTCAGTGGCCGAACGCGCGGCCATCCGCCGCAAATCGATAGGCTACGTGTTTCAGGATTTCAATCTGCTGCCTTCCCTGAGCGCAGCCGAAAACGTGTCGTTCCCCTTGGAATTGGATGGCTGGAATCCCCGCAAGGCACGTGAGGCCGCGATGCAATCCCTCAATGAAGTGGGGGTAGCCGATATGGCCGATCGCCGACCTGAAGACATGTCCGGCGGCCAGGCGCAACGTGTGGCGATTGCCCGCGCACTGGTCGGCCCACGCCGTCTACTACTGGCCGACGAGCCGACCGGAGCTCTGGATTCCAATGCCGGCATGACGATTCTCGAAGTGTTGCGCACCCGCGCAGATCGCGGCGCGGCCGTACTGCTGGTCACTCATGAGCCTCGCTTCGCCGCCTGGGCCGACCGCACGGTGTTTTTGAAGGACGGCCGTATCATCGATGAAACCGGCTCCAGCAATATGGATGATTTGCTCAACCTTGAGGAAAGGGGAGCATGATGGCACGCGCAGCCCTCAATAATCTTGCCAATGCCACCGTCGGTCGCTTTGCCCAAATTCCCCATGCCGCTAGGCCAAGCCTTGGCGCACGTTGCAACCGGTATCGGGCCGCGCTGCGACTCGGCTGGCGCGACGCACTACGGCACAAGGCCCGCACCCTACTGTCCTTGCTGCTGGTAATGCTGCCAATCGCCGCAATGGTGGCCTCCATCGGTATGACCACCACCATACCGCCCACCAGATCGCGTGCGCTGGCGACAATCCCGGCTGATACGCAGGCGGTCATCACCGCCACCGCCGTGCCCCGCACCGGCCAACCGTTCCGGCAGTCACCCGAAAGCGGCGGCCTGTGGCAAGACGATCCCTCCCAGCAGCCGGCCTCGGCCGCCGAGCTTGCGAAGATTCTGCCGCAACAGGATCGGCTGCTCCCGTATTGGCAGTCGCCCGAACTCATCGCCATCACCGGCACCGCGTTGCAACCCGGCGAACAGACCAAGGCTGGGATTGACGTGAAAAGCGGGAACGACATTGATCTGAACGCGGCCTCCACCGCGACCATGACCGAGGCTTCACCTGAGGCATTGCAACGAATGTTGCCGAAGCTGGTCAAGGGTTCGGCGCCGCAGAATAATACGCAGATTGTCATCAGCCGCACATTGGCGGATAATCTCGGCGCTTCTCTCGGTAGCACGGTGACGTTCGTCGCTCCGCCGTTCGATGGCTGGATGAGCCTGGACGGGCGCATCGGCGAGGCGGTGGCCGACACTCAGCGTGCTTGGACAGTCAGCGGGCTGACCGATGAATCCGAAGCCGCGGCATGGGGCTTGGAAGGCTGGATGTCAGCCATATTGGAATCTGATGGCGTCGGCGTGGATGGCCATTATTTAGTGGTCGGTCCAGAGCCGGTCACGTGGGCGCACACCCGCAGCATGAACCTGTTGCAGGCCATCGTCATTTCCCGCCATGTGCTGACTGACGGCTATCCGCCCGCATCGCAGCTCTACCCGATACAGATCGATGCGGCTACCATGTTGAACCACATAGTCACTGTGGTCATCACCATGCTGGTGGGTATGCTGCTGGTACTGTTTCTGGTCACGCCCGCGTTTACGGTGTCGGCAGATCAGTCACGTCGTGCGCTTGGGCTCGCGGCCGCATCCGGTGCTGCACCACGTGACCTCAGTCGAATCATTTCCTCGCAAGGTCTCGTTATCGGCGCCATCGGTGGCGTGCTGGGCTCGGCATTGGGATTCGCGCTTACCTTGGCGGCCGGCCCTGCGATAGGTGCATTGCGCGGATCCACGCCGCTGGAGATCCTGCACGGATTCTCGTGGGGCTCGCTGCCGATGGGTATTGTCACGGCAATCATCATTGGATTTGCCGCGACGATTGCGCCGGCTCGGCATGTGGCGCGCATGCATCCAGTCGATGCGTTGAAGGATTGCCCGACAAGAGAGGAAATCGGCTACGGTGAATCCGCGAATGGCGTGGATACGAAGCTTCGCCGTAATCCTTTGAGACTGCTCCGTGTTGCGGTTGGTCCGATTCTGGTCTTGGCCGCCATCGTATGCGCCGCGCTCAGTCTGACATTGCCATTGCCCACGCTGGCCGATCACAATCCGGGCGCGGTTCCGGCCGGAACCGAAGCGCATATGGCTCTGCTTGTTGCCACGATTTTGTTGGCTGTCATAGGGCTTGCGTTGTCGATTCGCACTTTTGCACGGTGGTGCGGCAAAGCGAGTTCCCAACTGAACATCGGCGCACGCCTGGCACTCAGGGATGCAGCCGAGCATCATCGACGGTTCGTTCCGGCGGCATGCGCGGTGCTGATTACCATGTGCATCGCCTCGTACACACTGGTAATCACCGGCTCCATGGTGGCGGACCAGCGAAATTCCACGATGACGATGACGTATGGACCGTCGGGGATGGCCATTGGGGCCGACGTGCATGTCAGCAATGAGTTCGACCGTGCTGTGGTGTCGGATGCGATACGCCGGCTTGGCAAAGAGACACCGATACGCGCTCATTACCCGGTGTACACCGAGGATGTCAAGCGATGGTCAAAGCTCAATGATACGACCGAAGTCGATTCCGACAAGTTGAACGCCGAACACGGCTACATGTATGCCGCTGCATTGCTCCCGGCCGGTCACACTTGTGATAACCCAACGATTCAAGAGCAACCGGACACGTCCACATGGGTGGGCCAGGATGCCGCTTCGGCCCTGTATCCAAACGTTCCGATACGTTGTGTGCCGATAGACCGGTCCTATCAGCCAACGTATTCGAATATACTGCCGAGTCTCCGCGGCGTGAATCTCATTATGGATGGCAATGCGATGCGTTTGTCCGGCTTCCCGAACGCGGATGAGGCGGCACAGGTGCTTGATGCGGGCGGTGTGGTGGTCGGCGATGCCGGCACAATCGACGCGGGAGGTATGGTGCGTGTGGCCATTTCGCCGAATCCGGCAATTGCAAACGAATCTCAGGCCACACATATCGAGAAGCGCAAGGCCATCTACGTGCGCGGCGCGTTCCCGCTGGTGATGAGCCCGGCAACAGCACAGGCGCTCGGTATCAAACAATTGCAGTATCTGGGTGAGTATCTAGACTTCGCCGGTGGCAACTCCCCCGTTACCGTAAAGAAGGCCTCAGCTTATGCAATCGAAAATCTGCCGCTGGCATCCACGAGCACTGACGGGAATCGCCTGCCGTGGGGTGACAATATGGCATTGGTGCCCATTGGCCTGTTGGCATTGCTGGCACTGATGGCCACGCTCGTTTCATTGCTGCTGGCTCGCACGCAGGCCCAGCGCGACATGGCCACGATGGTCGCCGTGGGCGCGCCACCCCGATTCCTCAGACGTTACGGCCTGACGCAGGCTGCGGTGATTCTGCTGGCCGGCGCGCCAGTGGGCGTGGTATCCGGCGTGGCGTTGGGATGGCTGCATGTGGCATGGAACCGCAGGATCGGCGTGGACGGTCATTGGCTGGAAACCGTGCCGATCTGGGGATTGCAGGCGGCGCTGGCATTCGGCGTAGTGGCAACCGGACTGCTGGTGGCGTGGCTGGTCACAAAACCACCGCGCAATCTCACCCGTCGTTCCCTCGATTGATCAGTGACATACGGCAACTCTTGCCGTGTCATTCGGGAGCTATAAGACAAAAAGTGGCCCACACATTGGTGTGGGCCACTTTAGTAGTGAAGGCTGAAGTGTAATCAGTCTTCGAGATTGAGGCCTTTGCGCTCGGGCAAGCAGAGGGCTGCTATGCAGGCGAGGATGAAGGCGGCCGCGAAGATGATGAAGGCCACGGCCTTGTTGCCGCCGGACAGGGTCAGGAACCACGGCATCAGAAGCGGCGCAATGATGGCGGCGGTGCGGCCGACCGCGAACGACGGGTGTGGGCGGGGGGGCGCCCGCCCGCGCCTGCCGCACCGGCAGCGGCACCGCGCAAACGAGTCGGGTAGATTTCCGGGGTCACGGCGTACAGCACGCCCCATGCACCGAGGTTGGAAGCGGACAGCAGCATGCCGAACACGAGCACGAGGGCCACAGAGCCGGCCTGCGAGAACGCGAAGGCGGCCACGGCGGAGACGGCCAGGAAGATGCTCAGCGTCTTGCGGCGGCCCCAGACCTCCACGAGCCATGCGGCCAGGAAGTA
>OBXF01001303.1_pt1 | contig 12407 bp, 10 predicted proteins | sample 1495371 | NCBI WGS metagenome assembly OBXF01 (sample SAMEA2580143, study PRJEB22360) | human gut metagenome | biome: human gut; feature: human-associated habitat; material: faeces | place: Denmark | collected 2008/2010 | reverse complement strand
CCAAGTCGAGCTACAAGGTCAAGCCGCTCGACCGCATCCAGATCGTGATGCCCTATCCGCGGCGCGAGGTGGAGATCATCCCCGAAAACATTCCGCTCGAAATACCCTACGAGGACGACGACCTGCTGATCGTCAACAAACCGGCGGGGCTGGTCGTGCATCCCGGTCACGGCAACTACAGCGGCACGCTCGTCAACGCGCTAACCTACCATCTGCGCAACCTGCCCCTGTTTCAGGAGGGCGACATGCGCGCGGGACTGGTCCACCGCATCGACAAGAACACCTCAGGGCTGCTCGTGGTCGCCAAAAACGAACAGTCGCACGCGCGGCTTGCCAAACAGTTCTTCGACCACACCATCGGGCGGCGTTACGTGGCGCTGGTATGGGGCAATTTCGAAGAGGACGAAGGGACCATCACGGGCAACATAGGGCGCAGCCCCCGCGACCGGCAGAAAATGTTCGTCTTCGAGGACGGCTCGGACGGCAAGCACGCCGTGACCCACTGGCGGGTGCTGAAGCGTTACGGCTACGTGACGCTGGTCGAGTGCCGGCTCGAAACGGGCCGCACGCACCAGATCCGCGCCCATATGTCGTGGCAGGGGCATCCGCTCTTCAACGACGAACGCTACGGCGGCGACCGCATCCTCAAGGGAACGACCTTCTCGAAATACAAGCAGTTCATCGAAAACTGCTTCGCAGTAATGCCCCGCCATGCCCTGCATGCGCAGTCGCTGGGCTTCGTACACCCCATGACGCACGAGGCTGTCTATTTCGAGAGCGAACTGCCCGACGATTTCCGCGCGCTGCTCGAAAAATGGGACACCTACGCCGCGGCGTCGAAGGAGAGCAATAATGGATAAGCGGTCCGGCAGCGGTCTTTCGGCACAAATCCGCGGTCCTGTCCCCGAAAACACGGCAACCGCATACGCGCGGACATCGCATACGGAGAAATCCGAAGACACCCGCCGCACCGGAAAGTACAGCGGCATGCTTTCACCTGCTGCCGCAGGGCGGCAGAAAGCCCTTCCAGAGGGAAGGGTTTGGGAATAGGAACGGATTTGCAAATGCCGCCTGCGCCGGCCGGAAAGCCATACAAAATAAACAGTTACGAAAATAAACCACGCTTTGTTTCTACCGACCACGATAAAAGAGGTCCGCGCACGCGGATGGAAGCAGTTGGACGTCATCCTTTTTTCGGGCGACGCCTACATCGACCATCCGGCATTCGGCGCGGCGGTAATCGGCCGTCTGCTCGAAGCCGAAGGCTACCGCGTGGCAATCGTGCCGCAGCCCAACTGGCGGGACGACCTGCGCGACTTCACCAAACTCGGCGCGCCGCGGCTCTTCTTCGGCGTCTCGGCAGGATCGATGGATTCGATGGTCAACCACTACACGGCCAACCTGCGCCTTCGGAGCAACGACGCCTACACGCCCGGCGGCAAGGCGGGGTTCCGGCCCGATTACGCCGTCAAGGTCTATACGCAGATTCTCAAACGGCTGTTTCCGCACGTTCCGGTGGTCGTCGGAGGCATCGAAGCCTCCCTGCGGCGGCTGACCCATTACGACTACTGGAACGACACGCTCAAACCCTCGGTGCTGGCCGAAAGCGGCGCCGACCTGCTGATCTACGGCATGGGCGAACGGGTCGTGCAGCAGGTCGCCAAAGCCATGCGGAACGGCTACAACGCCAAACTGCTGCGCAAACTGCGGCAGGTAGCCTTCATGGCCGACGACGGTTACGTGCAGCGGCTCGACCCGGCGGAGACGATCCGGCTGCACGCCTACGAAGAGTGCGTGCGGGACAAACGGGCCTTCGGCGAGAATTTCACCATCATCGAGACCCAGAGCAACCTGATGGAGCCGACGGCGACGCTCATCGAGGCCGTGGGCGACCGTTATGTGGTCGTCACGCCGCCCAACACGACACTCTCGACCGACGAGCTGGACCACTCGTTCGACCTTCCCTACGAGCGCGCACCGCATCCGCGCTACAACGGCAAAGGGGATATTCCGGCGTGGGAGATGATCAAACACTCGGTCAATATCCACCGGGGATGCTTCGGCGGCTGTTCGTTCTGTACCATATCGGCCCATCAGGGCAAGTTCATCAACTCGCGCAGCGAACGTTCCATCCTCGCAGAGGTGGAGCGCGTGACCCGGATGCCGGACTTCAAAGGTTATCTGTCGGACGTGGGCGCCCCGTCGGCCAACATGTACCGCATGGGCGGACGCGACCGGGAATTGTGCCGCAAATGCCGCCGCCCGTCGTGCCTGCATCCGAAGATGTGCCCCAATCTGGACAACGACCACCGCCCGCTGCTGGCGCTTTACGAAAAGATCCGGGCGGTGAAAGGCGTCAAAAAGGCCTTTGTCGGCAGCGGCATCCGCTACGACCTGTTTGACGAGAGTCCCTATCTCGATACGGTCGTGAAATACCACACGTCGGGACGACTGAAAGTCGCGCCCGAACACACCGAAGATGCCGTGCTGAAACTGATGCGCAAACCGCCGTTCGCGCTCTTCGAGCGGCTGACCGCCGATTTCCAGCGCATCTGCCGCCGCGAAGGACTGCCCTACCAGCTGATTCCCTACTTCATCTCGTCGCACCCCGGCTGCACCGAACGCGACATGCGTTCGCTGTCGGAGAAAGTCCTCGGCAAACTCCATTTCAACCTCGAACAGGTACAGGACCTCACCCCCACGCCGATGACACTTTCGTCGGTGATGTTCTACACCGGAGAGAATCCCTATACGCACGAAAAGGTCTACGTCGCCCGCTCGCAGGAGGAGAAACGGCGGCAGAAATCGTATTTCTTCAATGAAAAGCCGACCGGAAACCCGACGGTTCCGGAACGGCGCACAACCGCCAGACAAGAACGCGCCCCGAAGAATTATCGCCCGAACGGAGATCGGACGTCGGCCCCCCGACCGCGAAAAGGGGAAAATCCCCGTACAATACCGGGGATAAAGCGCAAAAGGTAAGTAATCCGCACGCCGCACGGCCTGCAGTCGGGCACCGACGTACTTCAAGCCTATTCATGCGGATTTTCAGCGCATTTCAGCGACGAGGAAAGCCGGAGCGTCGCTCCGGCTTTCTTCATACTATTCGGTGTTATTTTACGCCCCACTTATCGCCAACGCGTTTCAGCAGGCGGGAGATGCGGCTCACCTCTTTGTCATCGTCCCCCGTCACCGGAGTCCGGCGTATCAGCCACCACAAAAGCATATAAAACAAGACGAGAAAGACCGACCAGACAACTACATATATCATATCTCTCTATTTTCAGGACAATCCGGATAAACAGCGGCTCATTTCAATTCCGGTGAAGCATCGAACAAGAGACCGAACACCGATCGCGCCATCTCCCCGAAAAGACTGCGCCCGTAAAGCTGTCTGTATTTCCAGCGTGACGAAAGCATGTTGCAAACCAGCTTCGACCGTCTCTTGTAAACGGGTAATCCGCTGACATGCCGCTTATTTGCCAGCACATCGGCCAGCACTCGATCCGTGCAGCGGCGGTCAAACGACACCCCCGGATTCGTCAGAGAGACGCCCCACACATCCACGGCTATGGCATTCATGGTATCCGCAAACCGGGAGAAACCCAGATCGCCGCAGACCCTGTAAAAATAATTCCAGTCTATTGCGTTCTGCTCCTTCCCGACAAACAAAGCCCAGTCGAGCAGATGCCGCAGGGTGATCCCCTCGATCAGGAAGTGAAAAAATCCATGATAGGTAATATACAGTGCATTGACCGTCGGAGACAATGTATGGAATCCGTCCTCTCCGAACGGCACGAAGTCTCCGCCTTTTACGGCGTCCTGAAAGATTCGCTCCAACCGCCTGATATCGCTCTTACCTTTGAAAGAGGTCAAATAACGATGGTTTTCGAACATGACGCCGTTCGAGCAGATATGGTTGTGCTTATAATCCAGCCCGGAAACCTTCATTCCCCGGCATCGGGCGATCTCGTTCCCCTTCTCGAACCCTTCGGGCAGAAGGATGTCGATATCCCCGCATTCGCGCTGCAAAGGGGAAGGATAATAACGGGACAATCCGATCCCTTTGAGCAGGATCAGCCGACAGCCCGCAGCGGTACAAAGGGCCGCAAAACGGGCTGCTTCCCGCACTTGTCTCTTCGAACGCGAGACGATCCGTTCCGCCCCGTACGCCCACTGCAACCTCAATCCCCGGTCCGGCAGCAAATCCGGAGACAACCGCCGGACGCTCTCCCACGCCACGGCCAGCACCCCCTGCTGCGTCGCCTGCCCATATACCCGGCTCCATTCCGGATCGGACAACGCTTTATCGAGAGCCGGTTCCTGCATATTTACCGCCGCGGCAAGCAACCGCAGCAACACCCGGTCGGCAGGATTTAGCGTCATAGGAAATCATGGATTGCTCCCGGCAACGGGAATTCAGTAAATCGCTTCATACTGACCGACAACTTTGCGCCACGTGTAACATTCATTAGCCAGCCGTTCCATACTGCCGGAAGTATCCTCCCGGCTTTCGGAAGCAAGAGCGGCCAGTTCCTCCGGAGTGCTCCAATAACAGGCTTTATGACCGGTCGTCTCCCGATTGTAACCCACATCGAACGCCAGAATCGGAGCGCCGCAGGACATGGCCTCCACAAGCGACGGGTTGGTTCCGCCGGCGCTATGTCCGTGAATATAAAACAGGCATTGTTTCCGCAGCACGAAGAGTTGTTCCTTGTCATAGACCGGATCGACAATATGGATATTGCAGAACCGGCCATATTCTGCTTTCAACTCCCGGCCGTAGGCACTCAGATTCCAATTACCGATAAATACGAGCGGGATATTCGTTTTAGAGAACGCCTCCAGAATCAGATGACAATTGTTTTCCGGTTCGATCCGGCAGATTGTACAGGCGTATGCTTTCGCCCCGACTCCGAAGAAAGCGAGGATTTCGCGCTGACGGGGAAGATCGACCGGGATCACGGCATGATCCCCGCCGTAGGCGATCAGAACCGACGGCTTACGGTAAGTCTCCGTGACATAGTCGCGGATCACCTTATTGTCCGCAACCACGACATCGGCAAACTTGACGGCGATCCGCTCCGACAAACGGAGAAACTTGCGGGCCCATTTGCCCCACTTGTCCCGCCTGTGCTCCAAGCCGTCGATATTGACGACGATCCTCTTGCGGAACAGCAACCGATACAACGGCAAAAACAGACACCCGGAAACGCCCAGAATGAGCACGACGTCGTACCCCCGGCCGACAGTCCGGATCAACGACCAGATATCATACGGAATACTTTGCATACCGTTTGCATGCAACGGCACGTATTCGAGCCGGGCGTTTTTATACGTTTTCAGTCGGGTCGGATAAGCCTTGCCGCTGCAAAAAACAGTATAATCCACATCTTCGGAACAACACTCTCCGATGAGGTTTTCCACAAGGGTTTCAAAACCTCCGTATTTCGCCGGAACGCCGACGGTTCCGATAACTGCGACCTTCTTCATATTACCGTTTTATCCAAATAGCGAATTGCTTTTTAAAAGCTTCTATTTCACTTCGGTTGGTATACCGAAAATAATCCTTGTCTGTAAAATAATCCGCAGAGGAATGCAGCCCGATAACCGAAGCGAGCGTTTCGGCATATGCCGGGACATCCTTGCCGGACAAGATGCCGAAGCTGGGAAATTCGGTCAGCATTCTCCTGAAATAAGGCACGTCGCTCGCAAGGATCGGTTTACGAAAATAGAACGCCATTTCGAGAATTCCGCTCTGTGATGTTTTGCGATACGGCAGCGCCACATAATCGGTATGTTCATAAAGATATACCAATTCATCGTCCTCGATATGTCTGAGGACAATCTTAAAAGCGGCCTTGTCCGACGGCTGCACCCGATGTACCGTCCCATCGAAATCCTTCCCTGCAATAATTACGTTCGCTTTGCAGCGAAGTTCCGGCTCCAAACTATTCACTGCCGATATAAGGATATCGATTCCCTTGTCATAGGTTATATTCCCGAAAAACAAGATATTCACTTTGTCTTCCGCAATTGCGGAAACAATATCCGCCCCCAGACGGCGAATGTCGTAATTCTTCGAAAAACAATATTTGAAATGAGGTACGAACAGCCGGTTACCCCGATAGCCGTATTCCTCCAGCAGATCGTTCGTCCGTTGGGAATGAACGATGACCGTCGCAAATCGTTCGGAGTATACCTTTCGGAAGCATCGTTTCAACCCGGCATTGTCATCCGCATTTTGCGCAATCGCTTCATGGATATCGATTATGCTTTTCTTTGCGAGGGAAACGATATACATGAACGGCAAGTCGATGGAGTTACCGTAAGCCAGATAAACGAAGCAGGCTTTTTTGTTTCGCAGGACAAAGCAGAACAACATCAGGTAGTTCCGCAACAGACAACATATTTTGCGCAGCCTGTTTCCCTTGTACTGGTGTAAAAAAAAGGGCCTGCCATCGTTTTCACCGGCATAATTCGACAGTACGGAAACATCCAGTCCCGGAACTGCAGACAAAACCCGGCAAAAAGCGTCGTTGTAATAATGCATTCCGCAATGCATTCCGATGTAATCGACAAGATATACCTTCATGATACATTTTTATAATCCGATGAGCATATTCAAATACTTATTGTCAATGCGTTGGATTACCTTCGAGACAAGAACTGGGATATAAATCCCGGACAGGACGCACAATACATAAAAATACGGATACGTTCCCTGCATCCCCAGTTTATTATATATCATTTTTATTCCGATCTGAATAAAAATTCCGAGTAAAAAAATCTGGTACGTATAATTGCGGAACGACACGAATACGTTATTCGACAAATTCCGGTCGAATTTACCGGCCAATCCCCAACATAACAGGCAACCGGACAATGACATAACCAGCGTTACGACATCCTCTTCAACCCCGCCTACCCAAAACATCGCAACATACAGGATCAGGCAGATTGCGATGCAGCACGGCCGTTTTATCGCCGTCTCAAAACAGTTATTGGCAGCAATCAATAGCCCTAGAAAAAAGAATATGAAAAAATGGACGGCACGGTTGAATGCAAATACTCCGCTCATATCGCCCACGGGAATAAAGAACAAACCGGCAGCGCAGCACAAACAAAGCAAGGACAACCAATTGTTTTTCAATATTCTCCTATACACTTCCAACAAGGAAAAGTAAAGCAGGACAACTGCCACGAACCACATCTCTTGCAACGGGCCCTCGAATGGCCGAACAAAGGCACTGACAAAGGATTTCAACGATAAGGTGACCGGCCTCTCGACTCCCCCGACATATACTTTGAGAAAAAATGCGAATACCGTAAAAAATAGATACGGAATGCCGAGCCTCTTGAATTTATCGGTCAATGTCTTTCTATACGACGCCCCTTTGTCGATGCGGGTAATGTAAAACAGATAGCCGGATATCATAATGAACAACGGCATATGAAAAGAATAGGCTACCTTCTTGAGAAACAACGCACATTCATGACAATCAGCATCGAAAGAAGAGGCGAAAGCCGTAACAGAGAGCGGGGAATGACCGATAACTACCCATAACATGGCCCAGCCTTGCAATAACAGCAGCCATGTAATCTTTTTCCGAGGGGGGGGGAGATCATAAAATCAGAAATTTCTATATTCAATTAAACAGGGATTGTATCCACAAACTTTTTACAACACAAAAATCACTTCGGTTTGAAAGCATTCGTATCGACAGGTATTTCCGACTCGTCTTGATATCTATTACAGATAAACCGGACCGGAACGCCAGCCCAAACCTGATAGGGAGGAATGTCCTTGTTCACCACAGAACCCGCCCCGATAACAGCACCGTCACCGATTGTCACCGGTTTTGTGAATATGGCATTGCTTCCGATATATACATTCCGCCCAATATGAATTTCACCCCGGTAATAGGCATGCTCTTTCAAATTCCGGACATCATAATAATGAGAAAGCAGAATACATCCATCCGTAATTGTCGTCCCCTTACCGATAAAAATATCTTCTGGATGAATCGTATCAATAGAAACCCGACCGATCCGAACTACACCTTTTTCAATAGAAACGCCTAAAAGCTTATATATCTTCGCACGAAAAAAGCCGGTCATGGGAAAAATCCCGCAAAATCTAAAACAGAATATTTTTATATACCGACTGAGTCTGGAATTATAATCCGCCCTTTTATAGTTTTCCATACCGACACTACCTATTAGTAAACAATAAAACTCTCAATAATCTCTTCTGCTGATCCGGGGTATCTTTTCGCATTAACAGGATCGGAAGCCATAACACGGCATTGCATAATCTATAAGACCAGAAAACGAAATAATTATAATGCTTCCGGATGTATAGCAACTTACTGCGGAAAATATTCTCAATGCGATTGAAAGACCACAACTTTGTATTCGACGGATCACTTCCGCCTTCGAGATGTATTATCTCTGGCCCGTTTATGAGAAGCCTTTCATATCCGGCTTTCGACATCCGAAATTGCCAGTCTACCTCCTCGCAATACATGAAGAATACAGGATCAAAAGTCCCCAATTCGTCACAAACCATTCGGGGAACGAACAAATCCGCTCCGGTGATATAATCAACGGGGGTAGGCTGTTGTACCGATGCCGGACAGAGATGGTTGCGTTTTTTCAGAAACCGTAAATACTTACCCAACACTTCTGCGATCTCACCCCTCGGCGTTATAAACCGACCATATGAATGTATGTTTTTTTGATTTTGGTCTTTCAAAACAGCTCCTACAGCGCCGATTTTCCGATCCGGATTCTTTTCGCAGAAATCGAAGAACAGCTTCACTGCGTTATTAAGCAAAATAGTATCCGAATTCAAGAAAAACAAATATCGCCCTTTAGCTTCCCGGATTCCGAGGTTATTCGCCCTGCCGAACCCCAGATTTCGGTCGCTGTAAATATACTTTATGCGCTTATCCTGCGCAAAAACCTCTTTGCTGCCATCCGTCGATGCATTGTCCACCAATATGATCTCGTATTCGACAGTCGAGGTTTGCGCAATAATGCTTTCAATGCAGTCCGAAGTCAATCCCAGCGTATTGTAGTTAACTATGATAACGGATACGTCCATTTACAGAAACTTGTTCTTAATAAACACATTGGGATCAGATCGCCCGAATAATGGATAAAAAACTAATGCAACTCGCAGGCAACCTTCTGCATACAAAGTATCATTATTCAAGAATACCAACAAAATCAGAAAAGACAGGAGCATATATCTCATATAACTTCGAATGTCATTATCCTGAACAAGAGAAGTCTTCTTATATAAATTGTAATATAGTCCCAAATATATCAGGACAAGGACAAGTCCCCCACGCGCTAAAGTTCCCCATATTCCTATATCTGCCAGATAGAATGCCCCGCCAAAAAACGTATGAAATCCCTCATCTCGAAAATGCACAGACAAATTACCAAAGCCAAGAATCAGATTTTGCTGAATATACGGCATAACGGACTCAACAGAATTCACTCGTGCAAGAGTAGAGGAATCGCTACTTTTTTCCCACTTAGTAGCTTCAATCAAAGAATCGACAAGTTTATCATTAAACGAAAGGAGAACAAGAGCTCCAATCAAAGGTAAAACGCCAAGCGCCAAGCGTTTTAACGAGATTCCTTTCATCCTAACGTAATAAATCGCATATATAATAGCCAACAATGCAACAGGTTGCCGTCCTTTATTTACAAACAACAAGTAAACCATTAAAACAAAGAATGGAAGATAATTCTCCTTTTGAGCAGGCTTTTTTACAAAACGGATCAAATAGAAAACATATGAAATAATCATCAAACTGGAACACACGGTAAGTTTAAGACCTTTTACCAGATCTTCCAATGCCACTGTCTCCACAATATTGGTAGTCACCAAATACTCCTGAACAGTTAAATGGTTCACTCCGAAAACAAAAAAAGCAATAATAGAAACAACTGCAATAATTAAATTGACTTTATTAATTTGCCGAAGTAATAAACTATAGTCATATTATACAAAAAGAAACCCAACAAAATGAACCATAGATAACGCAACGAGGCAAACCCCATAAAAAATGACTGCCCGAATATCTCTTGGCTTTGAAATGCTGCATATATAGGAAAAACGAAACAATACAATCCGGCAAATATCGCAACAGTAGAAATTCGTTTAAAGACAAGATAATAGATAAATGCCCCTAATCCTAATATCAGAAACAAATAATGACATCCCTGTAGAAGAGGTATACTACCTAAGAATTCCAAAGCTCCTATAAAATCTAGAAGCAATATATAAATGAGATATTTCATACGATTCTACAATATTCACCACATGGATTTTGGATGATGTTTTTATCATCTCTTAGACAAAAGAGTCTGTCAACAAGAGTATTATTCCTGCACTTCTTACCCCAAAAGAATTTGGGAAATATCCACAAATACCTACGAAGAATAACTTTTTAGCAATTATCAACACAAGCCAATTCATCAAATGTAAATCGCTCCGATTTTGGAGAAGTAACTATTCCCGATTTATAATGTCCGCCTAATATCAAAACAACAGGCATCTCACATTGGGGAATCTTAGCAATCTTTTTAAATTCCTTCTCTCTGCGAGGGGTCCGGATAAACATTTTAAAACAAGACGCAATATGATTCAAATGCAACCCCATAACAAAATTCATCGCATATAAACCGCCGTCAATCAACGCCTGATACCTCTCATAATTTCCTCCAAAATAATTGCAATTAACCGTTACACAAATGAGAACCGATGCATTATCACACCATCCTTGTGTCCCTAACTGATTATCCAACAATTTTCTTATCACATTTTTATCTCTAAAAACATGAATACGAGAAGCCTGCCTGTTACAGGCAGATGGAGTATAAGAAGCTATACGGCAAGCCTCCCTGATTTCATCATCGGTTACAGGATCATCAGAATATTCCCGGACACTAACGCGACTTGCATAGAACTCTTCTATTATCTTTTTATCGAAACAAGAAGGTTCAGATACCTTTTTAGTACCACCTATTCGGGAAGAAGATATCGATTTCTTATTTTTTCCTAAAAAATCACAAATACGATTACGGCTCTCTTCATCACGAGTGGCATATGGACTCTTAAGATACTCAGCAAGAATATTAATTGCTACAATACAAACTTTATTAAGACCGTATTGTTCAATATGTTTATCAAGTAGCCTTATTAATCTAACAGCCTTCTCCCCACCAAAAATTCTTGCCGAAGGGAAAGACATTCCCTTCTCTAACGCATGCATAACAAGCATAATCTGCGCATTCGACTTATCTTGCGTAATGACCGGATTAATTAGAGAATGCTTTATATAAAAATGAAAGTCAGCAAAAAAACAATATAAAAGTTTTGCAGAATCAACAAATTGAATGATTATTTTTTTCATATCTTAAAAAACGTCATCAGATTTTCCATTAACAAATTGTACCGTTCAGCAACGACCGTCGCCATTCTATTCCTTATTATATTTTTCAATTCTGCCCGTTGAAAATAGGCTTTTTTTATATCTAGCAATATATCCCGTTCATCTTTCACTTTCATATCTCCCATAATAGGATAATCTAATGTTTCCAAAAACAGGCCATTGAATTTACGACTATATGCCATTGGATATACCGCCACTTCTGATGAAAAAGCAGCAATAGCAGAATGCATGCGAGCCCCCATAAAAAAGTCCATTCCTGCGATATAATTCTTAGCAACAATAGGATCAAAAAAGAGTGGGGCTAAAATCAAATTTTCATTACAATATTCCTCGTAAATATCATAGGCAACAGCGTAATCATTTTCAAGTCCACGCTCTCCACCCACTACATGAGGAATCAAATGCAGTTTTACATCCTTCTTTGACAGAAAATATTCAACAATTCCTCTTATCAAACATTGATAATTCGATTTCAAACCGAACTGATTGTCCATCGTATAACCACCATTCCAAAGCAACGCAGAGATATTCAAACCGACATGGATATACTCTTTATTAAATTCTTTTTTTTCATATGGCATGAAAAAAGCAACATCAATTATCTCGGTAACATCCAGATTCGGCAATAAACTTTTGACATAATCAGCACTCTGTTTATCACGCACCATCACACATTTTGCACTTCGAACGGCGCCCATTGCCTTTTTACGAAGACCCGCATCGTTAAATGGGCCAATCGTTTGTGGTAAAATACAAAGCGGGATATTAAACTTTTTTGCCAGTTTGTATTCTGAATAAATCCACTTAAACCGCTTTTCTCCATAAATATCCGCAAAACTATCCCCCTGTCCTATATCCAAAATAAAATCAGCGTCCTTATATATTTTACGGCTGGAAAAATATTGACGAGGACGGATCATGTTTTCCAAAGCA
>OBXF01001298.1_pt1 | contig 12469 bp, 8 predicted proteins | sample 1495371 | NCBI WGS metagenome assembly OBXF01 (sample SAMEA2580143, study PRJEB22360) | human gut metagenome | biome: human gut; feature: human-associated habitat; material: faeces | place: Denmark | collected 2008/2010 | reverse complement strand
AGCAAGGATTAACGAGTGGTTCCGTACCGCCCTGATCATGTTGGGAGAGAGCATCAAACTGCGCGAGATGTAAAATCTCCCTTTCAGTAGACTTAAAAACTTAAACTTCGATAAACGAACAGCCCGGCTTTTGCAAGCCGGGCTGTTTTGTCGTTGCGGGGATCGTCGGTCTATTTGACGCCGATTTTCTTGAGAATCGCCTTCGGAACGGCGTTTTTGTTGACCAGCACGGTCATCGTCTTGTAGGCGACGAACGGGCGCGAGAAATACCAGTAGCCGTCGTAGGGACCTGTCGTGTTCCACGAGTTCTTGACCTTGTAGTAGGGCGTTCCGTTCTGGTCGGTGGCCGTGCCCACGATCTGCATGCCGTGGTCGTCAGTGGTCTCGTAGTTGTCGTAGCCTTTCTGGCGAAGCTCCTGCGTGACGGTGCGCTCCCTGCCGGGTTTGTCGAACTTGTAGAGCGCCTCGTCCTTCTCCTTCTGGGTGAGTTTGCCCCACTTCTCGGCTTCGGTTCCCTGCATGCCTTCGAGGTCGGCTTCAGGGACGATGCCCAGACCTTTGGTGCGGCTGAACCCCTTCTCGCTCACGTCGGTTCCCCAGGAGATCGTGTAACCCTTCTCCAGCGAGTTGTCGATGATCTGCATGAACTCGTCCAGGGGCACGTTCCATACCTTGTCCCAGTTCCAGTTGTCGGGGACCTCCATGGCGAACTCCGTGTAGAAGGGGTGGTGGGTGAACGAGGTGAATTCGATGTAGTCGCCGAGGTCGATCGGCAGCGACGCGGCGAACGACGCCGGGGTGTACTCCCTGCCCCGGTAGGTGAACTTCCCGGGCATCGGGCCGAAATAAGCGTCGAGGATGCCGTTCAGCCCGGCCTGCCAGGCCGTCGTGAGGCGGCTGTCGCTGCGCTTCCCGCCGGCCTTGATCACCGCGTCGGCGTAGGCCTTGATCACGGCGTCGATCTCATCGAAATTGGGTTTGTCGTAGCCGTAGTTCAGTCCCGGATAGACCTCCTCGGGGACGATGCCGTACGCCTCGATGCCGTGCAGCACGTCGTGGGCCTGTCCGCCGACGGCGAGGTTCAGCGAGCCGTGCAGGCGGACGTATTTCACGGCCTTTTCGAAGTAGATGTTGCGCACGATCCACATCTCCGAAAGGTCCAGTTCGGGACCTCCGGCGCGGAGGATTTCGCTTTCGAGGAACGAGAGGGTCGAGTAACACCAGCAGGTTCCGCTGCGGCTCTGGTCCTTGACCGGGGTGACGGGCAGGATTTTGACGTCGGTGAAACGGTAGCCTTCCGGGGCGGCCGTGTCGGGCGTTTGTGCCGCGGCTCCGAGTGCGTAGCAGAGCGCAAGTGCGGCGAGAATCGGTTTTTTCATCAATCGTTCGGTTTTCGGTGTTTGCTTTCTTGCGGGTCGTTTCGCAGTCCCGGTACGGTTTTCCGTTTCGCGGCCAGACCCTTCCCCTCTTGTCCGGGGCGGTTACTTTTTCGATCCTGCGACGATCTTCAGACAGTCGTCGAGGGTGAGTTCCTTGGGCTTCGCTCCCTTCGGCAGGCGGTAGTTTTTGCCCTTGTAGGCGATGTAGGGTCCGTAGCGGCCGTTCTTGACGAGCATGTCGGCATCTTCGGGGAAACTCTTCAGCGGCGTGTTGGCCGCGGCCGCGGCCGCCTGGTGTGCGCGGACGATCTCAACGGCGCGGTCGTAGCCGATCGTGTAGGGGTCGTCGGTCTTTGCCAGCGACGCGAACGACTTTCCGTAGCGCACGTAGGGTCCGTACTTGCCGATGCCGACCATCAGCTCCTCGCCGTCCAGCTGTCCCAGGTCGCGGGGCAGGGCGAAAAGCTCCAGCGCCTCTTCGAGCGTGATCGACTCGATCAGCTGGCCCTTTTTGAGCGACGCGAAGCGTCCCTTCTCGCCTTCGTTCCCTTCGATCTCGACCATCGGGCCGTAACGGCCGATGCGCGCCTTCACGATGTGCCCCGTCTTGGGATCGTTGCCCAGAATGCGCACTTCGCGCGTCTTGGCGGTCTGCGTCGTGATGGCCGAATCGACCATCTTGTGGAAGGGACCGTAGAACTCGTCGATCATCTTGTCCCAGGTGATGTCGCCCTCGGCGATGCGGTCGAACTCCTTCTCTACGCTGGCCGTGAAGTTGTAGTCGATGATCGGGCCGAACTGCTCCTCCAGGTAATCGTTGACCACCATGCCGATGTCGGTCGGCGAAAGTCGGTTTTTCTCTTTGCCGTAGTTTTCCGAGAGGGTCTTCGAGGCGATCTTTTCGCCCGTGAGCGTCAGCTGTGCGTAGTTGCGCTTCTGCCCGTCCCTGTTCTGTTTGACGACGTAGCCGCGGTTGATGATCGTGGTGATCGTCGGGGCGTAGGTCGAAGGACGGCCGATGCCCAGCTCTTCGAGGCGTTTGACGAGCGAGGCCTCGTTATAGCGCGCCGGAGCCGAGGTGAAGCGCTCCGTGGCGGTGATCTGCGACGGGAGGACCCGGTCGCCGGCCGTGAGTTTCGGCAGCAGCCCCTCGCCGCTCTCGGCAGCCTGGTCGTCGTCCGTGGATTCGGAGTAGAGGCGCAGGAAGCCGTCGAAACGGACCACCTCGCCCTGTGCGACGAACTGGTTCGAACTGCCCGACATGTCGATGGTGATGGTCGTGCGGTCCAATTCGGCGCAGACCATCTGCGAGGCGACCGTGCGCTTCCAGATCAGGTCGTAGAGTTTCTTCTCGGCGGGCGTGCCCTCGATCTCCTGACGCTCGATGTACGACGGGCGGATGGCCTCGTGGGCCTCCTGCGCACCTTTGGTCTTGGTCTTGTAGTTGAACCAGCGCGAATATTTCTCGCCGTAGAGTTTCGTGATCTCCTCCTTGCACTGGGCCAGCGCCTGCTGCGAGAGGTTCACCGAGTCGGTACGCATGTAGGTGATCAGACCCTGCTCGTAGAGGTGCTGCGCGACGGACATCGTCTGCGATACGGACATGCCCAGCTTGCGGCCCGCCTCCTGCTGGAGCGTCGAGGTGGTGAACGGCGGCGCGGGGTAGCGCTGTGCGGGTTTCTCCTCGGCCTTGGCCACCGTGAATGTGGCGCCGATGCAGCTTTGCAGGAAGGTTTCGGCCTGCGCCTCGGTTTCGAAACGCGACGAAAGTTCGGCCTTGAAGAGCGTCTTCTCCGGGTCTCCGGCGGCGTAGAACTGGGCCACGACACGGAAATAGGCTGCCGAGCGGAAGGCGATGATCTCGCGCTCGCGCTCCACGATCAGGCGCACGGCGACCGACTGCACGCGGCCTGCCGACAGCGCCGGACGTACCTTCTTCCACAGCACCGGCGACAGCTCGAAGCCGACCAGCCGGTCGAGGATGCGGCGTGCCTGCTGGGCGTTGACCAGGTCCATATTGACCGTGCGCGGCTTCTCGATGGCTTCCAGAATCGCCCGCTTGGTGATTTCGTGGAAGACGATGCGCTTGGTCCGGTCGACGGGGAGACCCAACACTTCGGTCAGGTGCCATGCGATGGCTTCTCCTTCGCGGTCCTCATCGGAGGCGAGCCAGACGGTCTTCGACTTGGCCAGCTTCGTGAGTTCGTCGACCACTTTCTTCTTGTCGCCGGGGATTTCGTATACGGGCTTGTAGCCTTCTCCGATATTGATGCCGAGATCCTTCTTCGCAAGGTCGCGGATGTGTCCGAAGCTCGATTTTACGATAAAGTCCTTGCCGAGAAACTTCTCGATGGTCTTGGCCTTGGCGGGGGACTCTACGATTACTAAATTTTCCTGCATTGCTGTTTTGATGGCTTTTTCAGAAAAGCGAAAACCTAAGCATTACACTTAGGTTCCGCAAAAGGGGTTATCTGTTGTTTACTTGATCAGGTTGTACGCCATACTGAAACGGATCGGGGCGTTGTTCGGTTCGGCAGTCCCGGCCTGTGTCGGCATGCCCTGCAACACGCCGAACGAGGTCGTGTAGAGGCTGTACGCTTCGGGTCCGATGTATACCGAGCGGTTCTTGACTTTGTCCCAGTCGATGTTCGCAACCTCGCCGCCCGCATCCGCCTTGGCTTCCATGTAACTGTTCCAGAGCTGCTGCATGTAGCCCGTGATGTCCATTACGTAGCAGCCGCGGCTGCGGTTGATCTTGCCGTTGTAGGCGAGCGTTACCGAAGAACCGTAGTTCTGCTCGTAGACGTAGGCGTAGTCCGAAATCGGCGTCAGCGTCTTGTAATTGGTGTACATGCCCAGCCGCGCCGGGTATGCGTTCATCTGGTCGGTCATGCGCAGGATGTCGCCGGCCGTTCCGTCCGCGATCTTCTCCCACTCGTAGTCGCTGTCGTTGAAGTAGATCGACATGCGTACCTGGCTGAACGCGAGTGTTTTGAAATTCTTGCCGTCGGCATTTCCCTTGGCGATCTCCGCCTCCAGCTCTGCGAAGAACTCCGGGCTGAAGGTCATCTCGGTCACCACGCCGCCCATGCCCTCGACATAGACGAGGGGATTTTCGGGCCGGTTCTCGGCCGTCTCGCGGGCTTCCTCTATGTTTATCCTTCGGGCGATCGTGGCCTCCTCGTAGTCGTGCTTGACGTTGTTTACCGAGACGTTGCCGAATTTCGCGCCGTCTTCGTAGAAGTAGTAGACCATGCCGATCGTATCCTTGATCAGCGAGGGGTCGTCCTTCACGCGGTTACGTCCGTAGACCGACAGGCCCGAATAGGTCAGTTCCGTGGCGAAGATCGTTCCCTTGCCGTACTCGGTGAGCGGCTTCTCGGGGTTCGGGGCGATGTAAAGTCCCTTGAACGCCTCGACCCAGTATTTCAGGCTGTCGGCGCTGTAAATCGAGTAGTCGCCGGCATACTCGCCCTCCTGAAGCATCAGGCGGCGGATGTATTTTTTACCCGCTTCGGTCGGCTCCAACGTCACGGCCGACGTGGTCGAGGGGTATTTGCCCTCGCCGCCGAGCGTGAAGGTGAAGAGCGGCTCGTCGGGGTTGTAGACGCCTTCCGCCACGGGGTCGAAATTGAGGTAGAAGGTCGAGTCGCGCTGCGATTTGTTGGGCGCTATGGGTTTCTCGGTGAGGTATTTGTTGCTGACGACCTCGTAGACCGCGAAGGACTGCTCGGTCACCGAGTCGCGGCCGAAGCTGGTCACCTTGAGCAAGATCTGCGCCGAGTCGAAGATCGGCATGTAGCCGAAGTAGCCTGAATCGACCTTGTAATAGTTGACCATCTGCGAAAGGAATCCCGCGGAACGGTGGCCCAGCGTGTCGTTGAGCATCGAACCCATGTAGCCGTAGGTGATGTTCGAACTGACGATCGAATCGGTCTGGAACAGGCGTGTTTCGACGTATTTCTTCGGGTTCAGTTCGTCGGCCCGGGGGAGCTGAACGTATCCCGCCCTCATCTGCTGGTTGTCGGGGATGAGGTTTCCGCCCAGCGTATCGTCCACCTTGGTACAGCCCCCGAGGGTCAGTCCTATCGTGGCAGCCAGCGCTGCAACGGGGAGCAGCATGCGGCGGAAGTTATTGAATCGCTTCATAGAATCGGTTGTAATTATCGAAAAAGTCCTCTGCCTCGGGCGACTGGTATTCGAGCATGGGCTTTCCGCTCGCGCGGGCCATGTCCAATACTTTCGGGTCGACATCCGGGGATGCCGCAACCACTCCGTCGGCATATTCCATAACGAAGCGGCAGAGGTTTTCGTATGACGGAGTGTCGAGAATCGCAAGATTTTTGTCCTTGACGCCTTCGCCGGCGATCTTGGCGCCGAATCCGGGATCGAGTTCCCCGGAGAAGCCGTCGCCGTAGAGCGACACCACGACCTTGACGTCGCGGAAGATCGGGTCGTCGGCGAAGATCCGTTTCAGGTAAACGGGAACCACGGCCGTGAACCAGCCGTGGCAGTGCACCACCGTCGGGGTCCAGCGCAGTTTCTTGACCGTTTCCAGTACGCCGCGGGCGAAAAAGATGGCCCGTTCGTCGTTGTCCTGAAAGTAGTTGTCCGCGCCGTCGGTCAGCACCGCCTTGCGCGAGAAGTAGTCGTCGTTGTCGATGAAATAAATCTGTACGCGCGCCGCGGGTATCGACGCCACCTTGATAATCAGCTGGTGGTCGTTGTCGTCGATGATGAGGTTCATGCCCGACAGCCGGATAACCTCATGCAGCTGGTGCCTGCGCTCGTTGATGCAGCCGTAGCGGGGCATGAAGGTGCGGATCTCGTTCCCGCGTTCCTGCATTGCCTGCGTCAGCGCACGGCAAAGCCGGGAACCCTCCGTTTCTGGAAGATAGGGGGTGATCTCCTGACACACGTACAGAATTTTGCTTGCCATGGTTTTGAGGGTTTATATCTGCAAAGGTAGTGAAAAAAAATTAAAGAATGAGCATCGCGTCTCCGTAAGTGCCGAAACGATACCCCTCTTCCTTGGCTACCTTGTAGGCGTTCATCACGGTTTCGTAACCGCCGAAAGCCGCCACCATCATCAGCTGGGTCGAGTAGGGCAGATGGAGGTTGGTCACCATGGCGTCGGCCACGGTGAATTCGTAGGGGGCGAAAATGAACTTGTTGGTCCAGCCTTCCATGGGTTTGATCATGCCGTTGGTCGATACGGCGGTTTCGATCGTGCGCATCACCGTCGTGCCGATCGCCACGACCTTGCGCTCCTGCCGTTTGGCCGCGTTGACCGCTTCGGCGGCGGCCTCCTCGACGAAGAACTGCTCGGAGTCCATCTTGTGCTTCGAGAGGTCCTCGACGTCCACCGTGCGGAAGTTTCCCAGCCCGACGTGCAGCGTCACGAACGTCTTGTCGATGCCCTTGATCTCCATGCGCTTCATCAGGTGTTTCGAGAAGTGCATGCCGGCCGTCGGGGCAGCCACGGCGCCCTCCTTCTCGGCAAAGATGGTCTGGTAACGCTCGGCGTCCTCGGGTTCGACCTTCTCGCGCACCCACTTCGGCAGAGGCGTTTCGCCCAGCGCGAAGAGCGCATGCTTGAACTCCTCGTAGGAGCCGTCGAACAGGAAGCGCAGCGTGCGGCCGCGCGAGGTGGTGTTGTCGATCACCTCGGCCACCAGCAGGTCGTCGTCGCCGAAGTAGAGTTTGTTGCCGATACGGATTTTGCGCGCGGGGTCCACCAGCACGTCCCACAGCCGCAGTTCGCGGTTGAGTTCCCGCAGCAGGAAGATTTCGATTTCGGCGCCGGTCTTCTCCTTGTTGCCGTAGAGGCGTGCCGGGAAAACCTTCGTGTCGTTGAAGACGAACAGGTCCTTTTCGTCGAAATACTCGATGATGTCCTTGAAGATACGGTGCTCGATAGTGCCTTTGGCGCGGTTGATGACCATCAGACGCGACTCGTCGCGATTGTCGGCCGGGTATTTGGCCAGCATTTCGGGTGAAAAGTCATACCCGTACTGCGATAATTTCATAGATGAACGCTCTTTTTTACGTAATGTGGTTCGACATTTTCTGCGTTCGGCGGGGCCTGAAACGCGGTTTTGCCTCTGCCCCGCCTGCCGGAAAGGTTCCGGAAAACAAAGACAGATTATTTTTTATACGCAAAAAAGTCTATTTTGTTTCAAGTTTTTGCAGATTTTCAAGAAATTCGTCCAGCTCATAGGATTTTTCGAGCGTGAAGCCGCCGCTGCGCGTGCGGCGCAGCGAGGTGAGGTGCGCCCCGCTGCGGAGCGCCTGTCCGATCTCGTGGGCCAGCGAGCGGATGTAGGTTCCCTTGCTGCAACGCACGCGGATACGCACCCGCGGCAGGTCGTATTCCACGATCTCCATTTCGTAAATGTTGATCAGCGCCTGGCGTACGGCGACCTCCTCGCCGGCGCGGGCCAGTTCGTAGGCCCGTGTGCCGTCGATCTTCTTGGCCGAGTAGACGGGCGGGGTTTGGAGCCGCTCGCCGGTGAGCGAGGCGAGGGCTTCGGCGACCGCTTCCCGCGTGATGTGCTCCCACGGGTAGGTCCGGTCTATCTCGTGTTCCAGATCGTGGCTCGGGGTCGTGGCGCCCAGCATCACGTCGGCCACATACTCCTTCTCCTCGGCTTGCAGGGCGTCGACGAGTTTGGTGGCGCGGCCGATGCAGACCAGCAGGATGCCCGTGGCCAGCGGGTCGAGCGTCCCGGCGTGTCCGACCTTGATTTTGCGGTAACCCAGCCTGCGGAGCGCGAATTTGATTTTGCGCACTACGTCGGTCGAGGTCCAGCGCAGGGGCTTGTCCACGACGGCGATGTATCCGTCCTCGAAATTGATGCCGCGGAGGTCCAGTGCTTCTTTCATCAGCAGAAATAGCTTGTGATCGACACCAGTCCCGCAACGGTGCAGTAGACGGCGAACCAGATGAGTTTGCCCCGCTTCACGACCTCGATCATGAATTTGCAGGCCAGACATCCCGTGATGAACGATGCGAGGAATCCGGCGATGAGCGGCCCTGCGGCGATACCGGCGGTCAGATCGCCGCTTGTCGCCTGGAGCAGGGTTTCGCCCAGGATCGGAGCCAGCACCATCAGGAACGAGAACTGCGCCACGGCGGCTTTCTTGTTGCCCAGCAGCAGGCCTGTGGCGATGGTCGAACCCGACCGCGAAAGTCCCGGCATGGCGGCGCATGCCTGCGCCAGTCCGATGATCAGGGCGTCGCGGTAGGAGATCGTCTCCTTCTGCCGCGGCTTGGCGTAGTAGGCGAAGGCCAGCAGCGCGGCCGTCACGAGGAGCATCGCGCCCACGACGGCGAGGATGTAGGGTGCGTTGAGCAGGTCGTTGATCCGGTCCTTGAGCAGGAACCCGACGATGCCGATGGGGATCATCGAGAGGACGAGTTTCAGTACGTAGGCCTGCTCTTCGTTGAACCGGCGCGAGAACAGTCCTTTCAGGAGGCGCCAGACTTCGCTCCACAGCACGACGATCGTGCTCAACACCGTGGCGGCGTGGAGCGCCACGTCGAACGTGAGATTTTCTTCGAGTTGTACGCCCAGCACCTCCTTGGCGATCTGGAGATGACCGCTGCTTGAAACGGGCAGGAATTCGGTGATGCCCTGCACGATGCCGAGCAGGATAGCTTGCAGTGTGTCCATTTATTTTTTAGAAAGGGTCTTGAGTTGTCGGCTGTTCCGGTCCGCCGGCCGTTGCCGGGCGGGTCTCCCCGCCGGGACGGCGTTCCGCAACGGGCCGGGAATTACTTGTAACGTCGCATGATCGCATAGATCTCGATGACGAAGCCGCCGATCACGAGGATCGGGGCCAGCGTGATGCGCCTCCACGAGAACATCGCGTAGTTGAATTCGTCGGGCGAGTCGCTGCCTCCGCCGGCCATCAGGACGAAGCCTAGGAGGATGACCGCGAAACCGATCGCCAGCAGGACGTAGTTGCGCCGCGTAAGGGGCATGCGGGGATTTTCCGGTACGGGGTCCTGCGCGTTCTTCTGTTCGTTTTTCATTTAATAAAGGTATATCTTGTTCGACTTCATGTTGATGAATTTGTTGAGGGCCGCAAAGGTGAAAAGCCCCGAGATGATGATGCCGCCCGCAATCATCGAGCCGAGGATGATGGCGATTTTGCCGGCTTCGGCAATGGTCATCAGTTCGGGAACCGCCTCGTTCAGTCCGTAGACGGCCAGACCGAACAAGGCCGAGGCGGCCGTGCCGGCCAGGATTCCCTGCGTGAGGCTGCTTCCGAGAAAGGGCCGCATGATGAACCACTTGGTGGCCCCGACCAGCTTCATCGTGTTGATCAGGTAGCGTTTCGAAAAGATCGCCAGCCGGATGGTGTTGCTCAGCAGGATCAGCGAAATGACCAGCAGCGCGCCGCCGAAGAGCAGCAGCACGAGGCGTATCTTGTTCACCGTGGCGTGCAGCCGCTCGGCCATCAGCGCCGGGTACGACACGCGGTCGACGCCTTCGATGCGTCCGGCGGCGGCGATGAACGAGTCGAGCAGCTCCTTGTCGGAGGATGCCGACGTGAGCGTGAGTTCGAACGAATCCAGCAGCGGGTTCTCCGGCAGGATCTCCTCGAACGAACTGCCGAACATCTTGCGGAACTCCTCCTCCTCGGCTTTCTCCTCCTTGGCGGAGTAGGCGATCGTCGCGACCATCTCCTCGGCGGTCAGGCGTTTGCTGATGGTCTCTTTCTGCGCCTCCGAAAGCCCGTTCTTCAACTCCACGGTGACGGCGATGCTCTCCTGGAGCGTGTCGGCGACCTTCAGCGCCGCGACCATCAGGTAACCCACCGATCCCAGCAGGAACAGCACGAGCGTGATGCTCACCGTCGACACGATGTAGGAGTTGCGGACCTTTCGCTTCAGTCTTTTATCGTCTTTCATGGCGTTTGTCGTGATAATGGCAAATTTCGGGCTTCCCTTGTTGCCGCGAATCGGAAATAGGCCGGCTGTGTCCGATCCGCAACCCCTGCGCGAAACCCGAAATTTTACGCACGCTGACGACAAACGGGTTTGCGCGGGTCGCCCTTTTTATTTCTCTTTTTCCGTTCTTTTTCTAAAACAATAGGCCAGCGCCGCGACGGCTCCCAGCAGGATCGCGAGCGACGCCGCGAGCGTCACGCCTTCGACGGCCGTCCAGACCGGAGCGCGGAACCGCCATTCGACGGTGTGCGTGCCGGCGGGCAGCGTCATCGCCCGCAGGACGTAGTCGGCCCGGAAGTAGGGGCTTTCCTCGCCGTCGACATAGGCCTTCCAGCCCTGGTCGTAAAAAATCTCCGAGAACACCGCCACCGCCTCTTCGGGGAGCGTGTATTCGTATTTGAGGTAGTTCGGGCGGTACTCCGTGAGCTCGATCCGGGCGGAGGCGTAGATGCCGAGGGGCATGGGCCGCGATGCGCTCTTCGCCGGATTCTGCCCCGACACCACCGCTGTCGTGCGGAGGTCCGTCTTGCCCAGCAGGTCGATTTCCGCCTGCGCCGAGGGGGCGTAGATGACGCTGTCGACGAACCACGCCGCTCCGAAGGCCGTCGTGCGGCGCTGCGCTTCGGGCTGCCCCTCCTTGCCCGGAACGATCAGGTAGCGCGTGTTGAGCATGTCGAGCACTCCGTCGTCGGCGTTGGAAAGGTAACGGTCGATCAGATCCTGGTAGCGGGCCAGCTTCGCCCCGTGGTAACCGCCCACCGAGCGGTGGAAATAGGAGGTCGTGGCGTCGTTGAAGGGGCTGACCGTGAGGTTCAGCACCCGGTAGCCCGGGTCCTTGTCCTGCATGATCGCCTTGTCGGCCGCCGAGGCCGTCACCTGGTTGCGGCGCGGCGAGACGAAATTCTCCGACGAGAGGAACCGCAGGTCGACCGGCACGAGGTCCAGCAGCATCACGCCCGCGAGCAGGCCCGTCAGTACGTATCGGTTGATCCGGCGCAGGGCGAACAGCGCCACGCCGCCCGCCGCCAGCAGGATCATCACGAGCGAACGCCATGCGTCGGTCCGCATCATCGCCGCGCGGTCGGCGGCCATCGCGTCGGCCGTCGCTTCGGCCCATTCGATGTCCATTCCGCGGTCGATGTACGACCGCATGTTGTTGCTTTCGAAGATGTGACGGAACGTATCGGTCATATAGTCCGCGCTTTCGGCGCGTCCGAAGTCGAAGAGCGAACCTCCGGCGACGGCCAGCAGCAGGCACGCTCCCCCGGTGATTCCCGCAGCCCATGCCAGCGCGCGCAGCAGCCGTTCGCGGGGAATCTCCCCCTTCCAGAGCCGCATCAGGGCCAGCGCTCCCAGCAGCGGCACGGCCCATTGCACGACGACGAGCGTCATCGAGACGGTGCGGAATTTATTGTATCCGGGCAGGTATTTGAACGCGAATTCGGTGAACCCCATCAGGTTGCGGCCCCAGGCCAGCAGAATCATCACGACGCATGCGGCGATGATCCACCATTTGTTGCGCCCCCGGGCCAGCGCGATGCCCAGCGCGGCGAGGAACACCGCCGCGGCGCCCAGATAGGTTGGGCCGCCCGTGTAGGGCTGCGTGCCCCAGTAGGCCGAGAGCTGCTGCGCCGCGCCGCGCAGACCGTAGTCGTTCAGCACGGCCGCCGTCTGTCCGTCGGCCGGGAAGGTCGTGCCCGATTCGCGGCCCATGAAGTCGGGTACGAGCAGGTTGAGGGTTTCGGCCTTGCCGTAGCTCCACGCCGTCGCATAGTCGAGTGTGAGGCCGTTTTTCGAGGTTTCGGCCGTCGCGGCAAGCTCCGATCCGCCGCGGATGGTCTCCTTCGAGTGGCGGGCCGTGTACCACAGGGGCGAGAAATTCGATCCTACGGCCAGGATGCCCGCCGCGACGAGCGCCGCGGTGCGCAGGGAAAAATCGCGCAGACGTCCCTCCCTGAAAGAAAGGATTCCTTCGCTGATCCAGAATGCGGCCATCGCCACGAGGAAATAATAGGTGATCTGCGGGTGGTTGGCGCCGATTTCGAGCGACGCCGCAAGCCCCGTGAGCGCCGCGCCGCACCAGACGTTGCCCCGCAGGGTCATCCACGCGCCGCCCATCATCAGCGGGGCG
>OBXF01001296.1_pt1 | contig 12477 bp, 10 predicted proteins | sample 1495371 | NCBI WGS metagenome assembly OBXF01 (sample SAMEA2580143, study PRJEB22360) | human gut metagenome | biome: human gut; feature: human-associated habitat; material: faeces | place: Denmark | collected 2008/2010 | reverse complement strand
GACCAAATCAAATGTTGTAGAGCCATTAGATAATGAAGCGAACATGGTAAAGGAATTGTGTGAAAGAGAATACACTATAGCAGAAAAAAGATACATAACACTAGAACAATTTACATTAGGAAAAAGTTCCATGGAAGAAGTGTTGAAATTTTTAAAGTAGAGACATAACTTCCAGTTTATGTAGGAAATAAGCTGAAAACCTCACAAACCCACGATATGATCCGCCACGGAGGTGGCTGCAAGACATTAGATAAGCTGGCGTGAGGGGTGATTTCCTTTGTCGGTTCGGCGATTCCAGAAACAAAACGACTGAAACAGTTAAGCAGTCTTTGTGGTATTGGTGTAGAGTCTGCTGGGAGGAAACGTATAGCCAATTGCACAGCAGCCCTTTGATACTGCCAGTGATCTGATTGACTGGACTTCTGCCTGTTAATTGTTAAAGGATATGCGGTATCACAGCTATCTAAAAAAAATGAGGAAATAAAGCAGGCAGGTAAAAGAAGGCGTTTCCTCTTTGAGATTGTCAAGGAACAAGCTTACATGCTATTTTATCTTTTGCTTTTCATGATGGTGTATCCTGTTCATTTTTGAATAAGGGGCAAACAGCAGCTTTCAGCATTTTCAGGTTTGGAATACCGGAAAAGAAAAGAGCGATACAGATTTCTGATTCTAGTTGGATTGAACAGGCGGTGAAGGAATGAATTCAGCACTGCTGTTTATGAAGGAATGTATATAAAGGTAAGCTTATCGTGATGTGAAGAAACAATGTGGAAGGAAGGCGATAACATTATGAAACGGCTGTGGGATGCAGGTGCATTGTTGAATAAATGGTATTTTCTGTTCATTATCCTGCTGCATAGTGCTGTATGTGCGATCATCGTACAAAATGCCCTGGCTTTTTTCTTGAATCTCGGGCTTGCTTATTTAGTACGCGGTTTTCTGTCACTGCATTTCATCGTAAATGGTGTGGAGTCTTATAAACCAACGCGTAAAATTGGTCCTTTTTACATATTGGGTGATGATCATTATATTTTTTACGGTTATCCGTTTCGTCGCCGTATTTCTCCTGTAACCGGCTATCTTGTCAACTTTGGAATCGCGATTCTCCTATATCTGTTCTCCATGAGTCAGCTGCTTTTACGCAAATATGAGAATATCTGGCTGGCCTGTGCAACAGGTGTTTTACTGGGGACTGTCCTTGGCTTTTTAAAGATTTCAATGCAGGCAAATCATGCATATCAGGAAAATATGAAAACGGCCAAACAGATGTTTATGGAGCATTATGGTAATCTGAAAGAATTATCTAAAATTGAAAAATACCGTCAGCTGAATCCCTCCACCTATTATGAAACAAAATGGATGAAGGAAATGCTGCATACAGATCGTGAGGAGGGCAGGGAAGGTTAGCTTCTGCACACTGTCCTTTTTTTCTTAAGGCACTGGATGTGTGAAACATTATACTCTGCTTTTTATAAGAAGGTATTAAAAACGGTAAGCTGCTGTTTGGATTTCATAAAGATAAGTACCTGTTTCATAAATATGATATATATAGGCTAAAGTACCTCTGCAATCGCTGTTATACTGATACAGGGTGATGGCAATGAAACAGGGTAAATTGAAAATATTCTTCGGATATTGCGCAGGCGTGGGAAAAACCTATGCCATGCTGGAGGCTGCTCATGAGCGGAGGCGGGAAGGCATGGATGTGGTTATCGGCTACATCGAAAAGCATGATCGATTAGATACGATTGCATTGATGCAGGGACTGGAGTGTATAGCGTTAAAAGCGATTATGTATCATGGGATTACGCTGGAGGAATTTGATTTGGATCAGGCATTGCAGCGGCATCCGCAGCTGATACTGGTTGACGAGCTTGCGCATACGGATGTACAGGGGGCCCGGCATCCCAAGCGCTACAGCGATATACAGGAGCTGCTGCATGCAGGAATTGATGTGTATACGACTGTGAATGTACAGCATTTGGAAAGTCTGCAGGATGTGGTTGCAGGTATCACCAGAGTACAGGTACAGGAGCGTATTCCGGATGCTGTATTTGATGAAGCAGATCAGGTGGAGCTGGTGGATATTGAACCGGATGAGCTGCTTGAACGTCTGAAAAGGGGGAAAATCTACCATAAGACTGCCGCACAGAAGGCGATGCATAATTTTTTTGTGAGAGATAATCTTATCGCACTGCGTGAAATAGCCTTGCGCCGTTGTGCAGACCGGGTGAATAAGCGGGTCAGTTTAAAGGATCGCAAGTCCACACGGGAGCATATCCTTCTCTGTCTTAGCCCGTCCCGCAGCAATGCATTGGTCATCCGTACCGCCGCACGCATGGCAAGTGCTTTTTTCGCAGAGTTCACGGCACTGTATGTTGAAAATGTAAACGAGGAGCCGCTTTGTCGCGAGGATTTGGAACAGCTGGAACAAAACCGCCGTCTGGCGCAGCATTTTCATGCAAATATCGTATCTGTTGCAGGAGAGAATATTGCACAGCAAATCAGTGAATATGCCAAGATAAGCGGAGTTTCCAAGATTGTTATCGGCCGTTCCTCCCCCCGTCCGCACTCCCGTGCGAGAACCCTGATCGATCAGCTCACTCTGCTGGCTCCCGATCTTGAAATCTATATCATTCCGGACGCAAATGTGGAGCCTGTGAAAAGGAAACGGCATAGGCTTACACATGCCCATGTATTCCGTCATCGCGACTTCATGCTTACGGTACTCCTGTTTCTGGGAGCGACCGGGATCAATTTGCTCATGTACCATTTTCAGCTGCCGGAAGCAAACATCATCATGGTCTATCTTTTGGCAATCGTTCTGATTTCCTATAACACCAGCTCACGTGTTTACGGACTGGGTGTTTCTCTGCTGATTGTTGCCGTATTCAATTTCTTTTTCACAGCACCCCGCTTTTCCATGGAGGCATATGATCCGGCATATGCAATGACCTTCGCCGTCCTGTTTATCGTTTCCTTTATCATTAGTACCCTGACTCGGACAATGCGCATGCAGCTCAAGGTAAATGCCATGCAGGCACATCGCATGGAGCTGCTGCTGGAGACCTCCCAGCAGCTGCAGCTGGCAGAGAATATGGCACAGCTGGGTGAGGAGGCAGTCCGGCAGCTGTATAAGCTGCTGAACCGTACCATCATCATTTACAGTGTAAGGAATAAAACCCTGCAGGAGCCGATCATTTATCATGAACATTTAAATGAAGAAGAGGAACAGAAATATCTAACTGAGAATGAGCGGGCAGTTGCACAATGGGTGTTAAAAAACAATCGCAAGGCCGGTGTTTCAACCAGTACGCTGCCGTATGCAAAGGCCCTGTATTATTCGATCCGGAAGAAAGATCGGATTTATGCTGTGGTCGGAATCGCCCTGCAGCAAAAGGAGGTATTGTCACCGTTTGAGCGCAGTATGCTGGCAACCATGCTGAATGAGATTGCTTTGGCAATGGATTCCATGCGCAAGCAGAATCACAGAAGAGTGAATCGCTAATATGTAATTAACAGGGCAACAGAACGAAAAATCGGTTGTCGGTTTATCGCTTTTGGAAGGCAGGAAAGAGGAGGTTTAAAAAAACTTCCTTTTTTATATCCGGGATTTTGCTGAATTCCTGCACATAAGTCCTTGCTTTGCTTTGAACTTGCGGAAAGCATGGAAAACGCATGACGCAGCTTGCCTTGGATGATATAATAGGCATGGAATGCTTGTAATAAATACTGTGGAATGCCGCTATATTGCATAGGAGGCGGTAGCTGTACATGTGATCCGTGTTGATACCGATGCGCATAATAAGGGGATGCAGTATATTTTACAGTGAGCTGAATGTCTATATTGCGGCACTGTGATTTTCCAAAATGGTCCCAAGCTTGCCTAGGGGCTTATGTTTTCGGAAGATTGTATCTTACAGACATGACATTGCATGAAAAGCAGCAGGGGGGGCAGCTCATAGAATTGATGCGAAAGTATGCGAAAAAAAATCCGTAAGCTGTATGCTTGCGTTCGGGTGTGCTGAGCGCTGAATGAGTCGGGATTTGATACGCAAAGGATTACAGGCAGTAGGGGTACTGTGGAGGTAGACACGAAGAAGTGTAAGGCAGGGTGAAGAATATTGAAAGAGAATTCGTTACGCATGATTTTGAAAAAAAGGGCAGGACAGCTGAAGCAGGATTTGCCGATTATCTATCTGGTATGGAAGGATAGGGATACGCCGGTGTTAGCGAAGGCACTTGCGGCTATGACGGCGGTTTATGCACTTTCTCCGATTGATTTGATTCCTGATTTTATACCGGTGCTTGGCTTGCTGGATGATGTGATCCTGTTACCGGCACTGATTGTATTGACCTGTAAACTGATCCCCGATGAAATCTGGGAGCGAAATCGTTGGCTATGCGAAGACATACAGGAGAAGAAGCAAAGAAAATGGTATTATGCGGTTCCGATTGTCGTCATATGGCTGCTGATGATCTGCCTGATTGTTAAAGCGGTGCTCTAGGATGGCTTCTGGCCTTGATATAGAAATATATCGGTTACCTGTAAATGAAAAAGGAGAAGTGAAAGATGTACACTAGGTTTGAGGATACACAGGAAGCGGTGATCAACCCGTGGGATATTGTAAAAAGAAGACCGGATTGTCCAAAGGTAGCTGTAACCTGCTTCGCACATAATCTGATTGCATATGCAATAGAAAAATACCAAGCGCAGGTTTATGATTATCTGCATACAACCAATGGTGATAAACCAATTTATGTGTGCAAAATTGAAAGTCATCGTATTGCGCTGTTTATGAGTGGAACTGGAGCCAGTGCTGCAGTGAATGAATATGAGGAATTATTTGCCCTCGGAATAGAAAGTATCGTTGTTTTTGGTACCTGTGGTGTGCTGGATTCATCAATCAAGGACTGTGCAATCCTCCTTCCAACGCTTGCCTATCGTGATGAAGGAACAAGCTTTCATTATGCACAGGCAAGTCAGACGATCGCAGTCAATGTAAATACGCATACTCAGATGAAGCAATTCTTTCAAACACATGCGATCGCTTATCGGGAAGCAAAGGTATGGACTACAGATGGGTTTTATCGTGAAACGAGGAATAAGGTTGAACGGATGAAGGCGGCCGGTTATACCTGTGTGGATATGGAGTGCTCGGCATTGGCTGCCCTTGCTCAATTTCGCAGGAAAAGGATAGCACAGTTTTTTTATTCAGCAGATAATCTCGATCAAAAGCAATGGGATAAACGAAGTCTGGGAAATGCTGAAAACATCGAAGTAAAGAAGAATATTGTCGATATCGCAATGCAGCTGTCTCTGCAGCTTGCAAGTGAGTAAACGTGGTTGTTATATGGAATGTAATAATGACTAATTGCTGTACATCATATTTACATATCCTAGCGGTCAACACCCTTTCATAGCTTTCATCATATAGCTGTTAGATAGATATGCAGTTATCTGTTTTTCCTTCGATTGATGATGTTTGTGAGAAAGGCGTGGCAAAGATAACTGCGGCGTCCTCCTTTTAAAGGCAGTAGCTGTTATTGATGTAGAATTCATAAAACACGTATACATAACACTGTTAATGAAGCAAAGACAGTATGAGAAAAAGGGTGGTCATTTTTACAATTTATGAAAAATGTTACAGAAAACTTTGTGATTCAGGAAGACTGAGCATGGAAACCTTTACCAAAAAGTGTTATAATGAAGCACATAAGGAGTGTGAATCATTATGAAGATTGGAATCCCTAAAGAAATAAAAAACAATGAAAATCGTGTATCCTGTACACCTGCGGGTGTATTTGCATTGTGCAAGGCTGGACATGAGGTGTATGTGGAAACAAATGCCGGAGCAGGAAGCGGCTTTTTGGATAAGGAATATGAAGAGGCCGGTGCACAGATCAAAGCGGCCGATGAAGTATTTGCTTTGGCTGATCTGATTGTGAAGGTCAAGGAATATCTGCCACAGGAATATCATTATCTGCGTGAGGATCAGCTGGTTTTCACGTATCTGCATATCGCGAATGATGAAGCCTTTGCGAATGCATTGCTGGAATCAAAGACAACCGCCATTGCCTATGAAACAGTACGTGACAGAAAAGGCGGACTTCCGCTGCTGACACCGATGAGTGAGGTAGCGGGGCGCATGGCGGTTCAGGTCGGAGCGACAATGCTGCAGAAAAACAACGGCGGACGCGGGTTGCTGCTGGGGGGAGTTCCCGGTGTATTCCCTGCCGAGGTTGTGGATCGGCGGAGGTACCGTTGGTCTCAACGCGGCAAAGATTGCCTGCGGCTTAGGCGCAATCGTAACAATCTTCGATATCAGTGCCGATCGTATGGGCTATATTGATGATATTTCTGGAGGAACGATTCATACAGCCTACAATAATGAATATAATCTGCGCAGAGCGCTGCGCACAGCGGACCTCGTTATCGGGGCAGTGCTTGTACCGGGCGCAAAGGCACCGAAAATCGTGACCGAGGATATGGTCAAAACAATGAAGCCTGGAAGTGCGATCGTCGATGTGGCGATTGATCAGGGTGGATGCATTGAAACAAGTGATCATATCACAACACACGATGATCCGTATTTTGAACGCTATGGTGTTATGCATTATTCTGTGGCTAATATGCCGGGTGCGGTACCTCGTACCTCAACGATGGCTCTTTCCAATGCAACGCTGCCGTATATCTTAAAGCTTGCGGAAAAGGGTGTGGATGCTTTGAAGGAGGATGCAGGCTTCCTTGCTGGATTGAATACATGCAAGGGGCATATCACCTGTCAGGGAGTCAGTGATGCTCTGCAGCTGCCGTATGCTGATCCCATGGAGCTGCTGTAGGCACAGAAAGGATAAAACAAGTATCATGCATGTTGAGAATGGCTTTGCTTAAGGCTGTTCGTCAGCCTTCCTTATCAGATACAGATAGCATAAGAATTCAAATCAGGTGGGATTTGGATTCTTTTTTTATTTGGGGAGGAAAGGACAGTATGTATTGTTTCATGAATTTCTATCGTAAATTGCATTGCACTTCTTTAAAAAAGTTAACAATTTTCATATGTATGCTGTTCTCTATATGATTCCTTAACAGAAAAGCTGCAAAATCTTTATATTCTTAACGGAAATACCATCACTCTTAATGCAGTCTTTATACGTTCTTAACATTGGCTGTGATTTGCTTACACTGTCTTTATATGCAACCTGTTACTATAGGGGTGGGAAGAAAAAGGTAAGAGGTGTTTACTATGTTTACAAGAAATCAATTTAGAAATCAGAAGGTGCTGGTTGCAGGCTGTGGAAGATTTGGAGCCTGCCTGGCTGCGGCATTGAGTGAGGCGGGGTATGATATACTGGTGATAGATAAACAAAAAAGTGCCTTCAGGCGTCTTTCTGACAGCTTTCAGGGGTTTGAAATCGAAGGGGATGCTGCGGATGTGAATGTGCTGGAAGCCTGTGATATCAGCCATTGCAATATTGTGCTGGTGGCAACGGACAATGACAATACCAACTGCATGATTGCCCAGATTGCCGCAACAATTTATCATATTGAGCAGGTGTATATCCGATTGAATGATCCCGACAAGGAAAAGCTGCTGGAGCAGACCTCCATTCGAGCAATTTATCCTGCACGGCTTTCCGTACAGGAATTTGAACAAATCAGCCATATTGCATTAAAAGGAGCAGCTGTTTTATGAAAATCGTTGTAGCCGGAGGACGCAGCAAGGCGGATTTTTTAATCGGATCTTTGCTGGAAAAGAAGCACGAGGTAACGGTAATCAACGATGAGGAAGCATATTGCCGGTATCTTTCTGAAAAATATAATATCCCGGTCGTTGTGGGAAATCCCTGCAAGCGGTATGTGCTGGAGGAGGCGGAAATCGATCATGCGGACATTCTCATAGCACTTCGCCCCGGTGATCCGGATAATCTGGCAATCTGTCAGACTGCAAAAAAAATATTCCATGTGGAACGGGCAGTGGCAACCGTTTCCAATCCCAGAAATGTTTCTGTCTTCAAAAAGCTCGGTGTAAATACGGCCATATCCGCAACGTATACGATTGCAAAGATTATTGAACAGGCAAGCACCATCGAGAATCTGGTCAACTCACTGTCTATAGAGCAGGAAAATATCGTGTTGAGCGAGCTGCTGCTGACCGGAAAGTGTGCGGTAGTAAACAAAAAGCTGAAGGAGCTGTCCCTGCCAAAAAACGTTATCATCTGCTGTATCCTGCGCAATGTGGATATGATCGTACCAAATGGAGAAACCGTGCTGCAGGAGCATGACAAGCTGCTGCTTCTTTGCCCCACTGCTTTGCAGGAGTGTGTGCTCGATATGTTGACAGCGCAAGGGTTGGCATCATGAAAGAAAGGCTGCTACTGAAACAGCATGAGGTAACCGGATTTGAGCTGATGCTGGGCTATATCGGGGTTCTGCTGATGCTGATTGGAGGCATTGTACTGCTGCCGCTGCTCACGTTATTATGGTATCCAGAGGAGGCGTACGAGGCGAAGTACTTCATTCTGCCCGGTATCGGAAGCATTCTGCTTGGCTATCTGCTATTCTATAATATCCGGGGAAGAGAAACAGGACGGCTCCAGCGCAATCAGGACGCCGTTATCGTTGTGACCTGCTGGATTCTGGCAATCATGATCTGTGCATTGCCCTTTCTGTTGAGTGGTAACTATACGTTCACGCAGGCGGTTTTTGAAACAACCAGTGCCTGGAGCACCACGGGGTTGAGCGTTGTTGATGTGGAGCATACCTCCCACCTGTTTCTGATGCACCGCAGCACCATTCTGTTTTTCGGAGGTATCGGACTTGTGCTGGTCATGCTTTCCGTCTTATCCGACACGTATGGCATGCGCCTGTATGCGGCTGAGGGTCACAATGACCACCTTCTTCCCAACCTGTTAAAATCCGCACGCATCATACTGACGATGTATCTGTGTTACATCCTGTCCGGAGTCGCATTGTATTGTCTGTTTGGTATGCCGCTGTTTGATGCACTGATTCATTCCATCGGAGCCTTATCAACGGGCGGCTTCTCCTCACATGCACAGAGTATCGGATATTATGATAATATCTGGATTGAAATGATTACAATCGTATTGATGCTGCTTGGCAATATCAATTTTCTGGCGCATTTGTTTCTGATTCGCGGTAAGCTGAGAAATTTCTTTCAGTATTGTGAAATTCGTTTTTCCTTTCTTGTGATTGCACTGGCTGTACCGGTTTTGGGATTCCTGTTATGCGCGGGTATGGGGACCGCCCTGCCGCATGCGCTGCGAACTGCATTGTTTCAAGTCGTATCCGCATTAACGACAACCGGCTTTCAAACGGTGGACACGTTTGTGACGCTGCCCTCCGCAGCTCTGCTTTTATTGATTGTACTGCAGCTGATCGGTGGAGGCATCGGATCAACTGCAGGCGGAATCAAGCAGTATCGCATCTATGCGCTATGCAAGGGCATCTGGTGGAATATAGAAAGTCAACTGCGTTGCGGAAATGTGATTCGTTCCCATAAAATCAACCGTGTTGATAAAAAGGAGGCTATCAGTCCTACCGAGCTTTCGCAAATGGGTCTGTATGTAGTACTGTATTTCTGTTTGTTTCTTCTGGGAAGCTTTATCCTGTGCTGCTATGGTCATCCGATTGCATACAGCATGTTTGAATTCTCCAGTGCACTTGGCACCGTTGGACTTTCCGCTGGCATCATGACCTGTGATGCACCTTCTCTTGTCCTGTGGACAGGAACGATTGGGATGTTTATCGGCAGGCTGGAAATCTATGTTGTACTGCTTGCGGCAGCAAGGCTGGGAAAAGATATCCGCAGCCGTGTAAGGCGTAGGAAAACGGCATGAAATCTGCTATAATTGGAACGGAAAAGAGGGGTCTGATGAAAAACAGTCATATATGGAAAAATCTGTGTATTACGACAGTGATACTGTTTCTCTGCACACTGGTATCCTTTGTCTTTGATGATATAGAAATACGCACCGAAAACATCATGCTGATCTATCTGATCGGGGTACTGCTGATCGTTGTGGAAACCGGAAGCTTTCTGTGGGGCATCACCTCCAGCCTGCTGAGTATTCTTACCTTTAATTACCTGTTTACCAATCCGACATTTTCATTGCAAATTGATGATTTCAATTATATTATCACGATTATCGTGTTCCTGATCGTATCCTTTGTGACGGGCTCTCTTGTCAATAAGCTGCAGCAGCATGCCCATAAGGCCAGAAGCAGTGCACGTCAAACCAGTGCCTTATATGAAATCACGAGAGCCTATCTAACCCTGTCCGGTGTGGATACGATTCTGCAGCATACGATTCGCTCACTGTATACTGCCCAGCAGACCATCTGTACCGTTTACTATACAGATGGGGAAGCCTTAAAGAAAATACAGGAGCCAATGGATACAGCTGCTGAGCCGGATGACGGTATGGCGGCGTGGTGTATGGAAAAGGACTGCGACTGCGGCAGGGGAACCTCCTTTTATGAAGAACAGGTCTGGACCTATCATCCCATGCACTGCAACAACCAGCTGCTAGGTGTGTATGCGCTGTATGAGGAAACCTCCCTGCGTGAGGAACAGCGTCTGTTTGTTCATACGCTGATTTCACAGATGATGATGGCAGTGGAACGGGAGATGCTGTATGCGGAGCAGGAGCAAAGCAGGGTCGAAATAGAAAAGGAAAAGCTTCGCAACAATCTTCTGCGCAGTATCTCCCATGATCTTCGCACCCCCCTGACCGGTATTGCAGGAAGCAGTACGCTGATCTGTGAAAATTATCAGGATCTGGATGATGATACCATCTATCATCTGGTGAAATCCATCAGCAGTGATGCCCTGTGGCTCAATCAGCTGGTGGAGAATCTATTGAATATGACAAGGATTCAGGATGGAAAGCTGCTGCTGAAACAGCAGGAGGAGGTTGTGGATGATATCATCTGTGAGGCCGTATCGCGATGTGAAAGCAGAAAGCGGGAGCATACGCTGAAGGTGACGCTGCCGGATGAGGTTTTGCTTGTGGAAATGGACGGACGGCTGATCATACAGGTGCTGGTCAATATGATTGATAACGCCATCAAGCATACACCGGATGCGACAATGATCGATATTCGCTGCTATAAGGACCACGGCTGGGCGGTGTTTGAAGTCATTGATCAGGGAGAAGGCATTGATGAATCCATCCGCGAGCATCTGTTTGAAAGCTTTGTGACCACCAAGAGTGAGTGCAGCGATTCCAGACGCGGAGTGGGTCTTGGCTTGACCATATGCAAAAGCATTGTAGAGGCACACCACGGTGAAATCTTTGCCTATAACCGTAAGGATGTGCAGGGTGCAGTGTTCGGCTTTCAGCTGAAGCTGGCCACAGAAAGGAAGGAATACCATGCATGATAAAATATTGCTGATTGAGGATGATGCCAGCATTATCCGATTTCTAAGCCTGTCTCTGGATAAGAACGGATATAAGGTGATAGAGGCACGAAACGGCATTGAGGGAATTTCATTATTCATGAGCGATAATCCGGATTTGATTCTGTTGGATCTGGGACTGCCGGATATTGACGGCAGCGAGGTGCTGCGTCAGATTCGTTCCCAAAGCGAGGTGCCGATTCTGGTAGTATCTGCCAGAGGGCAGGAAAGGGAAAAGGTGGAGGCACTGGATCTGGGGGCGGATGATTATGTTACCAAGCCCTTTCATATCAATGAGCTGCTTGCCAGAGTACGGGTGGCACTGCGCAAGAAAACACCGCGTGTTGTTAAGGAAAAGGTGTTTGTGCTGGATGGTCTGCGGGTGGATTTTGAAAAATACAAGGTCTATGTGGAGGACCGGGAGGTGCATCTGACACCAATCGAGTTTAAGCTTCTGGTGTTACTGATTGAGCATGCAGGCAAGGTGCTGACCCACAGCTTTATCATCCGTAATATCTGGGGGTACAGCTCCTGTGAGGATTCACAATCCCTGCGTGTCTTTATGGCAAATATCCGCAGAAAAATTGAAAAGGACAGCTCACATCCCCGCTATATACTGACAGAGGTAGGCGTAGGATATCGTTTTGTCGATGAATGACCGGTACAAACCGGTTTTTTCATTTCATTAGCATCCCGCTAAAACAGATGGCAATGTGCCATGTCAGAGGACGTTGTAAAACTCCATGCACATGTTCGAGCTGTGCAATTACCTATTGATGCAGGGACTATGCAAAACTCATAAAAAAACGTATTGTGCAATGAAATATGCAAAGCAATGACCATACGGAGGGCCGCACAGAGCAAACGCTGTATCATTATGCACCTTACAGCAGTATGCAGCACACGAAACTGCATGGCATATAAAGACCATTTCTAAACCGCCTTCTTATCCGTGAGGGTATTTCCCACACATCTTCCACATCATGAAGAGGGATTGCATTTACAGCAAGAGTCTTTCTCGATTGTGGGCCAACCTAACATAGGGAGACTT
>OBXF01001286.1_pt1 | contig 12593 bp, 7 predicted proteins | sample 1495371 | NCBI WGS metagenome assembly OBXF01 (sample SAMEA2580143, study PRJEB22360) | human gut metagenome | biome: human gut; feature: human-associated habitat; material: faeces | place: Denmark | collected 2008/2010 | reverse complement strand
ATCATTCGTCCAAAGCGGGGGCGCCGGCCGCAAGCGGCCCCGCCAAGATGGTGCGAGCACCCGGTCCTTGGCGGCCCTCGAAATTACGGTTGGAAGTGGAGACCGCATATTTACCCGCCGGAACCTTATCCTCATTCATCGCCAGACAAGCGGAACATCCCGGTTGACGAAGGACGAAGCCGGCCTCGGCCAAAACCTTGTCGATCCCCTCGGCACGAATCTCCCGTTCTACCTGCCAACTGCCGGGAACCAGCCAAACCGTTACATCATCCGCTTTCTTCTTTCCTTTCACCAAAGAGGCGAAAGCACGGAAATCCTCGATACGGCCATTCGTACAGCTACCTAAAAAGACATAATCCACTTTCTTACCCAACATAGACTCGCCTGCCTTGAAGCCCATATAATCCAAAGACTTCTTATAAGAGATACGGCCTGCCTCGGGCACGCTTTCTAAGGAGGGGATATCTTTGCTGATACTCATACCCATGCCCGGGTTCGTTCCGTACGTAACCATCGGGTCGATATCCTCGGCGTGGAAAACGATCTCCTTATCGAACTTAGCGTCCGGATCACTATACAGCTGACGCCACTCGCTCACCTTCCGCTCCCATTCCTCGCCTCTCGGGGCAAACTCACGGTCTTTCAAATAATCGAAAGTAACATCATCCGGAGCGATCATACCGCCACGGGCACCCATCTCGATCGAAAGGTTACAGATCGTCAGACGTTCCTCCATGGTCGTATTACGAATCGCCTCGCCAGCGTACTCTACGAAATAGCCCGTAGCACCGCTGGTACTCATCTTACTAATAATGTATAAGGCAAAGTCCTTCGCCGTAACGCCCGGTTTACGTACACCATCGATCGTGATACGCATCGTTTTCGGCTTACGCTGCATGATACATTGGGTAGCCAAGGTCATCTCCACCTCGCTCGTACCGATACCGAAGGCGATAGCGCCCATGGCACCGTGCGTAGAAGTATGGGAGTCGCCACAAACGATCGTCATACCCGGCTGCGTCAAGCCTGTCTCCGGACCTACCACATGGATGATACCATTCTTCGGATGTTGAAGACCGTAATACGTCAAGCCAAAATACTTAGCGTTCTCTTCCAAGGTATCCACTTGATTCTTGGATATAGGGTCCTCGATAGGCTTATCTTGGTTCAATGTCGGGATATTGTGGTCCGGCATACAAGTGATTTGCGCGGGACGGAAGGGCTTCAATCCACGTGCACGTAATCCGGCGAAAGCCTGCGGGCTAGTCACCTCATGACAATACAGACGGTCGATATACAATTGTATGGTTCCGTCGGGCAACGTGTCCACCACGTGTTTGTCCCAGATTTTCTCAAATAATGTCTTGCTCATTGTCTTGTCTATTTTTAGTCTACTATAAACTTATTGATGGCGTCCACGAAAGCCTCCACGGAAGCGGCGATAATATCGGTATTCGCGGAGAACCCATAATAGGTAGCCCCGTTATACTCTACCTGCATATGTACCTTGCCCGTATCATCGCTACCTTTATTAATGGCTTGAATCAAGAATTCCTGAATCGTCATGTCACTATTACTAATCGCTTTTTTCACCGCCTTGATGCCTGCGTCAACCGGACCGTTACCAGCCGCGGCCTCGTATTTTCTTACTCCCGACAAATTTAAACAAATACTTGCGACTGATTGTACTCCAACACCACTAGTTACCTGTAAATATTCCAATTTAATACGGTGTGTGGCCGTACGATCCTTTCCGACCAACATCAAAACATCATCATCATTAATATCTTTCTTACGATCGGCCAGTTTCAAGAACTCATCATACACCTTGTCCAATTTCTCCTGCTCCAGATCCACACCTAAAACATGCAGGCGATGCTTCAACGCCGCACGACCGCTACGAGCAGTCAATACGATCGCGTTATCATCGATACCCACATCCTTCGGATCGATGATCTCGTAGGTTTGCGCATTCTTCAAAACGCCATCTTGATGGATACCGGAGGAGTGAGCGAATGCGTTACGTCCGACAATAGCCTTATTCGGTTGTACCGGCATATTCATCAAGCTAGAAACCATACGGCTCGTACTATAGATCTTATTCGTCGTGATATTGGTGATGATATCACGTTCTTTATGGCTCTTGAAAATCATGGCGACTTCTTCCAATGACGTGTTACCTGCACGCTCACCGATACCGTTTACGGTTACCTCCACCTGACGGGCTCCGTTCAACACGCCTTGTACGGTATTCGCGGTAGCCATACCCAAGTCATTATGGCAATGAGTGGAAAGAATAGCGTTATGTACGCCATCCACATGTTCCATCAGATACTTAATCTTCGCCCCGTACTCATCCGGCAAGCAATATCCTGTCGTATCCGGGATATTCACTACGGTAGCCCCGGCCTTGATCACGGCCTCCACGACACGGGCCAGATATTCATTATCCGTACGCCCGGCATCCTCACAGTAGAATTCTACGTCCTCCACATACTTTTTAGCGTATTTCGTGGCGGCGATCGCACGCTCTATAATCTCCTCTCTCGTGGAGTTAAACTTGTATTTGATATGAGAATCAGAAGTACCGATACCCGTATGAATACGTCCTCGCTTAGCGAATTTCAACGCCTCGGCTGCCACGTCGATATCTTTCTCCACCGCACGGGTCAAGGCACAGATGGTCGGCCAAGTCACGGCCTTTGAGATCTCAACCACACTCTTAAAATCCCCGGGACTGGAGACAGGGAAACCAGCCTCGATCACATCAACACCTAGTTGTTCCAATGCCTTAGCTACTTGAATCTTTTCCACTGTATTCAACTGGCATCCCGGAACCTGTTCACCATCACGTAAGGTGGTGTCGAAAATAAATAATCTGTCTGACATAATCTTATATTCTTAATTTACTAATATCCTATACTAACTAAAAAAGCCTCTCTCACAAGGAAGTGAGAAAGGCTCTTTCATCTATCGTAATGCTCGCAAAGCATACAGTCTCACTTCCTATCCCGTTCCCAGAGTAGAATAATGTTTAGAGAAATAATGAGACTATTTTGCAAGTTGCGTGTCATTGTTCTTGTCTTTATTGTTTTTGTTTGAACGTTGCAAAGATACGGCCTTTTTTGATACCACCAAATATAATTCGAAGTTTTTTACAGGATATTTCTTATAAAACGTAAGATAAACAATTACATCTGTTACTAAATAACACTGTCCATCGTTAGGTCGTAACGATGGGCAGTATAAGCTGCTTACGATGCCCATCATAAAGACCTTATGATGGGCAGTGTTATGATACGATAAAAACGGCTCGCGCTAACGAACCACGACCTTCTTCACGAACGAGGCATCTGGAGCGGTACACTTCAAGAAATAGACACCGGCATGACCTACCGGAATCTCCATCTTGCCGCAAACCTTTCCTTCGAAAATAACGATACCGGCTACGTCAACCACCTTCAAGGCAACCTCCTGCGGCATATCCACGAAGATGGATTGGTTGGCCGTATACAGGCTCATACCCTCCTCGATGGACTCCACGCCGGTAGGCACGTCCGGGTTCTCCGGGTCTACGGGATCCACAGGAATGACCGGGGTTTCCGGATCGGTGGAGGAAGAGGTAGAGGAGACAACCTTCACCTCTATCTTGCTACTAACCGGCTTATAATTCGGATCGGTCGGCGTGAAGGCAATCTCTTGCATTCCCTTTTCGGTAATCTCCTTATCCGGATCGCTCCAAGCGAATGTTCCGGCTACGATACCGGCGTGACCGCCTTGTAAAACAGACTCGGATAGTTTTTGACCGGACAATATATCGGAAGCCGCAGGCCATGTAACCGTAGGTGTACCCAAAGTAATCTCATAAGTAAACACCTTCGTATAAGATTTATAAGTTTTATCTTCCGGACGATCAACACGTACATAATATGTACCCGGATTCTTCAATGGCACTTTATTAACCTCGGCATTACAATCTTCTTCATTCTGGTAGAAAGAGATCACGCAAGAAGTATCACTACCTTTTACCTCCACGGTTTGTGCCATGCCATTATATTCAGATGACTTAGCCAATGTACACGCTGGGTATTCATCTTTAGGAGCATATATAGGATAAATCTCGACATCTCCCGTTACTTGGTATACCCTTGGATTGTCACTATTTTTGTCTGACCACTCAACGAAGTGCTGACCTACAGGCGCAACAGCCTCCAATGTGATCGTTACCCCTGCTCGAATATCATTCAAATCACAAGGAAGACCACCATTCGTAATCCTCACACCCTCCGGTTGCGATCCATTACTCGAACGTAAAACAGGAGTGCTATTACCTAAAGAGAAGTTCACAACAGGATTCGTTGAATAATAGTAAATAGTCGTACCCTCGTAATTCTTAAGAGCATCACCTTTCGGTGTAATCTTGTATGTCGTTACATTATCCTTCGTCTCTGATATAATATTCACGAACTCAGTACCCGGTCGAGTGCCAGGATTCGCTCCATGCGATGTAGGAGCCTTCGTTATCGTCACTTTAGACTTTTTAATTTTCAAGCCTACACGTCCTTCATCCGGCTTATTAGGATCCGGATAGATCTCTTCAAACGCCTCATACAAGCCATCCTCGGCACGCCTCAATACGACCGTATAATCGCCCGCATCAATAGCCGTCGAAGTTTCCTCACCGTCATTTATCTTATACTTGACATCGAACGAGAAGCCTGCGTAAGTCTGCGAGGCGAAAGGCGTGAAGGGGCGGGATACGCCACTGTAGTAGTATTCTTGATACGGACAAAAGATGTATTCCCTCTTGATCTTCACCCGATGGTCAAACACGGCCGTCACGGTCAAGGGGCCGGTTACGGTCAAGATATCACTCTGGGATATTTCCTTGCTGTTCGCCAAGATGGTAAGCAAGCTTGCGCCGGCTTGCCCTTCCGCTTTAGCTATGCGCACTCTCGTTCCATATGCCAGTTCTTCACCACTGCCTACTTCAGTCCAACTACCATCCTCACCCTCTTTACTCAAGGTGATCGTACCGGAGGCGGTCTGGCTCGGGTTGCTGCTTACGGCGGAGGCGGTCACAGCATATCCTTTCGCAACGAAAGAGGCATTTACCAACGTGATATCGCCGGTCACGGCGCATAGATTGTCGGTGCCGGGTCCTGTCACGCCGGACAGACCGACGTTACCCTCCAGCTTATACCCGGCATCCGGAAGGGAGATTACCCGAATCTTCGAGCCTACCGCTACGGTAGAGCCGGAAGTGATCAGCGTACCGTCTTCCTTATATAATAAGATAGAGCCGTGCTCCATGTTCTTCTTTTCGAGGGTGACAAGGGCCATGTTGACCGGTTTAGGCTCGAATACGGCTTTGATCGTCAAAGGCCCGGTCAGCGTTACCTTGTCGCCCTTGAGCGACTCCCCGTTTATCTGCAATGATTTCAGCTGGGTGTTCACGCTCGGGATTGCCGCAATCTGTAGGATCGAGCCTTGCTGCAATTCATCACCATTTGAGACCGGCTTCTGCCCATCCGCCGCCTGATCGTCCGGCGTGGTCACTTTAAGGTCGCCGCTGGCATCGCCGAATGTCTCGATAGATACCTTATGCAGGATCGGGGTAAAGTTGGCGCTATAGGTTCGATCCGCACCTACCGTAACCGTGAGCGTGTCTTTCTTGCCCAAGTCTACGCTCTCGCCCGCGATCGACCAGCTTGAAAGCTGATAGTTGGGTAGAGGGGTCGCTACCAAGGAGATCTTTTGACCCTTTACATACACGTTATCCTCAGCCTTGCCTAATACGTTTACGGCACCACCCGTTGTCTGTACAGCGGTGACCTTATAGGTCGTGTCTACCTTGACCGCCACGGACAACGCCGCCGTATTGTAATAAGAAGAGTTATCCGGATAGAACGTCACGGAGTACTCATGCGTACCTGCCGGCACCACGGTGTTTCCGTATGTCCAAGCGAAGGTACCGGCTACCAGATATCCCTCATCTGTAACGCTACCGCCGGACAGCAAGGAGGTTGAAAGCGATTGGCCCGCCTTGATGCTTGCGGCAGTCGGGGGAGTGATGTCGCCCTCGGCGATAGCCTTCTTGCTTGTCAGGCTCATGGTATAGATTTGCTCGAAAGCCTCGTATTCAGCGTCTTCCGGATAGGATACCTTGACAAAGAAGATGCCTTCTTGCTTCCGGTCTGATTCGCCTGCGACTTCTGTGCATTTCTCGTCCTTATAGTACCCGATCGTCAAGGTCTTGCCATCAGGAAGGGTCGCCGGGATGGTCTTACAGTCCAATACAGCGGCTTTCTCCGTATTGACCACCTGTTCCAAGCCCGATACGTTCACGACCAGTTTGGCCTTTTCCTTATGAGAGGTCAAGGTAGCGGTGAGATCCGTGACTGGCTGTCCCTTGGATGCCTTGTCGGACAAGAGACCGTTCTTCGCCGTGAACGTCCCTTCCACGAAAGAGACCGCCAGCTCTACCGGAATGCGTAGCACGGCACCCGGGGCCTTCATCTCGGTATTCCTCACGCTGTATACCACGCAGCGGAAGCTGCCATCGGCGCGCTTGCTCCACGTGAGCGCATGATCGTCCGCCAGCTCGCCGAGGATAGGCGTACCGCTCAGCAATACGCCCGCCGGCAAGGTGAAATCCACTTGGAATGAGGAGAAATCTACCGTATTATCGGATACCTTCAAGGTGAGCGTATCCTTGCTGCCAGCGGCGTTCAGGTTCGTCTTCGCCAATTTCCACTGGGCGGCGGTAGCCGTTCCCGCCGATAACAGCAGGAAGAGGGCTACGAATAATTGTTTTATATGATTCACTTTCATAATTTACTTACAGATAAAGATGTTAGTATTACTTGCCTTCACACCATGGCCTGTCTTCGCCGTCAAGCGGTAGTAGTAAACGCCCGCCGGTAAAGGAAGGGCAACCGTATAGCGGTTCTCGCCTACCTCGCCGGGCAAACCGTTCAGTACCGCGGTCAACGCACCGCTCGCGGAGAATACATGGATCATAACCGTCTGGGCGGGTTCCTCCAGTTGATAAGAGAAGGTCGTGCTGCCACGGAACGGGTTCGGATAGTTGGAGACGGCCTCCAAGCGGCTGATCGCCTCGATCGGGGCATTGGAGGTTACGATCGCGTCGCCACCGGACCTCAAGCTGTTGGCCTTCGCGTCGGAGAAGGAGGCTCCTACCAAGGTAACGCCCGCCGGCAGACGCATGATACGGCTCTTGCCCGAAGGAATCGTACGGCCATCCAAGCTATAAGCGATCACACGCAAGGTATCCCCGTTCAAGCTGGAAGCCTGCATGAACTTGGCGGCGTCGCCCAATAACGGGATCTCGTCGATAGCTCCCACCAACTCCAGATAGATACCGGCTACCGGCACTTGGCTATTCATGGTCAGGAAGTTGTCAGCGTCGAGCTCCATTTGTACGGGAGCCTCAGCCTCGGAACGCAGCGCGCTGGCCTTGGTAATCGGCTCGTCGCGAATGATATTGGCGATGCCGATCACGTCAGCGATCTCTACATTATTATTATAGTTCACGTCCGCCTCGGCGAAACCGAAGTTGGGGATCATGTTATCCTTGTCTTTCAAGATGTAGCTTACCGTAGCCGTCACGTCCTGCACGTTCACGGACTTATCGAGGTTCGCGTCGCCGTCGCAGGTGTAGATCCATGCTCCATATTGGACTGTCCAGCCCGGAAATAACGGATTGGTTACGAGACCAGCCACTTGATAGTTAGCGGGCAGATCGTCCGTGATCGTGAGACGATTCTCCGTATGCGCAATCGTATCGCTACCAACCGTCCAAACGAAGCGAGAGGCGGAAGTTCCCACGGTCTTTTGCGCGGAAAGATCGATAGTCTCTCCATAGGCCGCAAAACCGCCCACACGGGCCTCACCGACCGGCAACGTCACGAGACCATCGGCAGACTCCAATTGCCGCGGGTTCTCCACGCCGGTAAATTCCAAGAGCGATCCAGAGGCGCATAAAGCCTTCAACACAGGGAACTTGGCCAAGTCGATCCGCATAGTAGGCATCGGCACGCCATAGGAGATCAATCGAGCGGCGATCTCATCGTCCATCGCCTCAATCATCGTCCAGTTCAAGAATAGCTCTTTCAAGTTCTTGTTGTTAGACAGGTCGATAGCCGTTAGGCCAGTATTGGCCACATCCAGATACTCCAAGGCAGGATACATAGAGACGATCAAGGTAGAAAGCGGCGTATTGCCGGCAAGCGTCAAGGAGCGCAATACGGTATTATTCTTCGGCAAGGTAAGTTTCTCCACCCGGTTGCCGTAAAGCGACAACTCTTGTAGCTTATCCAAGGCAGATAGGTCCACCTCCTTAGCGAAGTTATTGCCCATTTGATACATATATAAATGTGTCAAGCGGCGGGGGTTCTCATCGTTCCAGATCGCTTGTGCGTACTGTGAGTTCTCGTTCGTCTGCCATGCGCCACTGCTCCACCACTCGCTCAACGCCTTGTTGTTGGAAGCGTCTACGATACGTACCAAGGTAGCCACGTCGCTTTCGGCGAATACTTGGGGTACGGTGGTCTCCACATGGATGCGCGAGGTCTCGATCTGCCAGCCGGAGAAATAAGTGATCTCCGTGATCTCACAGAACTTCGGATTCATCAGTTTACAATAATAGTCTCCATATTTTTCCTCCTTGCTATCCAGCACGAATACACCCGGACGGTTTAGCACGGGCTTCAATGCCTCTTTCTCCTCTGTCCTATATTTGGCGTTTACCCACAAGAATACGGTCTCTATACCATCGATCACGGCCTCCGAGGAGAGGTCGATCGTATCGCCGTTCTCGAACCAATATTTATCTCCAGGATGGGAGGGAGAAGTAAGCTGGAAGACACTTCGTCCATCATAACTTACATTTTGCCGATAATTCTTCAAGCCCGTATATTTCAAGAGAGATTGCCCATGCCCTACCGTCATGTTTTTTAAGCTCGGATACTGGGCCAGATCGAAACTTTCCAGATACTCCGGCAATCCCAACGACTCCAGATTCTTTCCCTCTTGCGCAGAAGGAAGCTCATACTCCGTATTTTGCAAATATAGATGACGGATAAACGCCGGCAAGTTCTTTATCAGATCTGCGAACTGCTTCGTATGCGGCAAGGCCACATAAGTCAAGCTTGTAGCCTTATCGAAGCCTTGTACCTTTAAGTCTGGGCAATACTCGATCGTCAGCCTATTTAATCGCTTAAAGGAAGAGATATCCAACGAAGTCAAAGATAAATGCTCTAGGTAAAGCTCCGTCAACTTCGAGCAACCAGTCAAGTTCAGTCTCGCCAACTTCGTTTTTTGGTAAGATCCCTCGCCCGTGTATCGCGTGCCAAATCCGAAATATTGCAGTTCCGGACATTTAGATAGGTCAAGAGACTCCAGATTCTTACTATATACATGCAGGTGCTCCAGCTTCGTATTCTTCGATAGATCCAGCTTCTCTATATTCATGAAATTCTCACAATCGAAATACTTCAGCTCGGTGAAAGCGCTTAGGTCTAATTGAGAGATCGTATCCTTCGAGCTCCAATCAAACTCAATAGCTAGATGTGTCAACCGGCCGACCTCGTCCGTGCTCCAGTCCGTACGGATCACGTCTTGATACGAGTTCCAATTCTCGCGTTCCCAGCCCTTGCTATCCACGAACTCCTTTAATTGGGTGATATTCGGGTTATCGGCAGCCAACTTCTTCAATCCGGCGATGTCTGCAGGGGAGTAGTTGTCCGAGTTACGGGCTACCTTGATCTGGGGTGTCTCCATACACCAATTGCCGTAATTCGAATTGGTAATCGAACACATATAATATTCACCCGGCTTTCCGGTAAAGACGAAAGCACCTTCCTTGCCGGATACCGCCGGCATAGTCGCTTTCGTCCGTTTACCAGTAGCCCGATCAATAAGGTACCATTGATATACCGATTTCACGCCACCCGCCGTAGCGTAAGCGGATAGATCGATCTCCGTACCTGCTGCGGCGTAAGCATTGTTATTGTCTACTTGCGTACCAGCCTTGATTGTAGTAAAACCATAAACGTTCAAATTTTGAGGTAACGGAGTAGGCAACGTCACCGTAGCCCAAGTAAGCGAATTATTACCACTCAACCCCAAGTTCCGCAGTCTCGTCAATTTCGACAGATCCAATTTCTCAACTTGGGTACCATCCAAATCCAACTCTTCCAGTCCGGATAACGCCGATAAATCCAACTTGGAAACCGTACGGGTTCTATAGTCTTTGATAAAGAAGGATTTCACCCGGCTCGTGGATTCTTCATTCCATGTCACGCCCACGTTATAGCCATCACCCTGCGTCCTGTCTTTCAGGTACTCCTTGCTGGAGATGAAGTTCTGCAAGTCCGAGTTCAGCGGATTGGCCTCGGCGATCGCTTTCAAGGCGGCTATATCGTCCTGCGAGTTATTGGTTGGGAAAGCGAACGGTGCTTGGCTACCATACCCTACCCTATTGCCGTCCGCATCACAAATATCCACTTGAACCGTTCCGTTCCATTCCTCCGTGGCGTGAGCCATCAACGTGAATTGCGTAGCGGAGAAGGAAGGGATATCTAATACGTATATGGGCTCATTATATAGACCAGTCTCTTTACTTAGGTTCTGCCCGGAAAGGGTCAAGCCTTCAGAAGGGCCATTCAGATAAATCTTCATCTTAGCGTGTTGCCCCTGCAGGAAACCCGCCTTCGTCACGTTGATCGCAAAAGGGATATCCTCGTTCAAATCACCGGATGTACGCAACAACTCTCCCATAGTGGGAGCCTTATCACCCAGCATAAATCGTATCGTTTGCCCGGTGGAGACTAAAGCAGCCGTGCTCATGTCTCGCGAGCTGTACACTTTCACGGTATAGCCAGCCTCGCACTCCTTCGAGCTATTCATTTGCAGACGAAGCCCAACGCTATATCCATAGTCCGTCAACTTCTCGTCCGGTATCCAAAAGCCGCCATTGTCTAACGTTTGCGCCGGCTCAGAATCCTCAAAGCGGAACTCTACCCCGTCCGGATTCGCCGTGTTCGCCAGCTGTACACGTACAGCCATGCCCTTCGTGAAGTTCTCGATATTGAAATTCAAGCTCCAAGTAGCCATCGGATCCCACTTGTAGATAAAGCTATAAGCTACAGGATCCAGAGTATTGGAAAACCGTACCTCCCCTTCCGCCTGGCTCTGTCGAGCCCCGGGTGTCATTCCCGCCGGGCTCGCCGACCCGGCCATACCCCAAGCCAGTCCATGCCCCGGCCATGCGGCGCATAAACATAAGACCATCGCGATGAGCGACAACCTCATACTAATTCCTCGTAAAATTGTTTTCATAAGCAATAAATTTATAGATAGGTGTTTTTACATTCGTAATGCGTATCGACATCTCCCCTATGATAAGACATCGATACGCTAGCCAGAAAGATATTCCCGCCGGTGGCCCGGATACGCTAGCCGTCCCAAGCCCCGGCGGGGATATGCCAGAGGAGCCGGATCAGATCTCGTCCGGGCTCTCGGAATCGCCGCCACCGCCCTGTCCGGGATCGGTGGTCTTTGCGTCGGCCGGCAGCTCCACCCAGAAGATGTTGTCGCTGATCAGCGAGCGGACCATGTTGCGTCCGCTGCCGCTCCTGCGAGCCTCGGGGATGAAGCGCACGCGTACGCCGGCGATCTGCGCGGCGCTCACGTCCTTCTCGTCCGCTACCCCGTTCTTGATCGTATTGGCGGTGTAGTAGAACGTGCCCAGGCCGTCCATCTTCACTGTACGGCCTTGCGCCATATAATCGGCCAAGACACCCGCGAGGTCCTTCAAGACGGCGTACGTGTCCGCACGGCTCACGGTGGAGATCTGCGCCAAGCGGTCCGCCACCTCATCGGTGTTGACCGGCTTGCCTACCGTAACGGCCATGGGATACCACAGTCCGTTGACTTTCTGCTTCTTTTTCTTATAAAATGCCATAATGTCATTTTTAAAGGTTAATGGCTACCTGCCGGAAAGGGGAAAATGAGACTCCGGCACCGAACCCCGTCCGGTCCGACACCGAACGAGGTCTGGTGTCGGACTGAACAGGGTCTGGTGTCGGACCTGTCAAAACAGCCTTTTTCAAGGCGGGAGACCACCTTCCCGGCTTGCTGCCAAGATGTCGTGCGCCGGGATTCTCTCGCCATTCCCGGCTTAGCGTGTCGTGTCGGTGGGATGACCTTTCCCGCATAGTCTGCCCGCAAACACGACGAGCCGGTCCGCGGAGGAAATCCTCCACGAACCGGCTCGTCGTACAAACAGAATATATATAGGTCAGCTTGCTTGCTACACAATTATTCCGATTTATCAAGTGCGTACTGATAAAAAAGGTTAACATTATATATCCATCACACATTATCATATGATTTTCATATACTCTTTTAATGAATAAGACGTAGTAAATATAAGAAATAAAAAAATATGTAATAAAGGCCTGCACGCCCCACCCCCCAAAATTCATGCTTATTATGTGTATATAGCGGATAAGCGATTAAAAATAGCGGTTATGTGACATAAATAAATTTGAATACCATTTTAAGGG